>Ga0307512_10001432_pt1 | contig 33870 bp, 31 predicted proteins | sample 14_EM_MG_FD_200267 | JGI IMG/M metagenome (GOLD analysis project Ga0307512, IMG submission 200267) | Populus trichocarpa ectomycorrhiza microbial communities from riparian zone in the Pacific Northwest, United States - 14_EM | ecosystem: Host-associated > Plants > Roots > Unclassified | place... | reverse complement strand
AGGGCTGAGACGCTGAAGGGGGATGCGGGGACAGGGGAGAAGCCGGCGGGGATTTCGAGGGATGCGGCGGTCGGGGCGGGGGTGGAGATGGTTAGGAGGAGACCGTCGGTGAGGCGCGGAAAGGCGAAAGGTTCTGGTTGGCTTTGCGAAGAAGCGTGGGAGATTGGGAATGGGGTTTCTATGGCTGTGAATGGTGGTTGAGAGGATGATTTGGCAGGTGGGGACGATTGCGAGAATACTGGTGGAAGTGGTATGGCTGGCCTACGCTGGGGATCTCCGGACGATAGGGATGGCGGCCGTTGCGAGGGACAGGGCGTATCTGTGTATATGGAAGGAGATGACGATGGTACTTGAGAGCTTGGAATCTGCGAAAAGAGCCGTTGAGGGGGACAAGGTGTGTCTGTGCATATGGAGGGGGATGGTTGCGGTACTCGAGAGCTCGGGATCTGCGAAGGCTGTGAATCGGGTATGCTGGGGCTTGAGCACCACGAGTCGTAAACCTGCGAAAGGTACTGGTGTTCCTCCTGTTCCTGCGGTGAAGCATAGCTTGAAGATTTCAAGGGTGTTCGTAGCACAGTGTAGGGCACAAGTATTTCTGGCTTCTGCCGCTCCTCATGTGGCGGCAGTGGGCCCGATGACTTCTGGGGCGTATGAAATCCGGTCTCAGGCTCTGGTGGCCAAGAAGGCCGATAGGGAGCGATGGACGGCTGTGACCCGGTGGTTAAGGAAGTCTGCGCTATAGACCGTCAGTGTTGTTTACACCGAGGTTTCCGACTGCTGCGGGGCGAGAACTGACGCTGGGTCCGTAAACTGTATGAATTGCTCTTCCCATCATCATCTACGATTTTTGCCATTTTCGTAGTCAACGCTTCATATTGCTCTTCGTTCACCCAGAAAGCCCGTTTCCGCGGCCATGATACACTGCCAACATCGATCCGTCTGGCGGGAACAAAGCTCAAAGCTTGGTTGGCCTGCTCCCTATATATTTTGTCGAAAGAAGCATTGGTGGGAGCGGTAGTGTGGACGAGAAACTCGTCTTCATCTTCATCGTCGTGGTCGCCGGTCGACATTTCAGCTGTCCCGTGTCTGTCGGATGTCGATCCCCCTGTCTGGTTCTCTTCATGCAAGTCATTCATAAGGCTGGTGCGGCTCAAATGTCCTCATCCCTGCTTCCCCACACACCAACACCGCCCAACCACCATGTTCTCACTCACCCCGCGATCACTCATTCACCTCCAACCCACCCATCCACCATCCGCCAGCTACACCGACACTCATGCAGGTTTGCAGCCATTGGTTCTCCCCTCGCTGCCATGGCTGATCCTTTCAGGCCTCTCCCGCAGACGATGAAATGTCCCGTCTCTTTCTCCCACCCGTAAACCGCGCCATGAAGGTGCTCGACCGCAGCTTCTTCCAAAAAAAGATCCCACTCTCGGCAGCACGGATCTTTCGACCCAAGGACATATCACGGGTACGAAAAGAGTGCGCGAGCGACCTTCTCCGTGTAAAGCGGGTAGAACTCATGCCTGAGGATCCGGAAAACAAAGCCAGGAAGCTGCTACTGCTATGGCCGAAGGTGAAAGCAGATGGTACACCTCATGCCCCTCGTCGGCACTGGGATGGCTGAACGCGAACAATTACAGACCTTTCCACCGCTAGCGCCGCAACACAAGAGCTGGTCCGTGCCAACATCATGGAGCTGGTACCGTACACCCTCCACATGAACTATACGAACTGGAACTACGACGAAATAATCCAAGCGATTCTCCCCACCGACATTCTCGACGACGTTCCCGGCGCCTTCGCACAAGCCGGGCATCTTGCACACCTGAACCTCCGCGCCGCCTACCTCCCCTACAAATCCCTGATCGCCCAAGTAATCCTCGACAAAAACCCACAGATCCGTACAGTCGTCAACAAGCTCGAAGACGTGGGTGCAAAGTCTGTCTTTCGTACCTTTCCGATGGAGATCCTCGCCGGGCCAGCAGACACAACCGTAGAGGTCAAAGAGTCGAACTGCAACTTTGTCTTCGACTTCGCAAAGGTATATTGGAACACCCGACTGTCACACGAACACGAACGGATCATCTCCAAGTTCCGACCCGGCGAAGCCGTCTGCGACGTGATGGCCGGCGTGGGTCCCTTCGCCGTACCCGCAGGAAAAAAAGAAGTCTTCGTCTACGCCAACGATCTAAACCCAGAATCCTTCTCCGCGCTCCGCGAAAACATAAAACGCAATAAAGTCTCTGCCTTCGTGACGCCACACAACCAAGACGGCCGGGAGTTCATCTGGCAAAGCATAAAGAACTTCTACTCCCTTTACCTCTCGTCCGACTCCAACCCCGCCACCATCCCGGGTCTCCCCGTAAAGTACAGCCGCACAAAGACACTGGCAGGGATCCCCCAGCCTACACCAGAGGATCGGGAAATCCCCGTCCCTCCAACATTCGCGCATTTCGTTATGAACCTCCCCGCGTCGGCGGTGGAGTTTTTGGATGCGTTCAGAGGCGTGTATCATGGATTGGAGCATATTTTTGAAGGCGGAAAGACAAAGTTGCCTCTTATACACGTGCACACTTTCCACCGCGAGTCTCCAGACCGCGGAGAGGAGTTTGCGGGTGAGGATATTCTAGCTGAAATCTCAAAGTACTTAGGGTACACAGTCAAGGCTGAGGAGGTGGAACTGCAAGATGTGAGACGGGTTGCGCCGAATAAGGTTATGTATTGTGCGAGCTTTAGACTACCGGCCGAGGCGGCGTTCGTTGAGGCGCCAGAGAGCAGTGAGAAACCGTGATAAAAGGGGCGGAAGAAGGGTATGGTAGATTTTGGGACTGTGTTTGTATACCATAGAGGTCTTGGGTGTTGGTTGGGAATATCAAAAGCATTCCTTCTAAAGTTCTAACATTATTCCTGATGGTCTACACAACACATCCGTTCACAGCCACTCGTTAAGACCACCATAGGTCATATTATGCGTAGCAACTCACGACTTATCACTTCCCATCTTCATTCCATCTATAATTCCGGTGCACACAATACTTTTTGAATCGTATCTACACCCAACAAACAAGGCCGAACAAGATACCAAATACGCAAACCCCCAGCCTGTTAACCCGAGAAGACATCAAAACAAAACCTCCCACCCGAAAAAGGAACGAACGAACATCGGTATATTACTCCTTCGAACCCTGTGCCGGCACATCCTCCTCCTCCTCAAAGGTATTCACTGGAACCTCGTAAAGACGGAGAACAGGCTTGTTGGGGTCCTTGACGAGCACGTATTTACCCTCGGGCATCTGCATGCACATGTCGACGATGGTGCGAACAATACCCCATCCGTTGTTGAGGTTCAGATTCATCTGGGAGGCGAATTCTCTGGGCTTGAAGGACACAACGCCGAGGATAACGTGGCGGTTGTTGTCCTTGGGGGTGGCACGAGAAACGAATCTATGCACAAGATCAGTATGAGTTACAAAAAAAGGGGAGGGAACTGATACCCAAGCTTCATTTGGTGTGCCTTGGCAAGAATACTCTGTGTTGTCCATCGGGCAAGCTTGCAGGAGTTATTCTTCATCTCAGTGGCGACCACAGCACCAAGCTGTGAGCTGAGTTTCTGGCGCCAAATGAGAGCGCCGCCGGAGCCTTGGGCACGGTCATCGAACTCGTTCAAAGCCTTGATAGTCAAGAATTGGTCTTCGCCGGAGCCAGTCTTAACCACAGCATCTACTTCTGTTCGAACAATCAAGTGCATTGGCTCCTCCTCGTTCAAGCTCAGGTCGAATCTTCGGTATTTGTATGCCTTACTTCCCAGGGGCTCACTGTCCTCCTCGGGGTTATAGAAGGGGTTGGGTTGAGGGAATTCGTATTTACTGGTAGACTCATTGACGGTCTGGATTGCAAAGTTTTGGTTGATGAAGGTAGCTTCCATTGAAAGAGCCTGGGGGGCGTTCATGGCATCCTTGTTGCCTTCGGAAACATCCAACGGCGGGTCGGTAGCATTCTCGTTGACGGAGACATAGTCAATCTGAGAACCCTCACGCTTGTCGAGGAAGATCTTGTTACCTTCGCGAACAATAACAATATCCCAAGGGTACACGGAACGAGGTGCGCACATCAACATCGACAAAACAGAGTCGGTAGCAAAAATAGTCGCTTCGTCCTTTTGTGCGAGGTCCTGGATGACAGGGTCATCGCTGGCCGTAGGGTTAAAGAATAGTCTGTCCTGCACAGCAAGTCTTCGCTCGGCGGTTTTGGCGCCAGCGGCTTTATCATAGGATCTGTCGTAGTAATGGAGGAAACCGTAGCTCTCGATGTCTTCACCCTCGTCAGTCTCCAGGTTCAATTTGGCGAGTCTGTTGAAATCAATCTCTTCCAACATCTTCCACTCCGGCTTGATGACGACGGATGCATCACGGTTGCGCTGAGGCTTATCCCAATCCTTCCATCCAAAACGACGTCCACCGCGACCGCCACGGCCGCCCCGAGAATCAAAGCGGCTATCGTGACCACCTCGGCTAGTTTGAGTACGCTGGAACCCTCCGCGACCACTGGTAGCTCCACCCCGGCCACTCTGAGGTCCCCCACGGGATCCCCGACCACGGAAAATGGTTCCACCACCGCGTCCAAAGCCCATACGCGGTTTGGTAGATGTGCGAGTATTGTCGACAACGGAGAAAGATGCTTCGTCCTCAGCATGTTGGTAGGAGAAAAGACTGGAAGTACCGGCACCGTAGACTTGTTGATCTATAGAGGGAAACGAAACAATGAGTAAGTCCGGTTCGGTTTATCCCTGCAACAGAACTTTTCAAAAGGTTCCCACCTCTGTAATTCCGGTTGTATCCTTGCCGCCCTCCTCTGTTATCACGTCCGTCCTTGCCACTATCCTGTGTCCAGTCGGCCATGCGACCAAGCTTGTCCGCTTTTGAGTACGGTGCGTACGGCACCTCGTTTAACGAAGAGTCGGTGGATGCTGGAGGACCCCATGCTCCACCTTCAGACTCCGGGAGGGAAGCTATGAGCGACGAGAGCTGGAATGATGGCGCCATGAATGTCGACTATGGTATTTAGGTGGGGGAGAGTAGAGGTTTGAAATTTGTGATTGTGGGTTTAGGGCCGACAACCATGAAATCTTGGCAGGCGAAGTGGGAAGTGGGGCAAAATAAGTTGTCACAGCACCAAGCTCAACTACCATTCATAACATCTCACTCTGCACTACATTCTCGTTGGTGATACACTGGTAATACTTCAAAAACAAACGGAATATTGCCAAAGACTGAAACGCCTCAAGGAGACACCCCGGATAACCATGAAAACCAAGACCCTGCAAAGAAAAGACCCTATAAAAGAATTGAATGGCGTAAATCCACACGAGATCCTGACAACATCGGCATACTCGCGCGAAAGGAAACAAAGAAACACCCAAACCTGGAAGTAAGAATTCGGACATTGCAAATAATAAAACGAAAAGATATCCCCGATAAACAAAAACAACCCAATTCAAGCAAACATATCAACGCCATTCCTTCGCCACAACAGAAACAAATAATCATATATTGCTGTTCCCTCCTTCTCGGATGTCCTCGCCAGGAGATCGAATCATAATCTGCACATCCTAAAGGACACGGAATTCATAAAAGCTCAATTTAGCATCTTCATCTTCTTCCCTCACTGCTTTTCGTCCTCTTCATCTCTGGGGGACTCCGCTTTACCCCTCTAATGATCTCCCCTATACTCCTGCTTTTGCTGGGTCTTCTTCCGCCACTTAGGGAATCTTCGTCGTCGGCATCGGCCTCCTCGCCCAATAAACCTTCCTTGCGTAGCTTACCCTGTTTCTCTTTTTTCTTTTCTAAAGAACTTCTTTTGCTCTTGTTCTTGTTGAAATCGAGAGGCGGGGATACGGATTGCTCATCATCCTGATCAGATAATTCCATATCCTTGGAAGGTGAAAATAACATGCTGAACCGTTGTGGCCTCATATGTCTGTACGCAAAACCCTCCTCAAGGGAGTTCGCTGCCGGGGGATGTGTTCGGAACCTCTGCAGCGGCACAACAGGAGGCACATTACCATCCGCAGACTTTAACATTTCTGTATCTTGCGTCCCAAAGAGTGGTTCGGAATGAACTGATGGTGCTAGAGAAGCCAAATCTGGTGGAGACGGAAGCGGGGGCGTAATATTATCAAGCATCCCAGCACTAACGTGCGTTGACAACGGTGACGGGATTCTCTCCATGGGGTGTGACTGGAGTCTTGCCGGACCCATCTCCTGGTGCGGTATAGGTATACTCACCGGGGGCGGCATATTACTCATACTATTAGGGCTCAGCATTTCGTGTTCCGAAGGTAAACCTGAGCTGAGATTAAGGCGTTCCCAGTCACTCGTACGCGATGGTCTGGTGGGATCGGTACTGCTAGCTACCGACACTGCATCATCATCCACTAATGAGAACGGAGAAGCAGCGCTTCGAGATCTCGCGCTAGCCATGAACCTCTCAACGGATGGAGACAGTCTTCCGCGTTCGTCCGAAACATCCAGCGGTGCCCGGATGCTTAATAAGTCTTTTCTATCCCCGAAAGTGGGTCGGTCAGAAGCTGGAGCCTTCCAAAAGCATTGACGCTCCAATACATCAATAAGCTTCGATGGGGTAGCAGGCTTTTCCATTAATTCATCAAAGTGCTGTGGATCTGAAAGATCCTTTAAATAACCCGTTACGGCAACAATCGGTGTAGAAGAGTTGGGATTCTTGGAGGTGCGAATCATTCGAGCCACATCCTCGCCGTTGATCTGAGGAAGCTTGAACTCCATCAGGATGATATCAACTTGGGTCATCTGTCAGTACGAGCCATCCATGCAGGTGGGAGGACTTTGTGCACATTTCACTTCACCCATTGCATATCGCATTGCCTCTGCACCGTTTTCAACCATGATTGTCCGACACTTTAACTTCTCCAAAAGACGCTCCATCACCATTCTTGAAACCGGATGATCCTCGCAAACTTCAACTAAAGTTAGCATAGGTCAAAAATATGCGGAAAATCTCTTACCAAGTACGTCGAGAGGTCTGTATACCGGGCAATCTTGAAAGCTGATGTTTGACATCCGCCGCGCACTTTGCCGCCTGCGTTGGACTCGAAGGAGTGCACTGGTACGAACCTCCTCATTATCAGATGAAGAAGGTGACATGTCGAAGACTTGGCTTCGCCGCTTCTGCTGCTGCCTGAAGTTATCAACCGCAGAAGTGGTATCACTGTCTGCCGAGCCAATCGTGAGCGATCGGACCCTCAGGTTGGCACCGGTTAGTTGCCTCTGCGATGGCTGAAGTGGATTCATTGGCTGTTTGTCGTGCGAGCTTCTGGTTGGTGATATTGACATTGAGGTAGCCGCGGTAGATGGTACTGATATCTTCGTTTGCATCTTGATTGGGGACGAGGCTGACAATGGCATCTGAGATACAGTGCCTGTGGATAAGCGGGGGATGTCAACGAAGGGACCACCTGGCTGTAAGGAACTTGCACTGGACTGCTGAGACAGGCTCGACGATGCACTGGCAGTTGATGTCTTTCTCTTATCCCCCGAACCGGCAGTGAAGGACAATAGAAGAGGAGACGATGGCTGTGACGCTCGGGCCGGAGAAGAAGTGGACTGATGGAGATGGTTTGAGGGTGAAACAGGACGCTTTCCGCCACTCTTTGCAGAAGAATTCGACAATGCTCTAGACAGAGGTTTGGTGGAAATCGGGCTACTCTCGAGTGGTGATGAAGGGTTCGAAGTAGCCAATGCTGGCGTAGATTTCAATGCTTCTGTCCTTAATTTTTGGATTACATCCTTATTTGCCTTTTCCAAAACTGGTAAGTTCTTGAATGCGAAGTTCCCAAAATCATCTTGAGCCACGGGTTCGCTCAGCCTTCGATTCCTGCCTTCACGGATGTGGGGGGGTATCGAAAGCGGAATGAGTCCACGCTTGCTTGAGCTAATTTCTTTCCTCACGCGAGACACAGCATCATGGGGTCGTTCGGGAAGATCTGCGCCAGGAGTAGAGGAAGGTGTCGACTGATCATCAAATTCATCCACGAATGATTGCAATGTTGCACCTCGTGCATCAAAGTACTCTGTATCTTCCGGATTTTGAGGGGTTGGTACAAATTGGGGCTCCTCCTCAAGCAACGTTTCCCAATTGAGGCCGTCGAAAAAAGGGTGCTTTCTAACCTCCTCAGCACCATTGACTCCCAGTCTCTCCGTCTGATCCGTACACATGAGTCGATTCATGATATCTTTGGCTTCTGGTGAAGCATCATCTTCGTCTGGATCAGGCCAATCGATCTTCCGTGCTAGAATATTCTCGAATACTTGTTCGGGTGTATCTGCATGGAAAGGAGGATACCCATATAAGAACTCAAACAAGATACACCCCAATGACCACCAATCGCTAGTTTCATCTTGCCCAGTCCCGCTGATGGTTTCAGGCGCAAGATAATCCGGCGTACCGACAAACTTGCGATTATTGTTGTCCTCTGGGTTAAACAAGGCTAGCTGTGGAGGCATCATCGATGGAGGAGCCTGTTGGACTTGGCTTTGACTCGTATGGGAAGTCACATGTTGAAGACCTAGTGCACTGAAATCGCTTGATGTACTGCTTTCGCTCTGCGCATCTTCGTCACCAATTGGTGCCCGTCGGCTGGCGAGTGCACTGAAACTTCCTGGATCGCTCAAATTAAAGTTCTGCAACATTGTCGCCAGATGTTCAGCCGTTCCACTATCGCTCCGGGGGTTCGAGGAACGCCGCAGTGAGCTTTCGCGGCTTAATGTGCTCTCCCTGTTGAGACTAAAGTAGGAGGGTGTAATCAGCTGAGCATTGTTATCCGGTACAATTGACGGTGTTACCGAAGGCGAGCTGGCACCAGGATAGTCAAACGACGTTGACCGAGAAGAAGCCATTGATTTAGACCGGGAAAAGGGACCTTGCTTCAGCAGATCTGGTGTAGATTCGGACGATTGGGTTTGTGCTCGTTTCTGCCGCCCGATCAATCCCATCCTTGATAGTCCGAAATCAGTAAGCTTCAGGTGACCCTTTTGATCTATAAGAAGGTTATCGGGCTTCAAGTCTCGGTGGATTATCCCTCTACTGTGTAGGTGTTCTAACCCCAAGACGACCTCCGCCATGTACTTCTTGGCCCATTCTTCAGGAAGTCCGCCCAGAACCTTGATTAGTGCTGCACAATCACCACCATTCAAGTATTCCATGACCAAATAAAGGTAGTCTTTACTGGCAAATGTCCAGAAGAGTTTGGCCACAAAATCACTTTCTCCCTGTACCATCATTATTGCTCTCTCCGCTCGTACATTAGTTACCTGGTTCTTTGCAATCATATCTGCTTTCTTCAAAACCTTAATGGCGAAATAGTCCCCCGTAGATTTCTTTTTGGACAAATAGACACTTCCAAAAGCACCTTTACTGATAGGCTTGATAATCTCGAAATCCTTTATTGAAGGTGGCACAGCACGGTTTTGCTGAGACGGATTTACACCCGACAGTCGAGGTGAGGACGGTGTGCCAGACTTAACTTGATCAGACAAAGTCGCGGAAGACTGCCGTCGATGATGAAAATTGTGTTCATATGCCGGAGAAAAGTCTCCCGTGGAAAGTAAAGGCGATGTAATAGGAGTTGGCATGTTTTCATACATAGCTGGTCGCGGTTTCGAAATTCGCAGAGGCGAGGAGGATGGGGGTATACGAGCAGGAGATTGCTGTCTATTCGGTGAATGAGAACTACTCGTAGGTTGAAATGCGCTACGCCTTTTGTGATCTCGGGAGCTAAATCTGGCTGTCAACTCATGATCAGAAACGGGACTCTCAGTCGATGCGTGCCCTATGGCTGCGGCTAGAGAGGATTTAGCGCTCGTATCACTGTCGGCGCCTTCGTTATCAAATTGCATGCTTGAACGGTGGCTATATCTCGCCCTGCGACTGCTGGTCCTGCGTAGACTGTGCTGAGATTTCGGGGTAGAGCATTCCATGGGACTGGTGGTGCCCGACACCGCAGGCGAAGAATGTCTCCGCAGTCTTTCTCCTGGTTCGGTCAGCGTGCTATTGCTCCTCTGCATGGCACCGCCGAAGGAATTCTCAAAAATCGATTCATCTCCATCATCTGAGGCATTACTGTAATCGTCTTCCAGATCATCGTTTATGGATTCTGATGCCTTTTTCAAGGCCTCATCGATGCAATCCTGCACGAGCATACTAAATTCTAAGCGTATTCTTTCCGAATACTCTATGGTATTTCGATGACGAATTACAGCTTCAACCTTGGCCCTCGCTGTAGCCTCGGTATCTTGGCATAGCTGGGCCAGGCCTTTTTCCTCATCCAAGGTATTCGTAGTTGGTGATTGCCATTGCAACACTTGGTTAATTCGCGCCTCTGACTCGGGAGACTGAGTGCGAAACGTCCCCAATTCCACTGTTCCATAACCATCCTTGATAGCAGGTGTGCTGATCTCTATAGCGGTATCGCAGAGATCGAGCAATAATTCAACTATACGGACGAGGGGTCGACGAGCAGGAAATGAACGTGATCTAGAACCGGATGCCGAATGATCCCTAGACTTCGGCGGCGTGCCCGGGGAAGCAGTACCGGAGGACGAAGACGAAGAAGGTCCAATTGGGAGTCCACGGTACTCAATTGGAGGGGGGGGCATGGAAATCTCTCCCGAAACTGGCCGCGCGGTTCGCCGTTCCATTGCATCCAAAACCTTGACTATAGCTTGCCTATGCATACCGAGGTTCTCCTGACACAGCTGCACATCGCTCTCTGCCTTGTGCTCCAACATACAGAGCTCAGAGTGCTTCTCGAACCACCAAGGCTGAATCTGCCTTTCACATATCCGACATAGTACTGGCATGGGAGGTGGATGGTTTCCTGGATCGACCGCACCCTGTTCGGCAAGACTCGTTAGGTACCGTGCCAACATCCCCGCACCAACACCCAATGACTCGACTAAAACAGGTGCAAGGTCGATGGTGATTTCAGTAGGCTCCACAAAAGGACGCACGACCCACATTGTCTTGATTACCCAATTGTCAGAACCGCGCTTTCAATGTGGTCTTTCTGTACGGGGCTTACATGGCTAGGCTCGCCAGTTGCACGGTCGTAAATCAAGATACCTTGTCCTTCAAGCGTCAAAGTCGTCTGCTGGTCGGGAATCCCGTCCATTTGAAAGGCTTCGATTTCCGATGACGAAGAAAATGCACTTGACATATCTTTGGTGAGCTTCGACATTGATCCCATTGTCACCGCAAAACGGAGCTTGAAGCTTCGTGAATCATCGTTCTTCATTGTCTCCACCGCTCTCTGGAATGCATCCCTATCATCCACTAAAAGATCCGCGATTGGTTGTCCTTGAATTATATCTCTTGGGGTCCTGTGAAATAAACTGGTCAGAGGCGTTGAAACCTGAAGCCAAGGAATACACTCTCACACACCCGATCACGGTGTCCCAGGAGGGGCTAACCCAACGAACTCTACCGTCCAAATTTAAGTCCATGATAACGTTGTAACTCTCCTCCGCAGCTTCCTTCAGGTCTTCTTTCTCGGCTCGCATCGTCATACTGGGGCTTCGTTCCATGGCCCTTCGAGTAAGTTCTTCGTTTGCTGGAGGCGCAAGGGTTGCTGCGCTCCCACTGACAGCCCGCCTCCCTAGCAGCCCCGTTGCCATTATGTGGTGGTAAACAATATTGACTAGGATGTCGAGGTAAACAAGTCGTAACGGTAGTTGCAGATTCCGCTGAGATCCGGCCTTACCCGCGTCTCAATGGCTGAATTCCGAGTCACGAGTCGGATTCGGTTGAAGAATTTTTGATCCAGCTAGGAAGAGAGAGAATAAATTGCCATCGTTAAGCGGCGGTGGAGGGTTTGCAATCTCCGGAGACCCTTCGGGGCTGGTGTTTTCGTCGGGTTTGTAGATATGTAGGAAGATTGCTTGTCGCAGCTGCAGCGTGGAGGGATTGGATGCTGAACAAAAGAAGTAGCTCGCTCGCTCACTCTCTCTGCGGGTACGGCTAAAGGAGTAAGAGGTACAGGCGACGACCGGTGCCGCAGACACACGAGATTGGGTAAGACGACGACAAAACTGATTCGACGAGTTGCTCGGAGGCGTTGCTCTGGAGAAGTGCCGGGGCACCGACACCACGGAGTAAAGTGGTCTAAAGCGGAGGCGCGCAGGGGTTCTGACGCACTTGAGTGTGGGTGCTTTGATTGAGGATGCTTAGGGTGCTTCTGACTTGCTGCGTGGTGTGGGTGTGTGAGGAGGGTGTTGTGATGTTGGTGGGTTGTAGAGAAGCATAGTACTAAAAGTAGGTAAGACGAACCTTGCGCTTCATCCAACTCTGACTACGACTTACTTGCACTCTACTATTTTCGTCAAGAGACGACGAGTGTTTTGAGCTTTCGTGAAGTCAACAGCAACAAGAGGATACTTTTAGGTAAGCATCTAGTACCTGATAGAATCAGGTATAAGTTTCCAGAATTCAATGGAGTTGAATTGAAGTGGTGGGTGCTTCTATGTGCTTTAGTCAATACTAAGTACTCGAGAAGACTACCTGGTACTGACGGGTGGATAACAGAGAACGCTGATTGGGTTTGTGATGAAGAGAAACATCTCTCACTCTGATAAGGCATCCTTTAAGAGAAAACATTCACTTAGACAGTTGACAAGTACCTTATGTGTGAGAGCTCAAAAAAAGAAACTCCTACGAGACATCCCCACTCGAGTACCCACCCACGCAGGCACAGGTAGTAAATAGACCCACTTTTCTGATCAACAGGACATGAATATATGCCACACGAAAAATGGGTCTTTTGAAGACCGTTGGCGGGTAGTTAAATGACGGTCGATTGAAATGGCTTCTGTGGCAGTTAATTTGTGGTTGACTACCAGTAGTGACGACCGCTGAAGCATCCGATTGATAGATTAGTGAGCCGTTGCGGGCTGGTCCTAGTTCGCATGGATTGCTCAATCGTTTTAATGACAATTTCTCAATCGTTGAATATACGAAACCGCCCGCCATCATAACAAAACACAAGGGGTACTCGCTGTCATACCAAACTTTTTGCGTGAAAAAACAACTCCCTGCTGCGGCTAGTTTCCTTCCTTCCGGTACGACATACTGGTGGGTAATTTTCGAGTGGATGAGGAGCTGAAATTGGCTCCCACCACCCCTAAAAATGCACCTCTCCAACTTCAGTCATTTCTTGGAATTCACTTAAACATTTTACATTCTCCCAACTGCTGATGGCCGGTAACCGCTGGTTGTTGTTTTGCCCCGCATTATCTGCCCCGCCGTTGTCTTCCCAGGTAGGTTGTGCACGGACGTCAGAGTTGGTCTCATTCTTCACATATAATTGGCTGCCATTCCAGTGGCGCTGCACTAGCCCCTTTGTGGAGCCGCAACACCATCAAACCGTGGTGATGCCTTACACACTTTCCTCAAAATATAACGTTCTTCTCTATACCTCCGTCGCCGTCCGTCGCTACACTTTGTCGTGTTCTATCTCAACGCTACTATCCTATATTGCACCCAATTATGTGCTTCAATGCTATTAATCGACTTCCACGATTAGCCACAAGTCTCTTCATAGCAAAATTTAAACACAAAGTCTTTGCCATCGATTTCTTCGATGATATCGTATATTCTTGATATAAATAAGAACCGGATACCTATCGGCACTTGGAATTGGTTTACACCAACGCTATACTATCCCACCCTTGTGCAAACGGCTCCGCCAAGGAGTTCCATTGGATCTTTTCAGTGCACTCGATGAACCTATTCCCCATAAATAATAAATATTCTTTGGTAAATATAATCCGGCATGGGCGGTTTGTTGTTTCCTATTTCGCAAAGTCTTTGAATGATACAACAAAAGACCCTATGTGGCGCCAGTGCTTGCACCCTTCTTTAGAGTTTGTGAGCTGTGGTGTCTCCTGCCCAGAACCTAGAAAGCCTGACGAACTCCGCGCTCCATATATCGTCGTGCGACGTGTGTTTTTAAATGATGAAGGCCTCTAGAGCTTGTGCGATCTGTAGATCATCGCAAGACAGTGTCTTCCCGAAGGATGAAGTTGCCTGGAGCTCCCGGGCTCAGTTCACCCGCCGGACCTGGCGGCCTGGCAACCCTCTTGGATTTCTCGGGACTAGTTTTGTTGCACACACTATTATGGGTGTAGTCGACATCAGTAGCTGGTAGAGACTTGGTGACTTGGCGGCCTTGGCGGATGGAGTAAACCTCGGCAGTAGCTATCATTTCTTGCAGCATACGTAGCAATTGAATCTTAGCAATTGAATCTTAGCAACCGGTGGGAGAGGCCGTAAATTGGCTGAGTGAGGAGTTGCACAGAGAGAAGTGCTGGGAACGTCGTCATTGTACTCTGCAGTCGCCAGACACCGAATGAAGGCTTTTTCCATTGATAGGTACACGTTCAAGTTCAAAGATACATGAAAAAGAGGCATCTATACTCTAGTAACGATAATCAGTACTGTAGGAAGGAGACAATATAAAATCAACATCGAGATGATCATCCACCGACGGTAACCATTGAGGACTCCCGCCGCCGTTCGAAAGCTAATACTGATGACAGCATATGTGAGCTGTCAGGGATGTTGGAATTCCTGCGCCGAAGAGGCAAACGACGATACTTTACTGATTTTAAACTTGGATAGAAGGTAATGTGGGGTGGATGTTGTCTGTCTGTCTTCAAGTAAATTGAGTTCATAATTTGCTGGAAAAGGGATCATCTTCTACCTAAAATGCTGCTGTATCCGAAACTAACTCTTTTGAATTCCCCTCTGAGAATCCCTTTGATTGAATGAAACCCCTTTAAACCAATTATATCATAACACTCAGAACAATGCCAGGCACAATTCGCCAAATCATTTTGTGCGGTTCCACCCAACGCCCACCTCCCGCGTCAAGAGACCCAAAAGCACGGCGGCAAGAGTCAGTGGATGCGGAACTATTCGTCACGCTCAGTGAGTTTGCAAATTTGTTGGATACAGTCAACATAGATGGCTTGGACACCCACATCAGAAACTCTAGGCTATGTACTGAGTCGAAAAAAAGTAGAAAGGAAAGTATTGCGAGAGGGCGGGAAGACGCATTTACCTGAGCGAAGGATCGTATCCAAGACCTTCGCTACCAAAGCTATTTCTTTGTAAACGATCATGAAGGCTATCTCCATCCATCTGGAATTTGACCTTGATCATGCTGTGGAAAGTGCCGAAGACAGTCACACTTGTTATCACCCAGTGACTTGGACGAAAGGTACGCCACCCAACAGCGAACACAAGGAACACACTCTCCCCCTTGACGATATCAACCCCCTGTCATGAGCGTGGAATCTGATAAACCTGGTGGCCGCACTCATTTTTATTAACTTCCCTTCCCATCTTGAAAGTGGTCTGAGATCTCATGCTGATGAAGAATCGCCAAAGTTTCCAATTTGTCGGGCATAACCGAACACTCGGACAGCGCCAAGCGGGCGTAGAAGATTCGAAGGCTAACAGAAGCTCTTCCCAACTTCTCAACCTGTGAAAGAAGCGTACCTTATAGGCAAGAGTCCGCCGACTTCAACCAAAAGACTTCAGCCCTTCCTACACAGAAAGATGGTCGACGAGATGAGGTTTCGATATTTCACGATGAACCCAACTCCTCCCGCACCCTAAAACCCATAACCTCGGCTGGTTTCAAAAGTGCGTGATTTATTGCTGTGTTGTTTCTTCCAGATAAGCATGATATTCTCTAGGTCTCGTGCGGCGCTCTTTATCGCAGAAGCTGATAGTTCGAACGTTCTATCACTTAAAGGAGACATGAGTACACAGATGAAAATAAAACAGCGAAAAGACCACCTACCAGGAGATCCATACGCATGGGCATGCTGAAGCAAGAACCCATTCCTATTGTGGTCCGGCAGAAAAGCGGCTAGTCCAGCTACCAGTCCATCCATCCACCCACAGATTCGCAGACCAGCTGAATACAGACCACCCGCCTTTAGCGTTAGCCGGTCCGAGTCGACCCAGGAGATGCCGGACTGCAGACATCTGTCCGACCTGCATATGTGGTCCAGCCCAGGTCAGCTTTCAGCAAACATAGGACGACCGAGGCGTCCATCCTACGAGTCTTCTTTAGCACAAGCCGGCCCCGACCCTGGCCGGACGGGCCGCCACGGGCCGCTTAGGAACACCGGCGCCAACAGCCACGCCATGCCAACCCCACCTTATTGCCACCTAAAAGCCTAGGGAGGAACTCTTTCACGGGTATGAACTCGACGTACTGATCCCAGATGACCTGCACCTCCACGTCAGACCGTCTATTCTCGAGTTGAAGTTCGCAGCGTTGTCTCAGTTCGAAATCACTACAATGATACAGTACTGGCTGCAGTCCACCTCGGGATGTAAAACGAGTGTCTCCACCGGTTCAGTCAACTCGGGACTTGTTGCTGTGGATGGAGGATAGCAGGGTGATGCAAGCTGAAATTCGGAGCCGGTTGTACGGCTTCTATTTGGGTAGCCGGATGAACGGGCAGATCAAGACAACCTTCTTATCCGCAAGAACGACATCTATTAGTTCGACCTGATACCTTACACAACTAAACAAACAGAGAAGCATACCCATTATAGAGACCAATCATTACCATTTGATGCAAGGCTGTCCGTAGAGGCCATGATCGTCCACGAACGTGACGGGCGCTGAAAATGATCGCAACGCTAACGTGTTCTTTAAGACCTCTAGACGCCAAGACACATCCCCACAATTCAGCCTTACAGGACATACAAAAATCGTAACAGAAACGTAGATCGATCCATACAAATCACTACTTAATGAATGCAGATAAGATTTTCTGATTTTTCGTATCATCGCCCCGAGTAGGAGGCGCAGATCGTTCCCTTTCGCCGCCAAGCAATCTCAGACTGGTTTCCGAACTACGAGGGTTGCTCGGGTAACGGTAGTACTGTTTAGATTTGACTTTTCAGGACCATCACGAATTGAAGATATTTTGCAGCTTCGCTTCTTCTTGCTCGAACAGTATCTAGGCACTTAGTGGAATGCAATGTCAAAGTTAATCTCGATGAGAATGTCCATTCCGATATATTAAGGTGAAGCGTGGGCGAAATGCAGGCCCTCTTTTTTGCATCTTTCTTGTTGGGGGTTCTTGACCGGTGCGTATGTATCGTGAGAAAAATTCAGTCGCCACCCTTTACGACGACAGCTTCGGCTTTCTGACGAGTCATTTGCAACATCCAGAATTCCAGCTTGGAGCTTCGGCGCCCAAAGAAGCGGTTCTTCATGATCCTTCAACAGTAGTCGCCAACGAGAGATGCACACCTCTCTGAGACTACCTTCAATAGATAAACCAAGTATAGTACACGAGTATTTAAGTATTTCAAGACTCTACAGAGCTTTGTGAGGTATCTCTGTGTAGAGTACATTAGTAGATAACATCGCGAGGGGGATGTGATGCAGAAGGAGCTCGCTGCGGGGGACCATGAGAGTTGAAGTGACAGAGAAAAGCACCGCCGAGACAGTCACGTGATATCTACTGCTCCTCAACAGCCAATGTGCACTTAACCACGCCCTCACTTTGCATGGTGGTGATGCCCCATGATGACTTGCAGCTTTAACGAAAAACAACAATCTGCTCCAGATCACATGAGCTTGCCCATCGAAAAGATCTCGACAAGAAACCCATCGGCATAGCTCTGAAGGCCAGCTCCTCATGCTCCGCCCAAAATGAACAACGTGCATCCCGCGAGGAGCTTGCCATGCATTAATGGCTTTAATGGCTTTCATGGCTTGAAGATAAGCCGCCCTACTTGCTCTAGATCCATACCCACTGCCTGCGGGATCCGGAGAGTCTAGCGTGCTTCAGCGCTTCACACGGCACGGCCGGAAATCCATTGTGTTCCTCGGTTCCAATCGGATCTCCTCGAAGTACATGAGTTGGGACGTGGTGTTTGCAGTTTGTTTCCCACCTCGCCGATCACAGACTAAGAATCTCGATTTCGACTATCTTGCTGACCGCGTCTGAATAGATAGGTAGCTGTCGTTGACCAGCGCCTCACAATTCCATCCAGAAAACTGGCAACGGCCTCATGCAAATCCGAAACAAACGGACCAGGCACTGAATCTTGCTGATGGTTACTTTTGCTTTGACTATGCCATTGCATACACCATTGCATTAGCACGTGCCTTTCTTGTCCGACCACCCGCCTCAGACGCTCTGCAGCACTTCAGATCGCACACGATCATGGTCTCTCCCTGCAATTATGCATCCTGGCCCCAACCATCACCTCCGATATCCCTAGTCGGTAGACAGCGCCCATTAATGGCTTTGGTTGACGGCTGTCACTGCTAGCTGTGAGGTTCTTTCTTTCGGTTTGGCTGCACAGGACTACCTCGGCTTAGGTCATTCGTGGTGTACACACATCTCCAGCGGTGACGAGCAAAAGTGGGTATATCGGTGACACTTTCTTATTTATCCACTATCTAATAACACTACTCGGTTTCACTGCTGTAAGGCATTTGTTGCAGAATGCAGTCACCTCTTTTTATAGAATGCCTGCTATAAGAATCCGCACTTAATAAGAGTACAAATTCCGCCGCATTCTTATTTATCCACACAAAGCATAAGAATAATCATTATGCATGGATGGTCTTGCCTAGAAGCCCGGCGCCGACACATTCTTATACAGAGAGGCAGTTTTACACACTACCCTAATCTTTACGACCTTTAGCTGCAGCAGTAGTACCGCAGTACAACACATATCGTCGTCATAGTGTCTGGCGCCTTTAAACACCAATACCTTGACCAAAGTTATCTGAAGGTTGCCGTCCGACGTTCGATTTCATCTACTTTCACTCTCCACAGACAGGGCCCCAGGATTGCAGGTATCATTTGTATCTTTCTTCTAGCTTGAGGTATTCATTCGAAGTTTGTGCTAGTGTTCATACGTGCCGTTACAGTTATCCAAACACTTCCTACTTATTCCTTCAACACTTCCTACCCCAAAGTTCCATGCAGCTGGACAGCACCTGTGTAGGTTTCACGAAATAACCGAGAGCTTCCACACCTGGTGGCTTTGATTAGATTACATATCTTTATTCCCGATACTGGCATGGTATCCGCTGGGATGCTGCAGCATTTCGAAGGCATTCGTTTCCGGCATAGGACCTCGTGGTACCAATCATACAAAGGTGGTCCCAGTTTCAACTCCACTCTATCTTAGAGTCGGGAAAGTCCTAAATGGATTGAAGCGTATTGCTTGTGGCTATTGGTTTTCTACGGTACTCCACAGACATCAAGATCTGAATACCTAGCATCGACGGTGAAGGTTCTCCCAACGGTTCCACGTGTACCCAAAACAGTATAAACACTTTAACAAATCTACCAAGATCTTAGCGGGAGGTGTAGGGATAGTTGTAGAAAGCAAGACATCAGATTAGCATTGCAATAGATATTTGGGGCGATTCAGCAATCCGAGGTTTCGTCTCGAATACTCGTGATCATGTGGCGTCACTCGATATGGGATCTAAAAATACTTAGATGTGCACTCTGAAAACTATCAACTGTATGCTTAATCACTAAAGCACATCTAGTAAATCATCCGTGGAATTACTGGTAACACTCGGCTGAGGTCTTCTTTCTGAAATTCAGGCAATTCTAGAGTGGGACCTCGTGCCCATCACCAACATGGTCAAAGATCAGAAGCCTGTGCAGGCCAGGTTGAGCTCATCGTCGTTATCTCTCTGGGGCTACATTCCGAGTCTCAATGCAGTTGTGATCTTCCTCGTCCTTGTTCGCGAGTTTGAATGTGGGCCACCATCGCAGGTCGGGTATCAGCCTAGTACTGGAGATCAAACATTAACCTTCTTTGAAGACCGGATCTTAGCAAGAAGACAATGATACAAGCAGGCATCGGACGCTTGGGATATGCAGCTTGATGTAATCTCCCGCCGAACCTTGGTTTTCGAAAGCTGGAGAGAAGGATGGGGTTGATGTCACTCCTCTTCCGTTTCCCGTTCCCGCGCTTCGGCTGGCGGTAGTTAGAAGCACACCTCAAACACCCCAGTAGTAGGAGAGTCTGTGACCAACGTTATCTCCCGCAGTTTACTGCCTGTATGCACGGTGACAATAGCAAAGATCTTCCGTGCTGCCGTCGGGATAGTATAGATAGTGAGTGATGGGCTGCGGAATTTAAAGCATGTGATCAAGGACTTTCAACGATTTAGATAATTATCATCACTGTGATCGACTGTAGACTCTTAGCACAGCCGAGATAAGCTTGTGAACCGGCCGCCAATTTTGCGCGCCTAGAAAGGAAGCTTATGGTCAAGGGTACAGAATAATCATGGAATTACACTCTTGCATCTGCTCCAGATCATCATAGATAGGATTGTATTGCAGTCCAAAACAACTGCGAATTTCGCAAACAAGGTGATAATGTTCCACAGCACATAACGAATGAACAGCGTGAGTAGCTCCATTACCCTAGGCGTAGCTATATCCCTATCTACAATCAACGTTATGGTATAGCACCATCTCATGGCATGAGTCTGAATGATACTCAAAACAAATCCGGGTGAACAGTCCACTCTATTCAAGCTGTTAGGCCCCGGGAAGGCATTATACTTGTGTACAAATCTGATGAAACCTTCACCATCTAAGATTGCCATCAAAAACCTGATAGGTATAGAATTTTTAACCGGGAATCCTTCCCCCTAGTTAGGTATGAATTATATGTGGTGGATCCATCCCAACGAATAGGTCACCAATAGATATCTAGATGATCTGATAGTTTGCCGACCCCGGAAATAAAATCAGTCCTACACGAACTGGCGCAGTCTAGTGATCTAACCGGAGAAGTTATTGTCAGCATCCACGACTCAGGATTGCCTCTCAAGCACGGCGTGCCCGCAGGGAAGACAGTGGCTTTTTATACCTCTTCGAGAAGCTCCTGCAGATCTTCATCGGACCGCTTGTCCGCCAAACTCGGGATCAGAGTCTTTGCCTCCTCGGCATTGTCGCAGCAGAGCGAGCCTGTAAAGCCCGCCAAGCAAGGCTCTATTTAACAATACTCCCGTCCAAAACAGAGGGATATAACATACCCAGCTGTGCGCGCTCAAACGATGTCAGGTCTTTCTGTAGCAGGAGAATTCTCTCGACGGCTTGTGCGGTCTCTTGTTGCTTAAAACGGGAGAACACTTCGAGGTACGCTTGTGTCTTGGTAACGATTCTATAGCAACGAAATTCAATACCCCCTCGTATTCTTCCGACGGGTTACGGGTGGCGTGAATCTCACTGATTGTCCGGGACCTTGAACTTTCCCGCCTCCCGCCGATGGTCGAAGATAACTGTCATCAAGGTTCTTGCTTCAGAAAGTGTCAAGCCAGTAGCATGCTCAAATTCACCAAGCTTCAGCTCCTGGCCAGCTTCCTCGTCTCCGAGCACATGCTCTTTTGCGCGAGCGGTTGGAGCCTGCGAGAACCCATTGGTAGCCATTGTTTACACGTTCGTCTGCCAAACAGAGATTATCAAAGGGTCGGGGGCGAGAAACGGTGACGTGCGATTGGGGGGAACACTGGCAATGGGTAGTGTCGCCGCCTGAACCGCAAACGCGATCGAGAAAGAAGGCGAAATGACGTGAACGGCGGTGCACGATTTGGTTTAACGAGTCCACGAAGGCGGAGGACAGAGGAGAGCGAGTCGTGGTGGAGTTGTGGTTGAAGTTCGTTTGGTTAGAGGTAGGTAGAAGTTAGATGGAGGTGGAGATGACATTTGACGTGTTCCAATTTAAGGTTCGCACTATGCATAAATCGTGAAGGGTCCAACATAATTCCCCCGCAATATACTGTAATTCATGAGAAACGTGTGATTTACTGTAAGTTCGGACGAAATTTCGAACGTGGCAAGTTTCACCTCTGAATGCCTAAAGGTGAGCAAGAAGTGCAATGGATGTGACGCGAACCTTTACACTCAGTAACGTGTAAGTATTTCCTCTACCGTACGAACACAAATTACGATGTTATTCATATGCGTTCATATGCGTTCATATGCGTTCATATGCATTCATATGCGCCTATCTTTTGGTGCTGCGGCTCAGTTGTGTGGGTTTCATGCTATTATCACTCGTAAGTCAATGCACCGCTCAGCACTCGCGTGCACCTTCGATCACTCATTCCTGGAAATTCGTAGTTTGCGCTGTAGTATTTCCGTACGATGCGAACAACAATCTCGAGAGTCTGTGGTACCTGGTATTTGTACAATTCAGGTCTTGTCATGAATCTGTTACAGATGTACATGATGTTACAGGTCTGATACACGGTCACTGCTGCAGGGGCTAATGCCTCCTGTGTATATCTCGAGTCTTTCTCCTTCTCTCTTCTCTGTACCATAGAATACACGCACACGGTTCTCCCCAACTTCCATATCGTAACAGAATCTGAGTCAAATCGAGTGAGTGAGAGCATATGAAAAGCAAATCGAGAAATGCGCTAATCTTGCATTCCACGGTATAAGCAAGGAATCGAAAAGACTCTGATGGCAATTTCACAACTTTTCTATTGGCTCCGCCACGGGGGGTTAACTACTGGAGGAGGGTGGTAAACCAAAAAGGTATTTCTTCCCGTAAAGGTTTAATTCGGTATCAAAACCCTTATTTTTCCTCTCTATCTCTCGACTTATCTTTTTTGTAATAATTAGCAATTCATCATATGGTGGTACATATGTTGCAGGATATTTAACGCCCACCAACCTGTCAGTGGGACTCTTCCCAGATGCTAAGTATTACCACATCATCACCCATTCTAAATAACACGTCCATAGGTGCAAAAAACCCGCTTTAGCGAGTTATACTGGGGGGCATTAACGCTGCCGAGTCACAGCGTCACTACTCATCGAGGATTTGCAGCTTATCTCCCAGACCCAGCGCAATATCTCTCATCTGACTGCGGGATGTTTCATCCGGTTGACACGTAGATTGGCCAAAAAGCAGCGTCTCGACAAGGCCTATCAAACAGCTGCATGCCTCCTATACTAGGAGCGTGATGAGCAGCTCATGGTAATCTATTATAGGATGGTATATTGAAGGTGGTCAGCACACCCTTTGTTGGGCTGCGTCACGAGCTGTACCGTTCCAGCACGGCGGTCCAATAGAACTCCACGAGACGCATTTTTCTAGCCTATACGTGTCAATCGGATCGGAACTTGGAACGGAATAAAACTTGGATTTTTGGAAATGGTGGTGGGGGGAATGTCTGAGGACGACTTCTAAAAAAACAAACGTGACGGAACTCTACTGGATCGTATTGGGAAGAGATGATTTGGGGAGGTAGCAGGAGGGAACTCGCTGGAGCGGCGGTGGGGGTGGTCTGGAGCGGGAGAGTACGGAGCTTGACTGGGAACATTGCGGGCAGGATTGTAAATAGCATGACAGATTTTCATACTTATCAGTAACATGACATCAAAGCGGCGTTCTACATATCGCCGCCTGTCACCACCAGCCAGTTCTGTGGGCCACCCACGCACGAAGTCAAGTTTCATGATGGCCGAGATGGGATGATTTGGGGGACTGTCAGTGGTTTCTACCAAATAGAGATTACTAGGGACATTTTGAATAAAAAGTTTTATTCTACACTCCAGCTCCGCGACTACTAAAAGTATCCTCTACACTAATATTCTGCGTACCTGGGTAGATTTACAACAGGCTTGATATACCCGTCACAAGGATGTACACTTTTTTGTGCTAACAGTTTTTCCGATCACCAAATGGTCAAGAGTCCAATATACAATAAAAACTTTTAGTACACTTCTGACAACTGACGTACTTTTCTTGGTGACGGATACAGTACTTACGGAATATGGTGCGTTGGCTTTATTGGCCCGACTTAATATCATCACTGTATATCCGCTGGCTGCATGTCATATCTGTATAGATACGTTTCCGGCACAGAGTACCAGTGCAAGGAAAACCGAGCTTGAAGCCCATCGCCAAACGGACAACCTGCCAAACCTAACCCTGTCAAGACGTCTGTTCAAACCAAACGGGCTGGCTTCTCGAAGCATCCCACATTCGGAGGAAGCGCCAGCATCACTTCTCTTTAACCTTACTATTGCTGGATATATTATTTAAGTTTGACGACGTTTTCAGGGTTTGATATTTCCGGCCCCGGCCTCGTGGATTTGTGTAATAGACTTCCAATATTTCTTTGTGCATGTTGATGTGGACCAGATTTCGACTTGGATTTTCGATGTGCAAGTCCTTCAATAGTACAATACGATGCAGCTTCACGGCCATCCCAACAATCAAAAACGTGGGGGTGACGTTGTCCACAGATCTGTGATACCTAGTTCAAAGCCCTCATCAGAGTGATCCTTCTAGACCAAATTGTAAAACCAACTGTTATGTGCCTTTAATAACTGCACTGTTTGGGAACTGCATGAGATGCTGATCGTTGGACCACTACTACATTGCCACATTTTCATGACATCAAGGACAACGGTTGCATCGCCGTGCAACGAACGAACTGAGGAAAGGCCGCGGCCAATTCCGTCCCCTGATCCCACGAGACGGAGACGAGGAAAGGGGATTCAGGAACAACTCGGGCATGGTACGAAAAATCCGAAAATTAGCGAGGGTTCTGGAACAATTCTTTAACAGCAGCGAAAAATGGTCAGCGATGAGAGGGCGGCTCGATTGGCTAAGTGAGACTCTTCACTTCGATGGCACTCACATCATCATTCAAGCTTTCAATTTTGAAAACCACCCCCACTTCTTCTTTACGGTAGTGACAATACTCATCTACCGCACACAATTGCATCACCATCACTGCACCAAATTACCACACCGTGAACACCACGATGCCCCCTGTTTTGAATTCCACAAGTTACCGGCAACGGTCCAGTAGTAATTCATCTGCAGCCTTCCATCCGGTGCCCCTGTATCATTGTCCTGCACCAACGGCAACTCCAAACCTTCTTCACTCCCTACGTCCAATGGCGGTCCTCACGAGTCCGGTGTATAGTAACCTCACGCCCTCAGGTATAATGCTTCTACAAAACCCCTGACCAGCCTGACTGCCGAGATCAATATCAAAGTTATCGTCTCTCTTTTTCCATTGCATAAGAACATGAATTAACTATAATGAAGCGCAAATAAGAGGTTTCTGGAGGCAGCATCACTAGCTGAGCGAAAGGCCTCCTTCCGACAACTCGCTAAGAAATAGTTAATCGCCGAAAGAGCGTGTTCGGTACGTGCGAGTACGCGGGCCCGGGGAAGGAGGCGGCCAAGACGGCGGTCTTGACTACTCGCCCGTTGCTCCTCTCCCCATTAAAGGTCTAACCATCTGTGTTCGGTCTTAGGCCTGCTACTGATATTTGAGAATTGTTGAAGGGAATTGTTTACCTGTGTTGCTTTGGCATTGGTGAATAGGCAGCGCACTACCTTCCTAGAATTGCCCAGATAGTTATTGGCAGTTTTGAGCCGGAAAACGCTCCAGTGAAGATAATTCGTATTTCATCGCTCGATACAGCCCACCAGATTGTCACCGCGCTAGTTGGCGTATTGACGCGGGGGTATTGCGCGCGCTTGAGCGGTAAAATGCGCCAAGAAGTACTTAGTTAAAAGCAGTGCCAAGGGCTCGAGATGCAGAATTCCCTTTGCGGAAATTGTGGGTGGGTTTAATCGAATTGAGTAATAGAACAAGAAATTATGACTTGTAGTGCCGTGGCAAGCAGTGACAGGTCTATCTACCAAGTACTTTACCGGGGAACAAGTAGAGAGTGTTGCGTGGGTCCGAATGAATGGATGGTTGGATGATGAAGTACACTAAACAACTGTATCTTCCTCTAGACTTCGAAACCAAACGTCCAGTGCAACTGCTTTCTCCACACCCTCTCTCCCTCAGCCGTAGAGTATCGCACCATAGATACCATCGCCGGGACACCCTATAGATATCGCCATGGTCATCCTCTCGATTCTTATACTCAATAAAGCCGGCGGTCTCATATACCAGCGCGACTTTAACGAGGGTCTCAATAAATTGTCATCCAATGACTATCTGGTTCTTGCTGGCACGTTCCACGGGGTCCACGCGATCACCTCTCGAATATCGCCAGTCCCTGGTTCAGGTGGCTTGGAGGTATTAGAAAGCGACCAGTTTCGCATGCAATGCTTCCAAACACTTACCGGTAGTATTTCTTACTGTTGTTCGCTTGCTATTTGCGGAGTGGGTGAAGATAGCTAATCTGGGGGATGGATGAATGGGTTGTAGGCACCAAATTTCTGATATTTGCCGAACCTCACCAGCCAAATATCGACGTTATTTGCAGGAGGGTCTACGAGCTGTATGCCGATTACGTCATGAAAAATCCCTTCTATCAGATTGAGATGCCGATACGATGCGAATCATTTGACAGACATCTGGCCGCGTACATCAAACCAAAGCAATAACTGGAGGGTACGAGGGATCCCGACTGGACAGGTGATGGGGTTATATCACGACACCAATAGAAGATTCGGTGACGGAGGCTTACATTATGTATACATGCCATGGTGTTTGGCATTTAGTTAGATTGGAGTTATGGAGTTTTAATGGTTTAATCCGCTGTAAGGTTATGATTAGCAGAAACATCTGTATCATTGAAGGGCAGATGTGAGTGTCGGTGCACACTTCCTGGTGCTTTAGTTTTAGAAGGATTTGCAGTGAAATACGATGCGGCAGCATTCGTTACAAGCATGAGAATTCCGAGTGTAATTTACAGTAATGATGTAAGCAGCACCGCCACCCAATGTCCTTCTTGAGCGTAACTGTACGCTCTCAGACACGAACCTTGGTGTTGCAGCTTATGCAATATCCATCTTATCATCATCTTTCTTGTCTGTTTTGTCTTCCTTTAGTAGTGGTGTGTTCTCGTCCTCTTCCTTGATGTTATCCAAATTGCTGGAACTTTCCCCAGCGGCCTCCTTCTTTTCGCCCTCCTCTTTATCTTTCTCGGCTTTTGCAACTCTTGCCTTCTCATCCTCCATTGACATTCGCAGTGCCATTGCCAGCTCGGGATCCAGATTAGGATCGAAACCGAACTCAAACCCGCCTGACCCCTCACCACCTGCGCCTCCTTCTCCAGTTCCAGCTCCGCTTTCGGAAGATCCGGTTTCGCCCATTATGGGGGTGGCAATGAGGCGGTCGGAAAGAAGCTGAGGTCCAGGAGGAATAGTAACGATGTGCGAATTGTCGGATGAGTTAATGGCCTCCCTGAAGGCTTGGAGCTTCTGCGTGTTGTCCGACTCAACTTCCCCAAAGTTGACAAAGTCAACAGCAACATTATTTTTCTTCATCTTCTTTGCGAGCTTGACAAGAGTCTTTTCGTCTTCTGCAATCGGGGAACCGACGAAAACAATAATTCGCTGTCGCTGTAATTTGTTCTGGCGATGTTTGAGGGCAAGCTATAATGCAGTCAGCTCTGCCGTTGATATGATAATGCGGACACGTGTGCGTGGCAACATGCGACATCAAGGGTAGGGAAACCTACTCCGGCTACCTGAATACCTGTTGCCAGATGGGCCTCTCCCTTGATTTTAGTATCGTGTAATCCAGTCAAGATCTTGCCGTAATCCGTCGTCAGTGTAACCAACACTTCGGGTCCCTTTCCGCCCATTGTCATCAGGCCAACAGACGATTCCGGGTTTGCCTGTGTCTTTGCAGAATAGATGAGTGAAACAGCGTCGGCTTGAGCTTTAAAGCGGGTTGGTCTATAAACTGCGGTTAGAAACAATACTAGCAAATTTGCAACGTCGAAGCATACAGATAATCCCCGTTTCGGCTGCTTTCGCTATTATCGACCCTGCAAGCTGTCAGTTGTGGATCTCCGAGTATTGTAGTCTTCGAGAATGAGGACGAACACTATCATCGTTGCTTCTAACACCATGGTAGCGGTAAAAATGTGTAGTTTGCTAAAAATGGGTTGGATGAGCTTTCAAAACGAGTTTTGTGGTGATAATAGTTGGTTGGTGGTTGATGAGTTGATGAGTTGATGAGTTGATGGATGATGGTTGGAGCTGTTGGAGCTGACTGTCGTGCAAAAAGACGTGAAGTAGCTTTCAACGCTACCCGGCTCTTGATTTGGGTCTTTGTTTACCAAATTCCTTCGGCCTCCCCACAACCACTCGCGTATCATTCAATTCGTCATAAGCTCAGGCCACTACCGGAAACTAAATACCAACTATTACTTGAAAAAGCCCTGGGAACACAATGGCACCTCTCCTTCGCCGAAAGAAAGGCGTTTCCTCATCGGCCACCGCCAGTCCAGTCGCGCTCACGCAAAGCGCCGACTCACCACAACAAACAATGTTTCCCCATCCACCACCCGAAGAATCTGCACAGGCACCCAAATCGCCATTCAGACGCGTCAATGATGGTAGAATCACGAAGATTGGCAAACAAGCGCTTCTGGAGAACTTGGAGTTAGAATGTGTGTCTATTCCCTAAGAGCTTTGCACTTGTACATACTGATCACTGGCACCTTTCGCTGTATCCTCCAGTTAATGAAAGGACTCGGAAACTTCGTTCGCAGTACACACAACAATCGCATGCACTCAAACAGCGGATAGAGATGCGAATTAACCGGATACCTAAGAAGTTATGGAAGATTACAATGGCAGACTTGCTTGCCCAGGCCGAAGGAAGAGACCTAGCAAGCTCAATAGCCATTGTTGGTGGGGCGAAGGGATTCGTAGATGATATACGAAGACTAAGGTTGATTTATGTTTGACTCTTCAAAGTGTGCTATAACTAACGGGCGGATGTAGTGGTGGGGGAACAGAGAAGGGCAAAGACGAACGCCTAATGGTTTCCAAGAAGAGAGTAGCAAAAAAACCAAACGTCTCTTCAGGGCGAGAGCAGATGCCACCACCGCCCTTGCCACACTCGTTACATAATCCTCTTGGACTTTCCAGCAAGTCAAATCTACCCCCATCATCATCTCCAGCGCGTTCATCGTCCCCCCAAAGGTTGACTCCCCAACGAACGGCCTCGCCCATCAAATTGCCCAAAGGGACTCGAACACGTAAGGTAGTACTGAATACGACTTCTAGCTCGAGACCGACGTCACGTGCAACGACAAGGTCGTCAACGGAGACAGCAGGCACAGCTGTTTCGGCGGGCATGAGAGGTACCAAGAGTTCGCAGGCAAAAGCAAAAGCTGCTGCTATTGCTGCTGCTGCAGAATCCGAGAAAAACAAGGTGTTGAAGCGAGGCGGCGGAATGAATAATACCGGGAGCAACGGTAGTCTGAAAGAGAACCGGGTGGCTGGAGTGAAGAAAGAGACGGCTAGTAAGGCCAATGGTGCTGGGAGGGTTTTGAGGTCAAGGAAATAGAAATGGCTTGAGTGTTTGTGGTTTTGGCCGTTTGGGATGGTTTAGGCTGCATCTGTTCATGTTTTTGTGCGGGTTTGTGTATATTGGTATCTTTTGTTTTGCTTGCTCGCTTGCATATTGGTTTAGGTTCGGGGTAATGCTTCCCCTTTCACGATTTAAATACACGACTGCTTATGTTAAGAGCGTCTCTTATGTAGGATACCTAACTGTCTGCACCGTCAAATAAGTAGTCGTGGGGAGAGTGTAACCCTAGACTCTATCACTCTATGACACTGGCGCCTTGGCAAGGAACCCGAGCAAGCGAAGGAGTTCCCGCTGTACTTAAGTTTGTATGCCACTTAGTACCTGGTGGAGGTAGGGAAGCTGAGGATAGAGAGAGCTCTCAACTGCTTCTATTCATTGTTGTGTAAAGCTCCCTGTCGATGCCTTATTAGATAAAGTTATGTTGCACGTTAATCGAAGCGCTCGCAAACGCGCAGGGTCTTGTTTTCGTGTACCTGCTTCCCTCATCCCCCTTGCGCATCTCCATTTGCACAGAGGATGTTGTCTAGCCGCATCCATAAACAACTTGACACCTCCGATTTCCCCCCACTCCGCTTACCTCTCTACCTCCTCGACGAACTCGCAAAACCATTGTCACATAGGGGTATTCGCCAGATACACACGACGCGACGTACATCAAACTCTCCTTCGGAAATTTCATTCACTCTGGTGCGCTGGTTCTGACGCCCTCTCTTCGCCACGGGGAAAGCATCATCACTCCTGTTCTGCCGAGCAACAAAATCTTCTGCCGTGGGATTTGTGGGAATACAAGGGAATAGGGGTAGTCGCACGCACTACGACTTCGGGGAAGACGGAGTCGTTAGGACGACACACGCCCCTTTGGTTACTGCTACGCGGACATCAACAAAACTACAGCTATGGGGGGCGGTAATATCAAAGTAGTGGTTAGGGTACGGCCCTTCAATAGTAGAGGTATGGATTTATGACGCCGCGGCGTATCTTGTTTTGACGTCTGGAGTGCTTACGCGCTATCACCGGCGGGCGTGAGTAGAGAAGGAGCGGGGTGCGAAATGTATCGTGCAAATGAAAGACACGCAAACGGTCCTAACACCACCCCCGGGTGCCGAGAAGACCGGTAAAGGGGGTGCCAAAGATCATGGACCAAAGGTTTTCAACTTCGACAGGAGTTACTGGAGTTTTTCGAAGAACGACTCGACCTATGGTGTGTGACTTGGAATTGATTTCGACTTTCCGGGGCTAATAATATACACCCTATATACAGCTGGACAGGATGCTCTTTATCAAGACTTAGGAGAACCATTACTAGACAATGCTTTTGAGGGTTACAACAATTGTATCTTTGCGTATGGGCAGACGGGTTCTGGAAAATCCTACTCCATGGTCTGAATCCCTCACAATTACCCCTGAGGGCTAAGCTGGCCAGGGAGCTGATAAGTCCGTGGGTGAATCAGATGGGGTATGGCCAGGAATTCGGTGTGATTCCGAAGATCTGCCAGTACATGTTCGAACGAATGTTGGTTCACTCTAGCCCTAGTTAGTGAAAGTGACCAGAAATTAAACCCATACTAGAAATGCTCTACAGACCGATCCGCATCTGAAATGCACGGTGGAAGTCTCGTATCTAGAGATTTACAATGGTATATTATCTGCTGCAGGCCTTAAGCATAACTGATGAGACTAGAGCGAGTCCGCGACCTATTGAATCCCTCGACAAAATCCGGACTGAAAGTTAGAGAGCATCCTTCAACGGGTCCCTATGTAGAAGATTTAGCAAGACTAGTGGTAGGGTCATTCGCAGAAATCGAGAATCTCATGGATGAAGGAAACAAGGCTAGAACCGTTGCCGCAACAAACATGAATGAAACCTCTTCAAGATCCCACGCAGTCTTCACACTCATCCTCAGCCAGAAACGCCACGACACAGAAACCAACATGGATACAGAAAAAGTTTCTAGAATCAGTCTAGTTGATTTGGCAGGTTCTGAGAGAGCGACGTCTACTGGAGCTACGGGAGCGCGCCTCAAGGAAGGTGCCGAAATCAATAGGTCTCTCTCGACTCTTGGGCGTGTTATTGCGGCACTTGCGGACGTGTCTCAAGGGAAAGGTGGAAAGAAAAAGGGAACCCAAGTACCATATCGAGACTCTGTATTGACCTGGCTTCTGAAGGATTCTTTGGGCGGTAATAGTATGACTGCAATGATTGCGGCAATCTCCCCTGCCGACATCAACTTTGATGAGACTCTGTCAACGCTACGGTATGCGGACTCCGCTAAGCGTATCAAGAATCACGCCGTTGTCAATGAGGATCCAAACGCTCGAATGATTCGGGAATTGAAAGAGGAATTGCAGCAACTACGATCAAAGCTTTCAGGCGGTGGAACAGAGGAAACTTATGCACCAGACACACCGCCAGAGTTGCAGATCGTCACCATTACAACAGCGACTGGCGAAATCAAGAAGGTTTCCAAAGCTGAAATTGCGGAACAGTTGCACCAATCGGAGAAAATTTTGACCGATCTTAACCAAACTTGGGAGCAACGGCTAGAAAAGACCCAGCAGATCCACAAAGAGCGGGAAACTGCGCTTGAAGAACTAGGAATCAGCATCGAGAAAGGATTTATCGGTCTTTCTACTCCGAAGAAAATCCCTCATCTCGTGAACTTGAGCGATGACCCATTGCTAGCAGAGTGCCTGGTTTACAATATCAAGCCTGGGACGACACAAGTCGGTAATGTCGAGACATCAACTACCGCTCAAATAAGACTCAATGGTTCAAAAATCCTCCAGGATCATTGCCGTTTCGAGAATGACAATGGCGTGGTAACTTTAATTCCCAACGAAGGTGCTGCAGTCATGGTGAATGGACTGCGGATCGAAAAAAAAAGGCGTCTTCGTACGGGGTTCCGTATTATTCTAGGGGATTTCCATATCTTCCGCTTTAACCATCCCCAAGAGGCTCGTGCCGAACGAGACCGACTGCGGCAATCGGCGACTATGAACTCCGCTGTCTTTCCGCAATCCCCAGAGCACAAGCACACGTTGAGTAATGGTGTCACTACAGACATGATAGAAAGGCTCGAAACAGAAAGCAATAGTAGTAGACCTGAATCGCCAGCTGCCATACCAAATAGTCGCGACATGGAATGGTCGTTTGCTCGACGCGAAGCTGCTACAGCATGGCTAGGAGATAGTTCGAAGATCAGTACACTTGCGGATGATGAGTTGGATAACCTCTTGGAGGAGATGCAACGGGTCAAAGCAATCCGCAAGGGGAGGCCGGATAGCCGACTAGACGACGATGAAACAGCGTCCGTCACTTCATCTTTCCCTGGGGTTCGAGAGAAATATGCTTCAACCGCAACATTGGCCGATGATCTTTCGTTGGACACTATGATTACAATGCCAGGGACACCGCAGCCAGGAGAGGTAGAGGAAAGGCTTAGGCTGATGAAAGAAGAGCTTCAAGGGCAGCTCGAACAACAAAAAGAGGAATACCAAGAAAAACTTAAGGCAGCAGGAGGATTGGAGTTTGAGGAAATCAAAGCAGAAAAGACCAAGATGGAGGAACAGCTAGCCACTGCACGGGCCGAAATGCAGAAAGAATTGGAAAAACAACGACAAGAATTTGAAAACCGGCTTGAAGAGATATCGCTATCCCCTTCGAAGAAAACGAAAGAAATACTCACTGAGCATCAAGTCAGTCTCGCCAGGTTCGTCATAGATCACTGGAAACAAAGAAAATATGTTCGGATGGCAGAATCAATACTACAGCAGGCAGCAACTTTGAAAGAAGCGCAGATTATGAGCCAGGAGATGGAAAAGATGGTGGTTTTCCAATTCACAATTGTGGATGTTGGTCATACTTTTCAATCCAGCTACGATCTCGTGCTCAATGGAGTTTCGGCAGAGGACGATGAATTCCTGGAAATGGCGAAAAAGCCATGTGTTGGCATACGAGTCATGGACTTCCACGCGGGTGTTGTCCATCTCTGGTCTTTAGAAAAACTTCAGAATCGTGTTCGGCAAATGCGACAGCTTTATCAATACTTGGACCGGCCGGAGTATTTGCAGGTACGTATCCATAAATGTTTATTCTTCCATTGGCCTGTTAGACGCTAAATTCGCTCACCGTGGCAGCACTTCCGACTGGGTGACCCATTCACCGAACCGATCTTACCGCAATATTCTTTGATAGGAGACGTGGACGTTCCTCTGACTGCCATATTTGAGTCTCGTTCGCAAGATTTTGCACTTGATATCATGTCGCCACACACACAAAGCGTGGTAGGCATCGTTAAGTTGACCATCGAGCCATCTCAAGCAGAAGCCCGTTCAACGCTTAAATTCAACGTCATCATGCGAGACATGATAGGTTTTGCAGAACGCGAGGGGACGGCGGTCCATGCACAAATGTTCATTCCTGGAGTTTC
>Ga0307512_10001431_pt1 | contig 33875 bp, 26 predicted proteins | sample 14_EM_MG_FD_200267 | JGI IMG/M metagenome (GOLD analysis project Ga0307512, IMG submission 200267) | Populus trichocarpa ectomycorrhiza microbial communities from riparian zone in the Pacific Northwest, United States - 14_EM | ecosystem: Host-associated > Plants > Roots > Unclassified | place... | reverse complement strand
AATATAGGTGTATAGGTAAGATTATCGCTAGAGATCTAAGTCTCGTGGCGAGCTGACTATATAGAATGGCCGTTACCCGGACCTGGGTCACGTGCCGCCGTTACACTGATCTAAAAGTTGATACCAAGTGCAGCTGGATATGAGCTATATATCAAAATATATTTGATACTGGTCAGCCAGATGTACACCCACCTTGTGCTTCTTGTAGACATCAACATTGACTGGTATATCAAGCTGTATCTGTCATTCTGCAGGAAGAAATGTGGAATTTGCTCTACTTGCATTGGTACTCTAGTTGCTTAGATGCTATGTCATTCTCAGCACCAGTGAATCCTCCCCACTTAGAGAGTGGAGTGTCGACATGATTGTAATAGGTGAACTGTTCACCCAAAGCAATGTTACAACCTCAACATTAACAGCTTGACTAGGAAAATCATAGAGCAATGTGGAATTTTTTCCTAACATTTAGAATCGTAGAAAATACTCATAACTGCTGCCAGCACATGCTACATGCTTCTATTCCCATCCGATAGAGATCAGCTAACAGAGGCTATGTTGTGAAAAAGTTGTCCATATACATGTTGAAGGAGAGCTTTTGATGCCTTTAGTGTTATTAACTAATCAAGTGGTGAACTATCTTCCCAGTATCTGTGAGCTGTATCAGACAGGATTGTACATTCCTAGATGTCTTTTCCCCTTTGTTTGATGATGTGTGGAACTGCAAGTTATATATCTTCTCTGCTATTTAGAAATTTTATATTCTCAACTAGTTAGCTTATTTGGCATCTTTGTAATGTAAATTAACCTACCTGTGAATAGCATTATAACTCCATCAGTAATAACATTCCTCCCAGGTATACAGTACTGCTGTGTAAAGGCATGTATACCGTGGTAGGAAAATCCATTTCTCACCACCACAGTCACTCAGTTTGGCCGGTAAAGTTGATACATGGCATAAAGTAATACATCAACAATAGAGATGGACTGTACAACAGGGAGTATATATTTGAAAGACCATGGGGTAGATAGATATTATCTTACCACCCAATGACAATTCACACTATATTTTTCTCAGCTCTTTGTCCCTTACAGTATTGCCACGTTATACTAGATCCATGCCATTTACATGGTTTCCCCCAGTTGGGTAGCCTAATATATATTCTCAACCACTCTCTATACTTCTTGAACTGGAACCACTGTTTCTTACAATATCCTTTTAGCTGCTGTGAGAGGTGCAGCAGAGTGTTTATGATATGCTTTATGTCTTCTAGCTCTACTGTTCTACCACAAACAGTATCCAAGCACAGACTGTACTGTGAAAATCTGTGTAAGAAATTGTGTGAAAAACCTCTACAACGTCGTATGAGAAAATACGGAGAGTAGCAACTAATGGAAGATACCTACATTGGGAGTAGAGCAAGTACAGGAGAAAATAAGAACATTTGTAGGGGTGGTGTAAACAAAGTCAGATAGGAAAGTCAGATGTGGTAAGCCATGTCCATCAACAGGACATATGAAGAAGGATCTCACCTTGTCTTTGGATTGTCATCGAGGAAAAGACACAGGCCCAACACTGGGACCATACACAGTGACCTCATGCTATAACGAATAATGTAAATATGGCACGTATCTAGTACTTAGTGGAATGCCGCCAATCTCATATCAGAACGAATACTGAGAAGGAATAACGGGTTGCATATCATATCAACAAGCACTGATTGTGTAGGAAGGATGATTTCTGAGAGTAGGTACCAGCATTATACAAGAACCAGAACGTACAAGTGGACACTGGATGTCACCTGTATACTATGAAAGACACTAATCAGAAATAATGCTAACAAAAGGAAACAATCCTACTAGTAAGACAATGAAGATTGCTAATAAGGATACTAACAGTCAAGGGGGGAGAAGTTACAGGGAATACAGTATGTGCAATACAGGCTATGGCAGAAAGCTAAGAGGGAAGACTGTGAAAGGTAATGAAGCTGGACTAAAAAAAGAACCAAACAAAGAGCTCACCTCAAAAAGATTGCTAATTGATTTAACTTCCCTTCCAACAACTCACCGACTAGCAATTGAACTTAGATCACTAATGAATCCCAATTCGCTACCTAAACTACAATTTACTCATCCGATTACCATTGCAATACTGATTACAATTACATTTACAACTGTGCACACTCGATATACTTTGACACCAGCCAATTCAAGTGGCCATGCTGGTTCCTCCTGTACTGGACATTCAGACAGTCTCATATTCTCCTCCAATACCACCTCATCCGCCCATGCCAAATCTTCTGTCAAAACTTCTTCCATTGATTTGTATAATCAGTGGCCATTGATTAGATTTTTGGCCCATGTGCATGCCAAGGTAAAGGGGCTAATGCCACTCCTTGGAATCAGTGCCACCACCAACCTTGGAGGAGCAGATTTTCATAAGCTGATCAAAGCATATGGATACCGCTAATCTTGCCCTGGGACTAGCCTGTCAGCTGAGGATGTCATTGCAATATTCCCATACACCAGTGCTGAAATGTTCCAGAAGATGATAAAATTAATAACCTCATATTTGAAGAAGTACTAGGAGCAGTTGAAAGAGAAACAGATAGATGCCATCTGCCATGCCAATATCTAAATGTATATGATTGTGAGATTGTATGTTCGGCTAACATACAAGAACCAGTGGGAATGAGGGAAAGTTGGTCTAAAAGCCTTGATCCTCACCTACAACAGTATCAGCCACATAAAGGTTCACAAAGAACCCTTGGCTGAGTACCTGCAGAGTGAAATGTTGGATGGAGCCCTGTGATGAAATTTGAGTTCTTATATGGATTAAACATTCAAACTAGATCCCAGAGAGTCTGAGACATTCACATTCTACAAATTGCAGAAGCATGTCAATGACAGATATGTGACTACAAACAGTGTCAGCCAGATGGGTTTGCAAGTAGCATGAACAGCATTGGGAGGTTCGCCGCACGCACTCTCAGATGCCAATCTGCCCCCATCGATATCAGTTTTGGTGAACCTTCTGTCAAATGCTAAAGAAGAAAATATAACAGCAGTTTTTGTTTTTGTTTTATTCATACTATATGCACCCTAATTAGAGTATGACTTGACCCAACATCCCCTCCACCTCCGGGCGAGCCGGCTAGATGGTGGAGTTTCCCCTCCGCTACCCTTCATCCCCACTGACAAATGAAAAACTAAAAACTGAAACATAGACCAAATCAGAAAAGAAAAAGGAAGAGATAAGCCCACTACCACCGCTCCCCGCACCTGAGTCAGCCTCTGCGCCTGCTCCATACCATCATTCATTTGGGCGGGAACTTTCTGACTTCAGTCGCAGCCAGGAAGTCCGTTACCGCTTGGTTACTCTCTTCCACGGAAAACAGCTCACAGATCTGCACGTATCTGCATCTGCCCCCTTTCCAACCCGTCGCATTTCCCACCGCCTTCCATATTGTCTGTTGCTGGTCTCTGCACTGGCTGCAGTCGTGGAAGAGGTGTTCCCGCATCTGGGCCACTGTCCTGCGTCCAGCACTGCACCACCGGCATTGATCGTCCTCTCGGTGGCTGAACCGTGTTAGATAGATTCCAGTGGGTGCATGCCTGCACTGTAGTCTGTAGAACCTGGTTGCCAACAACTTCACGCTTGTCATTGGGACAGGTCTCTGGGTCCCCTTCTTGCCTTTGAGTCTGTAGCTGAAGTACTTGCTGCACTTGTCAGCCTCCCACTATGCCATGGCTGCTGACCTTCACTCGGAGAGTCGTCGTGCTCTATTCGAGGCCGAGGTGTATGGCCGCTCTATCACCATGGCCCTGCTGGCGTCTCCGGCCATGTTTGCCTGACGGTCCACCTCTTCGTGTCGAGGGATGCCGGAGTGTCCTGGAACCCTGTGATTCTCAGTTGCGAAGCCTTGGGCGGGGAGCGCCTGCGCTCTCTGATTGATCTGACTTACTAATCGCTGCCCCGGGCCAGGCTCTAGGTGCGCCACTTGTCGAATTGCAGTTTGCCAATCGCTAAAGATTGCCCCCGTCTACACTCCATGCCATTGCAATGTTTCTCTCTTCTCGATCGTCACATCAAGCAACAGTCCAATTGCCCACAGCTCGGCGTCAAAGACCTCCATGGGCCCAGTGCCCAGAAAGCTGTGGCGGGACCTCCATCAATTTCCATGTTTGTAAACTGCTGCAGCTCCCACTTGGCCATCGTCTGAGTGGGATCCATCTGTCCATCACACTCAGACCCCTGCTCCAATTTTTGCTTCTTTCTCTCTAGACCAGCAGTGCGTAGTTCTCTTGGCAGCGGTGGTGTTGTCCACTATGGTGGTCCTAACCACTGATTCTTCGACTGGGGCCGGCCACACCATGCCTTTGGTTGTTCAGCCGTGCGTATACTCTTTCTTAAAGACTCTGCACATCGGTGCACCGGAAGAAGTGTTTCGGTGTAACTCTTTTAGCTTGCTGCTGCATGTGTCTGCTAGTCTCGCTGCAAATCGCTACTGTCTGGAGTGTAAGATTACAGGCGTGGGTGTAAGCTTTCACTGTCTCATAAGTGCTCCCCGTGGGGTTGTGGGCAGCACCCCAGGATGGACCTGGCTTGTCGATTGAGGAGGAGTTGGAGGTCATCTCGCCTGCCTACTTCTTTGGGATCCCACCAGAGCTCACTCCCATACAGTGCGACCGCTTGGACTGACACCAATATAACAGCAGTACGAGCCATGGAGGAAATTCCTATCTCGGAAGCGGAAAACCCAATCCATGCAGAAATAAATCATCCCTTAAAGGACACTGAGGGCAAGACCGTCCAGATGAGCAAAGTGAATTAGCTAAGATACAGAAGCTACCTGACTGCCAGGGTGTATGCCATTCCACTAGACCATCCACCACTATACACACCTATGAACTTTACACCTGAGAATCCACCCACAGAAGGTGCTTACCACTGAACTGGACCCGATTCCCACAAGTATTCATAGCATTTGTTCGATCGCTGTGTGTATTGTGATGAGCTAGGACATATCTGCACATGAAGTTGCAATATGTATACCAACCGGCAATAGGGTATAGTTCATTTTGTTGGATGTGGAAGATGAACCATATAACTAACAGAAGGAAAATATATGGGAAAGATTCCAATATCTACTGGAAAGAAGGTTTTTGTCAATATGAAAGTAATCCTGGGGATTTGCTTGACAAGGGCTGCTGGGAGGGGGGGTAGCCGCCACCACAGCTGCACTACAGCCGCCTTAGCCGTAGCACAGTGTAAGATCTCGACCAATTGAGATAGCCAGTACTCAGGTAACTCCCTTTCACTTAGTGATTGCTCTACAGCAGTCTGAAATTGATAGTTATTACTCTGGTCGGTCAGCAGGGAAGCATGGTCAGAATGATGGGGATCGTGACCATGTCAAGGAATCAACATTAGTACAATGTATTTTAGTTACTGGGAGCATCCAGCAGTGTCTGAGAGAATGTGGAGTGTGAACTTAGAGTCGTCAATTTCAGAAGAGTATCAGACCATTGGAGGGCATTCCAGTCACCATTCAGAGTACCTGGGATCTCTAATGACTGGTACAGAAGTACCATGGGAGTGATTATGATAAGATTTGGAACACGTTGGAGTGCCAGTGGGAATGTTGGGGGTAGATGGAAGTACCTCGAAGCGCCAGCAACAAGTATGAGAGTACCTTGAACCACTCTACAGCAGTCTGGAAAAACCAGATGTTCTTTTCCAATGCTGCTGGTGAACCTGGAAATCATAGTTGCTACGTATTGTTCAACAATTTTTGAAACTCATGTATTCAGTTTGTATTCTCATCTATGTATCTATACATCTGCCCATCTAAACACAGCATATCAGCACTGGCTGCAGGCGTTACTTGAGAGCAAGTCTAGGTGAGCGTAAAGATGACAATTGAGTGAACTCAGAGATGCACTTGGTGGCCGAGATTGAGTGAGTTTGCCGATGCACTTGGGAGGCCATGATCGTGCAAACTTGATGGGCGTAATCGAGCCAGTTTATAGCCCATATTCAATTGAACTCAGAGATACACTCCATGGGAGTGATCAACCGAGTTTGGAGATGCACTTGAAGGTCATCATTGAGTACGATTGGAGGAGAAATTGGAGGAGGTTAATGTGAGGCATGCTGGGTGCTGATGAGACTCTATTCATCAGTTACTTAGCTCGCAATGGTGGGAATGTGAAGAGGTGACTTTATCTGTGAGCTTTCATGGAGAGCTGGCTGGTGGCAGTCGATCTGGTAGAGTATTTGGAGGCAGTTGATAGGAGTCTCGCCGGGTGCTTTTCGACTCTATTCATCAGTTACTTAGCTTGAAACTATGGGAATATGGCAATGTGACTTTATCTTTGAGCTCTCATGGAGAGCTGGCTGGTGGTGGTTGACATGATAGATTACATGGAGGTGGTTGAAGGGATCTGAGTCGGGTGCTGGTGACACTATTCATCTGTTAGTTAACTCGCAACAGCGGTAATGTGACAAGGTGTCATTACCTTTGAGTTCTCATGGAGAGCTAGCTAGTGGCGGTCGATCTTGAAGGGAGGGACGCAGAATGCGGAAGCTACATTGAGGGGTTAACTTGTAATCGTGAGACTGAATGGAAGACGGACAATCTTGGGTCGATGCTGCAGTACTCAGTGTATGCTGTACAGGGTGTTAACTAATGATCATGGCATGGAGAGATAGAGAGGGATGACTTAACTTTGTATTCTACGATGATGGTATAGTGATGGACAAGAAACAGAGATGCAGGATGAAGATGGGAATGATATGCAGGATATGAGTGGATATGACAAATCAGGGGTACGGTTGACCTGACTGGGTTGAGAAGACCTCGTATTGATGTTGTTATACGCCGGGTCAGGAGTCATACCTTCTGTATCAGGATTTGAATATTGACTCACATACAAAGTTCTGTTATGACCTAGCCTCTCCTGATGATTTCCACATCTCGTCTGATTTCTCGCTGTCTCGACCTCAACTCTACCATCACATAACAACACCAAGTTATCTCATTCCACTCTATCTTTGCATGCAATGATCATGAGGTAACTCCAACTACAGCACCCCAAAATCTAATGTTTCCGACTCCAAGCTTGTTTCTCATCTCTCACATCTCAGCGCACGTTGTTGCACTCAATTCTCTACATTCCCACAATGAAGAGTTAACCACTGAATAGAATCTCAGCTCCCATCATGCCTCCCCCCTGATCAAGCACCTCTTAATCGACCACCTCCAGATTGACTCCTTCCAGATTGAATACATCCAGATTGACCGCCTCCCGATTGACCGCCTCCTGATCGACTGCCTCCAGATTCACCGCGACCAGGTTGCCCGCCTCCAGATTCACCGCCTGCAGATTGACTGCCTGCAGATCGACCACCTCCAGATCAACCACCTCCAGATCGACCACCTCCAGATCGACTGCCTCCAGATCGGCCGCCTCCAGATCAACCACTTCCTGATTGACTGCCTCCTGATTGACCGACTCCAGATTGACTGTGTCCAGGTTGACTATCACCAGATCGACTGCCTCCAGATTGACTGCCTCCGGATCGACCACCTGCAGATCGACTGCATCCAGATCTACCGCCACCAGATTCACAACCTCCAGAATGACCGCCTCGAGATCGATTGCCACATACTGCTCCTGTCATGTTCAATCATGACCTCTAAGTGCATATCCAAACTCGCTAGATCACAGCCTCCAAGTGCATCTTCCATCTCGCTTCCATTATGGCCTCCAAGTGCATCTCTGAGTTCACTCGCTCTCGGCCTCCAAGTGCATCTGCAATCTCACTTGATCACTGCCTCCAGGTTCATCTCTGAGTTCACTCGCTCTCGGCCTCCAAGTGCATCTGCAATCTCACTTGATCACTGCCTCCAGGTTCATCTCTGTGTTCACTCACTCTTGGCCTCCAAGTGCATCTGCAATGTCACTTGATTATGGCCTCCAGGTTCATCTCTGAGTTCACTTTCTCTGGGCCTCCAAGTGCATCTCCAAACTTGCTCGATCTCAGCCTCCAAGTACATGTCCAAGTTCACAGGTTCACAGTGTGGTTATATGGCATGGCTCTCACTGCATTAGAAGGGAATTTGTGAAAAAGATCGGTTCTGGTGCGAAGAGTGTAGGCCAAGGGTAAGGGGATATCAAGCGGTACCCCACCATGAGGAAACACACAAATTGTGTGCATCCATGAAAGCATGGCAAGACTGTATGGGAGGAAGTGCTGGGAAAGATATCATGTGTATTTCATATAATGGGATGCTGTCTATCTACCCCGGGGTCTTCCAAATGTATACTCCCTGTTGCTCAGTCTACTCTCGGTTTGTCACTAGTATACCTGTATCTTATTACGCTCCATGGCGGCTTCCTCCTGCCAAACTGGCATCTGGTGGTGGTGAGAAAGGGATTTTCCTACCACAATGGACTCCGAGTGGATCTTTAATTTCTCTCAATAAGCAGTTCCAGGTGCTCCTTCGATTATGCTCGAGTACTCTCTGGAGCCTGATGGACTGTATGTATATATAGACAGACTAAGATAATACATGCCATATGATGATGTAGCGAATCTGGTGACTGTAACAGAGACATATATGATAGATGAAATGCCATGTGATTATGGATCTGTCAGAACCATTCCTGCGACAATACAGCACCAAGTCCCCTGCAGAGCTATGCAGAGGTCACGGCTCCTCTGGAAGTCTGCCCCAGCGCTGCGTGGAAGGCTCAGCTGCTCTCAAAGTCTCCCACAGACATGCGCAGAGGTCTCAGCTGCTCCAACATTGTACTATCCTGTAAGTCAAATCTAAGAGGATCCTAAATGCACCTCCAAAGCAGCAGCAGGTGCTTGCAGGAGCACCTGAGAATGCTCTTGCAGAGTCTGAGAGCACTTTGCTTAGCTCCAGGAGGGCCAGGAAGCATCTTGAAGTGTGTGAGAGCACTAGTGAGGTCGACTGGAGTGTCTGTGAGAACTGCATGTTGCTTCTGGACCGATTTACATTTTGCTGATGAAGTGATATGGATGAACCACATGCACTTGGGCAATGCTAAAGTAATGCAGATGAGAGGAGGGATGGGCAACAGAGGAGGAGAGAGATTCCTGTCTAGATGAGTAAGAGATAGTAAACAAGTCAGCAGTTGTATGAACTCAGACAGACATGCCATCATAAATGAGAAAATGAAGAGATTGCACCATATGGTCAGGGGTGATGATTAGCTGGCACATATTGAGGAAGATGTTCTGAAGGTTTTAATCAGTGCTAGTAATCAGGAAAAATGAAATATCAGAAAAGTAGTGCCATTCAGCAAGCATCTGGCCAATGTGGACTCAGTCAAAAACATGACTCCAAAGACTCTAATGACACCAATCGTATTACAAAGAAAGCGCCGGACCTCACAACTGGAATCCTCACAGGTTCTACACGTAGCCAACTCGATTATACTAGCTCAACAGTTTAGGAATGAGAAATGGCTGAATTGACCTTCAACTACTGACCAAGCCAAAAATAGATTCCAATCCCAAAGCGAAATGAGTAAATGCAAGGACCCCACCTGCAAAAAGATAATTCAGAGTCACTTACATTTCTGGTTGCTTCTCTGAAACATTATATCAGTTACACCAAATTCTGATACTCACTTGCCTTTCCAACTGTGTTTGAATTATTAGTTGGCCAGGAGATTTCAACACTGATCTATAGTGGATTAGAGATTTGCAATATAAGTGAAATAGTCACTAGGGAACTGAACTTGTGGTGGGAATCTGCCAACTGGATGATGATCACCACCGACAGCAATCAGTCTTCTTTGGATCGAATGGTTGGATCCAGGTTAGTCAATGTCCATGATATTGGCATTTACATGCCAATCCGTTTAGCAATATCTTAACCACAATAGACTATATTGCACCTCCTCCTCTGAAAATCAAAGACTCTAAAGTGTGGAAGGGATCAATATAATGGCAGTGGAAAGAGTACCATTTCTGACATTGATAGATCAGTGCAGGCAACATTTATTGCTATCTTTCCTAGAGTCAACAGAGATTGATTCGCCTGTACCAAGATAAACTCAAATGCCTAGTAAATTTAACGGTGAATAGAAGGAATAGGGCCCAGCACAACGAAGGTACAATGATGGAGATTTCTATTAGGAGATGGTGGTACAGAAATGGTTTAAATAGTACAAAAGCAAACGAGTAGGAGTCAATTGATATAAAGACAGTACTTGCAGAAATAGCAGAAGCTTTGTACAAGGTCAAAGAGTAAGATATATTTAACCAAAAAGGAATATAGTGCAACAAAAGTGGAGGGGTATTAAATATTGTAATGAAGATGATGGGATGAGGTGTGAATTGGGAGGATGAGTGGAAAGAGGAGGAAAGACTGGGAGTTACAGAGTTGGGTAGGAGAATGGTAGTAGACAAGTAGTCGATGGGAGAGATGGCCCTGGTAAACACATGAAGGGTACCAGCAAGAGAATCTATAACCAGTGTGTGGGTTGCTAAAAATAGCATTGCTCTAGAACTTAGTCACATACAATCCAATTTCTCGTATATTGACTTTGCAAAGTAATTCCTGAACATTAACACTAAAATTCCCAGGGCATACACCCATATAAATATGCTACCCAGAACTTGAAGCTTGATCTTTAGTCAGATGGACGTATGTTATACTCTACATATGACTGAATAGGAAGAGCTATCACCTGGGTCATACCAATACCAGGTACCTGAAGCAAGTGATCAATCCCAGTATTCCACAGTGCCAAAAGAGGCGAAAGGTTGACTGTAAAGAGAGTACAAGAGTTGTAGATAGACAGCATACTATAACAAGAGGAGAAGGAAGTCCACATTGATATACTATTACTGAGAGAGTATACTACCACATAGAGAGTATAGTCTCTCACAGATATTTAGGAAGCTGGGAATGACTAGCAATGAGGTGGAGTCATCTGATCAGATCAGGCAGCCAAGCAGTTAGAAGGCCTCAAATAAGCCTATATTCTGAACTACCAGGAACATTATTTCTTCGGAAGTATGAGAGGGAGTGGATTAATATGGTCACAAATTCGTCACATTCAGATTCGGAGTGAATCAAGATTGTATGCCCCTCAGGCCCCTACAATGGAACTGGTAATGCTTTCTTTGGAGCCATTTATGGGTACCTGGCATAGGATTATCAATTCTGAACAAATTACGATGAGTCAAAAAAATACAAATGTATGCGGTCTGATAAGCAAACATATCCGATATTTGAAAGACTGATAATTGTACATGAAATCAATTCTCTGTATCCAACTTGATCAGAATATGACTGATATCAATAGGATATGGTTGCATATATGATATCAGTATGTGTAATTGGAGAACAAAGTTGTAAGATATTCAGTAAAGATCAAAGTGTCTTGGGAACAACTATAGTTGGCCAAGTAACTGGTACTGGACAGATTTCTTGACCTTTCTGTTGAACCAAGTCTGGCTGAAATTTCAACTGGAAAGGCATAGAGAAGGATGTCATCCTGCAAGGTGTCAGGTGGCATACATGCCAATTATCTGAATATTCTGTATACTTCAGTTTAAATAATTTTCGACTACTGCAGTTTCCTGAGAAATGCTTCGAAGATATCCGTATTTATTCAAAGTGGGGCTGCCAGAGTGCAAGATGGGTTATTCAATTTGTGTGATTATTAACTATTTATTATTAGACTTTTGGTCCCCTGTCATATTTCAGTGGATGCCCCCACAGTGGCAGATTTCGTTCTTCCAGATATGGTTGGACTGTATACAATCCCAGCAAGGATAGTATTGTAATGTAGTCTACAGTTGGAATGGAGGAATAGATTACTGTTGTGTAAGTGACTCACAGTACACTGGAACCTAGCCACTGTCTTCTATACTCACAATGTTGGCCAGATCGCAACAGCACATACTGGCATGAAACAGTAGCTTGGGGTCTTTATACATCATCAACAGAACAATTGGGTAGAGTGGCTACCTTTGGTAGAGTCTGCAGCATACAATAGATTCTCACAAATCTCACCGTTTAACAAAGTAGTTGCCATTCATAGTACAGATACATGAATACTTTTCACAGATATGGGGGAACCAAGTCAAAATTTCTTAATAATTCAGGCCAAACTAGTACAAACCAATACAACAGATCTGCAAACATGTCCTAGTGAAACTGTGGTGTACTTAAAAATTACCAAAGCAATGTGTAAATCACACTGTAACACCAACACTTAGGACTCAATTGAATCCATTTTAAGGCTAAATTCTAGACATAATTTGAGCACCCAACATCTATGAATGAATGATGGGAATTATGTTGGACTGGACAGTATTATGTAGCAAATCTCCCGTACTGTGGTAAGTAAGACCTTCCAGTAGCAGTTAAAGTTGATAAGGTACACCTTGGATTGCAATTGGAATCTGTTACCAACAATCTGCTTCTGGGACAGTATTCTCTTCCCACTAATATGGTTGAAGTTGCCAGTGACATGGAGTATCAGGTGGAATGAATCCAAGACTCTTTATTTTCCAACAACAGTTAAATTATGGTATTCATTGAACATAATTTGTTTTTTCGATCTGCAAACCAGTGAAATTGATTATGGGATTACCAGCGATTCACAACTTGTCTCAATGATATGCAGAGATTGCAGGGCTATTAGCAAAAGCTGTTGGAGGACATCCAGCGTAATATAGAAATACTGTTACTATTCAAAACTGTTATTATCAGTTGGATTTTTGGCAGCAAGTAATAACAGGAGTTATCACGATACATTGATGTTGTTGGAATTATGTAGTACTTGAGTGTTGTAGAGAGTGGAGACAGATTTCATTAGTATAATAAGGAAGTGGTTCAAGAAATTGTGATATTGGATTTTATGATACATTTGTTTTGATTGGACTGTGATTAGTGGTCTATAGAATTATAGTGGAGGATGTGAATATTGTATCAAAGCATTGCAGATAGTTCAGGGGTAATGTACTGAGTGTATGTAAAGAGATAATGTATTGTATTGTAGGATTTTCTTTTCTACTCTCTTGAATTCTTAGTATATAAATAAAACCAATAAATGACTTTACCTATAACATAAACCCACTTGGTTTATTTCTTGATATGAATGTGGAATATGAGTTTAAAAACCAACTTACATTCTTGTTGCTAATATAGTCTAAGTCTAACTCTATTCAATATACTCTTTTACTATCAGCCATCATCTTCGTTCCACCTGCCTTCCTTGGTTACACCTTTATCAATATATTTTCCTACAATATCCAGTAGCCTCTCTTTTCTAAATAACAGTTTTTATTCTTTCTTAAGTTCTCTCTTCTTTGTTTTAGTAGCTGGACACTTCCCATTCCCTGCAAACACCCTCTTCCTTTTGAGTGACCCATACTCCTCTCATAGTTTACAATTGAAATCATTTCTATCAGTTCAGTTCTGTCAGAAAATACCAACAATTTCCTATCATTTCATTTGCGTTTATCATTTCTAGTTGTACTTGTTCACATACATGTCAGTTTTCATAGCTGTGAGAGAATATGTCTCTTATGTCCCCCAGAAAGGTGGCATTGTACATTTCAATTTCTGACCCATCAACTGAGAAGATTGGAGTTATACAATTGCCATATCCTAGATTCCTTTCACATTATCAAGTATTTAGTTCCACACACTGGCCAATTTTAACCTATCCTTAATACAATTTGGGTTACTAGATAGATATTGGAGTAACAATTCCAGGATATGAAAAGACTCTGATTCTCCTATACTAGTTAAACTGAACAGATTATTATAGACATTAATTGTCTTCCAGATAGTATAATTCCACTGGTTATTAAACTCCCTGGCAATTAGTTTACATATCTTACCCTTAGGAGATCTCTAATCAGTCAAACAAGGAAGTATATATCCATAACTTATTCTGCGAACTATTCAGGAAACCCTGGTATACTGAAATTATCATTATCTAGAGTAATTATTCAAGCCAGAAATGTAGAATCTTTACTAATTGCAGTTTATTTTAAGATGCCTCAAATTCTGCGAGCAATATATTTCTGTTCACAATGAAGCAATTTTGGTCTTTAGTAGGAGTTGGATTGTCAATGTGCTGGATTCCCTTGTCAGTTGGGCCAGACTAGTCTATTCATATTCTCTTCTTCTAACATTCTATACTTGATCAGTATGCACACCCCATGAATCTATTCATGGAACTGTTCTAGACTATTAAGACTTCAGACCAATTTTCTCAATGCAGTCTGTCTAGGTTAATGGCTTGATAAAGTTCACCACTTTCCAGTATATTCTATTTGCCTAAATACTATACTTCGCTGGAATCACTATAGCATTCTCTATTATATGCACCAATTGATTATTAATTTGGGTTACCATTGTCTTTCTTTCTTTATTTACTAAAGCATAGGCTGTATGCATATACCCAACTGTTGAATATTTTTGTCTTTGTTGCTTATTTGAATGTGTCTCTCTCATCCCTTCCTTCCCTTTCCTGCATCTTGTCCACACTGTACTCAAATTGACTTCTATGTTATTTCTCATTCTGATTGAACTGTTTGTACATAATCTTTGAACAATATTCTTCTCACCATCCATAACAAATAACCAGTCAGAGAAATACAGACTTATTCTTAACAGCTGTCACATGGTACCAGAGCTAAATGTAGTTATCTGAAAAGTTGTACTGGAATACAGCTGATATATTACAATGTACTACTGTGAATGCAGCAGCTTTGCCAGTCCAGAGGCTACTCAGTGTGCATACAGACCTTGGTGAGGTTCTTTTTGAACATATTTTCCCTTTTACAAAGTTTTAGATTCCAGTTATTCTGTTAATAACTTCTCTGAGTTGCTATTCAGTGGCTCAAAAATTTATCTTAAACATTTGTTCTACGACAGTATATACTGTTATAATTCCATCTATCTATACATCAGAGTAGAATGTATTGATATATCATATGTTATCATAGGAGCAACAATGTAACGAATCTTCCCGTTGGTAATGCTAGTAATTTAATTCTAATAAATAGTTGGTAAGTGGATTCAGTGACAAAATGTTAGGGGTTCTCTCCTGACAGCGGTAATGATACATGTTATCCCAGCAAGTACGCGTGACTACCATTCGGAAGTGGATACCATTGGTCACGGCGCAAAACACCTTCTTGCATAAGGAAACATGATATTAGTCAGACGGCCTTTAGCGGGGTTACATCTGAGCCGTATGTAATGATTTGATAAAGAGCAGTCTTATCAAGCGGATTCGCAAGATGATGCAATTATGTTGCCATAGCCGGGATGTGAAAAACCATCAGCGGTGCACATAATTATACATTACACCTACTATAACTTGATAGCGGGACAACGCATCCTATGTGGTGCGCAGCACGCGATATGCAATATGCGAGTACGAGGGATCGTCGCACCTTATCTCTCAGGGATCATGGTCGGTGCGCGTACTCCCTGGATCACAGAAGTCTGGATCCTAAGCATGCAGTGCGTGAGGGATTAATGGCATTGGCTGATGATATGATGCCTGAAGCGACCCTGCTCATTGGTTTGAGTTAGTATGCATCGCAACCCGAAAAGGGTGTCATAATCTACGTTGGCAGAGTATCGGTGGGTCGCCGACATAAATCTCTGAAGCATCGCCGAATAGCCAAATCGGTATGGTGAGGCATTACTATCTACACGATATTATTATGATGCGATAAAGCGCTGACCAGTCTATATGACGTCAGTGTTCCAACTACTGAACAAACGGAAGCAAGATGTCTAAGTTGAAGTACGAGTAGGCACATGATGCGGTTGATATCATGTAGTGATGATGGCCTCTTTAGAGAAGCGCAAAGCTTTGAAACCAATCACGCATGCACACGATAACCTTGGGGAACTCGTGGCGAGTTTCGGAACGGTCTTCCGAGATAAGCTATCAAGCAATTCATTTGTCATAGTCAGTGGAATGGCGGCCAAACTTGAGCCAGCTAAAGACTATAAAATACTCACATTGTCTCCGCGGCAATGGAAGGATAAGCTCTAGCAGCGAACAGTCAAAAAACCTACCAGCGAAAGAAGACTTTTATTTATTATTAAGTTTTTATGATACCTATATCTATTATTATATATATAAAAATATACTAGCATAGTACGGCAGCACCGTACCATTAAGTATCCCCTATACGTATACGAATGACAATAACTTTCGAAAACGATTCCAACGTTATTGTATATGCCCTCGAGAAGGTCATATCTTACGCCAGAAGAACTGAGCACATCTTTGTGGCCCAGTGCGTCTGGTGGCTTGCCTCGATTATCGGCCTCGAACCTGGATTGATCATTCACATGGATAATCTTCGGAAGCGCGAACATTCAGCACCGTTAAAGGAAAATTCTGGATTCGTTCATCCTGATAGAGCTCAGCAAAATCTATTAGAAAGAGCGGTCTCATCGACCCCTAGGGATCTTACGGAAGATTCACGACTAGATCGAGTATTGGAAGAAGCCGAGAGGTGTATAGCTACAAGTGAACACACTCGGAATACTTGGCAGCACAACCGAATCAATCCTTTGCCTCACACAAAGAATCAGCTTAAGAAGGCCCGGAAAGTTAAGCGTCTTCAAGAAGAAAATAGGAAAAAGGAAGTCGAGAGGAATAAGCGACTCCTGAAAATAAGAGATCAGGTCATAACGAACCTTAGCAAGGAATAGGATCTACGGCCGTACGCCCAGTACGTACTTAGCGAATAAGTATAGTTACTTGAGGTTTAGTACCCCCGTAACACAAAATTTGTATCTGAACAGCTAAACAGTATGCATAGAGCATAATACTCAGGTAGGATGGCACATTTTCTAACGGTGTGTTAATCTCCATATTTAAGGTTAGTTAACTTGGTAATTACAACAATGGTGGTACCTATAGGCTGAACCCTTCTTTCCACATTCCACTATATTGAATTTTCTCCTGTAGAATAGGTATTTAGTCTGTAGGTTTCTGTTGTGTAGGTGTTTGCTGCCTACAGATTGCTGGAAAGTTTACCACTACTAATATTTGTTGAAAAGTACCCCCAGCTGGAATTGAATCTGGAGAAACTCCCAATGCCATATATACCCCTTTCTCATCCAGGAGGGTAAGGACATCAGTCATTCTGCAATGTTGAAAACCACATGTAAGACATTTGTCATAGTTGAATATTATAGGTTGATAAGAATTCAGTTTGAGTTTTATTAAGACTTTAACACTTAAACCTTCTGGAAGAGCCCCAACTAGCATTTCTACCAACCAGTACTCAGCAATTGCACTTCTACATAACTGACAATTTTTCAGGTGTAGCTAAGGGCATCTGTATCAACATTACAATGTTCAGAATAGTTATTGCATAGTCAGTAAATGTTTGATGTGGTTTTAATGGTGGTATGTCACCTGGGGCTGGGTAAAGGCCATTCTATTTAGTCAGCTGTCTACAAGACTTTGATCATTAGCAATGGTCTGACATATACATTTATGCAAACAATCACATAAATTAAATTTTGCATGTGTATTTCAAACATTACCATAAGTATGTCTATGATACTGAATAAAGGCATATGTACCGTTACTCTGGTAGATTTATCAACTTGATTATTGGTGTGGCTGAAGATGACTTCCAGCTCCTCTTTTGAATATTTTCGTTTTCATTTAAATATTTTTTAATTATCTAAATAGAGTGCTGTAGTATTTCAGTGTACCAGTACTATCAGGTTGTAATAACACAACCAGCAACCCTAATGGTTCCAATACAATATAAGAGACTTCTGTTTACAACAAAATCTCAACAGAGTTTACTTCTGTCCAGAAATCGTTATCCGCCAGTCGGGGCTGTTTCATTTGCCACTTTGCCTTACTGATGGCCAGAGTGAAGCACATGATGAATTGCATTCCATTGTACACAACACTGCCAGTGTTAGGGGTTTTCCCTTAACAGTGTCTATGGTTCTTGAATAACTCAATGGGTACATGTCACGTGACTTGTAATGTGATATGCATAACACCTACCCAGGGGGGTATCTCAAAACTAGCCAGTCACAGAAACCTTAGCTGGGGTTTGCATGGGACACATCTCATTTCGATAAGTTTTAGGGCATAGCAGATTCACTTAAGATGATGCAGCAACACTGCCAGATCGAAAGATGTCTGCTTCTGCTTTGCTTGTTATTTTGAACCAGATTCATTTCCAGATACTAGTAGGGGACATGTCTGACTGGACTGAGAATTACATGGAATCACAGACTAGGCAGTTGTCAGCCAATATGCAAGTATGTGGGACCTCAGTATTTTCACCTTAGGTGATAGAAACACACTGGGTACTCCCCTGTCAAAGAGAATAGTCTGCACCAAAGCATGGCGTGACTCAAAGAATTACGACTTTGGCTTATGATATGAGGCTTGACACAACTCTGCTTATTGGTTTGAGTTAGTATGCATTGCAATGTATGACTCGAGTTTTAAATCCAGCTGACACTTTACATCCTACTTTGGTATAGTACAAGTTGGTCGCTGATTGAATCTATGATGCAAGCCGATTAGCCCTCTATGCGATGCGTATTTGCAAGAAGTATCTCTACGACTATGATCAGCAGATGTTCCAATTACCAAACCATACGAATTGCAAGATACCGAAGTTGACGTTATGATCTGATATACTATCTGACATAATATCATACGATGGATGGCCTGATTCTTCTGAGGAGTGTAAGCTTTAAAACCACATGTTCATATGACATGATGTAAGGGTATGTATGCCTGCATTCGGCCTCGTAAGTATAGGTATGGGAATTATCGGAATACTGTTGCAAACGTGAATGCCAGTGATAGCATTTGTAGATGTATAGGTAAGATTATCGCTAGAGATCTAAGGCTTGTGGCGATCTGACTATATGGAACGGCCAATGCCCGGCCCGGGTCATGCGTTGCCGTTACACATGATAACCAAAAGGATTCGTGTCAATTAATACCAGGCGTATTTATATGCAGCGCATTAGGACTATCAAGAGCAATAGAATCATAGCATGGATAAATGGTAGTACAAGCCCTCGAATACGGCTATAAAGACATAAAATTGTTCCGGCAATGAGAAGAACAAGCACTAGCAGTGAACAGTCAGAAATACCTACCAGCGAAAGAATGATCTGAAATATGATTGCATTTCTATGATACCTATATCAATTATTATATTTTCAAAATCTATTACCTTTTTGTAGCAGCAGCCCCGCGCCATTCGATGAGTATTACCTTAATAATCAAAGCCAATATTATATTGCAGGTTTTGGCGAAACTAATCAAGAATTCACATAGCAAACAATATCTGTTTCAGTTCAGTGTGTGTGGTAGCTCTCCGCGGATTAGTAGTCCCAGACGATACTAGCGATAACGGCAATCAAACACATTCGATACCTGGATACAATCGGCAATATAACTTATGATGATTACCTTTTGAAAAACGATAATAACATCATTGTATACGCTCTCGAAAAAAATTATATCCTTGTGCATGGATAATCATGTTATCCTTGCAGTACAGTGCATTTGGTGGCTTGCGTCCATTATCGGGTTACAGCAAGGATCAATCATACATATTGATAACCTACACAAACACGCCGCAGTAGTTAATACAGATATTCAGACGATATCTTCAACACCAAGCGTTTTGCAAGAACAGTTCAGGGCGGAAACATTGCTCTGAGTATATCCCTGCACCGTTACGTCGGACTCAGCAAGGAAGGATTACTCTGTTACCTAAAACAAAGTGACAGCTTAGAGAAACTGAACAATGTCAGGATACTGCCAAGACTTGTAAAACACAGACGGAAGAAATTGAAGAGTCAGAGTTGTAATGCAGAAAGGCAGTAGGTGAGTGTCAACGTTGTGCTTGGCTGAAAGACTGGAAAGGAAGTCATATGATGTTAGATTGTCACCGGTGGAAGAAGTTAAATAACGGAACAGCATCTTTCCCTAAGAAGCAATACAAAACAAAACAGGATGTAGGGCTGTGCATAATTATATATACTCAAACCAAAGCACCCCCCTAACAGCCAGTATCCTTCGTTGAAAAATAAATATTTCCAGTTGGCTGGGTACTGACAGAAATGCTATTGTTAAAGGAACCAAAATGGTTACTGTATTCAGCTGGCAGCAGATGCCAATTGAGAATGCACTGACAATACTCTATTCAGCATTGCAGTACCCTTTGGATATTAGACAGTAGTTTACATAGTAAATTGATAACAATTCATATGATGTGTCAATAGGTAGCCTGTTTGAAATAAGTTTATTCTTTTTTTTCCTTCTTTGCCCTGGGTTTCACCTTGTGTAGTTGTCACTCGTAGATCCTGAATTGGTTGTTTATCCATCGCATTGTATTTGTTACTATCCCTCAGACCTGGTAGTATTCTCAGTAATAATCATGATGATCTCAACAGCATATTTATTGGCCTTTTATGATATTCGTTTAGAACAGAGTTCTGTATAAATTGGGAATGGAAACTTGCTTCGCCTGCCTTTTCTTATTCCACTATAACATGTGTATCAGTTTTCAGAGTTGACCCTATCTGTACAGTCACTGCCTGTTGTTACAGTATCAGGTTATTTTCTTTTTCTTTGTATTTGTCCTGTTTGCAAGAGCAGTACCATTTACTTTGTGGTCATTCTGTGGGCAAGATTGGTACTTATATTCTTACTGTTCTACCCATTGAGAGTGTATTTGACCATATATCAGGTTATTGGCTTTCTCTTCTGACATATCGAAGTACTATAACTGTACTGCCACCATTATATGAATGTGACATTCCTAGTTTAATAACTAAGAACAATAATATATCATTTGATATTCACTCCATTCACTGGGTTCGTATCTTGCATTAGTTCTTATCTCCGTGTCAACCCAAATGAGCTAGTTGGGTACTTTGCCTTTATTCAGTAATCAGCATTCTGAATCAGACCTCATGTGTTGACTCTATTGGTGGTAAATATGCCGAGCTGCAAGATAGGGAACCTATCTTCAATACTCCGCCAAATGTCTCATGTTATTCATATGTAAACTGTGGCAAGAGTAGTTCCTGCTGAAGGGGTGCAGAATGATGGGTACAGGATATTCAGATGTAATAAACCATACAATATAAGTGGATTTACAAAGCCTTGATACTTGTTCCTCAGCCCAGTGTTAAGGGTCGTCCTTAGCAGCGATAATGATACTTGATTAAGTCACGATATGCATACATATCTACGATATGTATAACACCTATGCATGTGGAACTCAAGTTGGTGAGCAACATGCTCTTTAGCGGGAGTTCATGTTGGTTGCGCAAAGCAAGGGAGCTTTGTTCAGCTCTGGAAACTATGCGGGACATGTGCGGTAATCGCACACGGCAGTTGATAGTCAAGCGCAAGTTAGAGAACTCTTTCCCCCTACCTGTAACGGGATAGAACTTGGAAAGCACGTTCCAGTCAGGAGAAAAAGTACCGACCTCAGCGTGATGTAACTGAGGGATTGAATGACGTAGGCTTAGAGTCTAGAGCGAACACCACTTGTTGGCTCGGGTGGTCTGGATCACAATGTAACCTCGTATCGGATACGAGCTTACGCGTCGTTAATCCTTGTTGGCATAGTATCGGTTGGTCGCCGAGTAAATCTATGACGCAAGAAAATCGCTCACTTAAATCAGGGGTTTTCAAGGCGATAAGCATTACCGACTTGGTTGGTAGATGTTCCAACTACCGGCTCGTACGATTTGCAAAAGATGTCTGAGATGGCAAAGGGTGAGCTGATATCGAGCGACGGATGGCCTGATTCTTATCAGGAGCGTAAGCTTTCAAACGACGTTGCAAGCGGCGCAATTACCTGAGGGTGTTGTGGTGAGTTATTATCGGGAGCTATGGGGGCTTGGCCGAGATAAGCACTATCATGAAGAGGTAAGAATTGCGGCTATAAAGAGCCAGCGTTGGGCGCAGGAATTAGGAGTATCAGCGAACACAAGAGCTTTCAGAGAACACCGAAGACGATCTTAAAATATTATTAAGAATTTTATCTATATCTTTATCTATATCTATAAAATTACCGAAGCCATTACATCCCTAATCCACCTTCGAGATCAAGCAACATATGTCTGGAGCACATCCGTCACCATACGAATATGCTCTTCACAAGGTCGTCATGTTATACGGCGAGTTACTTATTCAATTGAACGAAGATGGTTTAACCCGCACCTACCGCGACGTACTGAGATACTGCGAACTCGAGAATATACACTACCTGGTATTGAGGTACGTGAATACTGGTGCTGGACCTTACGAGGAGTGGGCCGAGGGGTGGTTGCACGACGGGGAAGTTTAATCTTCCTATACGAAGGAGACGGGCTGTGGAGGCGATTTGATTTGGCGCGCTCTTACGTCACGGACGCAAGAGGTTGAGTCTTGGGAAAGACGAGGGAAAAAGAGATAAGATAGGTGGCCATACTTAGATCAATAAATATTGTATTAGTTATTGGGATCTAAAAACCCCTGTAACACCCAGGGGCTCAAAAATACAGTGTGTATTCAACTATATGTTGAAATTACAACTATCTAACCCCAAGTCTGTCAAATATAAATATTTCCCATTGTCTAGTATATTTCAGTTATCACTGTATCTCTGCACAACCTCCCCCCCCTGGCTTCCCCTGCCAATTGAGCAGTGGTGGTGACAACCAGACTTTCCCATTACACTGGAATCAGGAACACCATCACCATCACCATGACTGTCACCATCACCATTACCATTATTACCACCATCAACACCATCACAATCACCATTAGCATTGTCATTGCGATTCAAATTGTCAGCCTAGGACTGAATTTGCAGACCTATGCCCAAAATCAATGGAAAGTAGACTGCAGGTTCAACAGAATGATCTTAGTTGGAGAGCTTCTCTCCCTGATGTCCAATTGTTTATATGTGCTTCTGGATCAACAGTTGGATTTATTAACACTATGACTGTGAGATATTGTAAGAGACTATTGTGATAGAGGGGCTGCAGATAATGTTCAGACTATGATATCGACCAATGGCATCATTTCGGCCATAATACCCCCAGCCACATGCCTCCAACAACATCCCAACCCTTGCCCGATCATTCAATGAGTCTCCCCATTCAAACTCAATATATATTGCGTACACCATGGCATGAATTGGAAGGGTTATTTGAAGTTTACAGGCAAGCAGGCTAGGAGTATACAATCAAGTGCAATCAGAAGTATACTTCTGACCTTCCCGAAAGTATACTTGGACGCGCACAGCCAAATAGACCGAGAGTACACAATCATGTGCAATTGACAGCATACTAGTAAACATACATGAGTACATACTTGGAATTATCTTAAGTGTGTACAGGGAAGTGTAAAGTCAAGCAGGCTGGCATTGTACTATCAAGTGCATTTGGAAGTGAGTTTCAGAGCATACACAGAAGTGGATTTGTAAGTATACTTAGGAATGTGCTTGGGAGCATATAGTGTTGATGGCTAATCCAATGCCTTAAGAGTATAAATCAGCAAAAGTGAAAATTGACTATAGACTGTGCTACACACACACATGTATTCCCGCAGCTCATCACAAGCTTTCCGTAGACTCCAGCCTGTTACATAGTCAACAGTCTTCTATACTCGGTCCATAGACATTTGCATGTGGGACTTTGCAATAATATACAGCAGGCAGTCAATTTATCTGAGCCAGTCCTTACTGCTGACAGGCTTCACTGGTGCTAATACACTCATTGATATAATTATTGAGTGGCCACTTGGGACCCTGTCTGAGAGCCTGATTGAGGGCCTGAGAGAGAACCTACTTGAATGACTGTTTGAGAGCCTACTGGTGAGCCAGCTTGGAAGGTACAGTTGAGAGAACCATATTTCAACACGATCAGTGTTGCTACAGGAATCTTTTGGCTGATTGAACTCCAAGTTTGTGGAAACTTTGGCCAATTGAGGGCTTCTTGTCTATGAAAGCTTTGACATTAACATGGACCGTGACTAGCCAACCTACTTAACTATTTAAGTCTGTTAAAGCATCGACATTGACATTGACGTATCCAACCTACTTAACAAAGTACTTTCAGTACCGTCACCATCACCATCACCATCACCATCAACATCACCATCACCATTTCCATTACCATTACAATTTCAATCATCATTCCAATCACCATAATGACTGTTAGTGCTGAATTGAACGTGTTCACATATGCCCAAAATCGATGGGAAGTTGGCTGCAGGTTTTGCTGGGAAAACTGGGTTCGAGATCTGCTCTCCCTAAGATCCAATTGTCTACATTTCCTGCAGAATGTATGGCTGCAATTGTCAACACCATAATCTTAAGGCATCATGAAATCTTGTCATGGTGGCCATGGTAAAGATACAGTTGAGACTATGATATCGACTAATGTTATAATTTTGGCCCAAATTCACCACCTGCCACCTCCCATATGCCACAAACTATATGCCTTCCACTACCCACCTGCCTGCCAAATACTGCCCACCATATGCCACCCGCCTTACTCCTCCCATTACCTGGCATCAACCACTCAGCAATTCTCTGGATTGAGTATACAAGAGACGAAATGGAAACATAAAGTCAAGTGAGATTGCGAGTGTCTTCCCTCTGGAGAGTGTACTTGGGAGTGTCTTGTGAGCTTACTTGAGAGCTACAGTCAAGCGGGCAGGATGGTGTCTTCATGTGCAAATGGGAGTGTACTTCCAAGTGTGCTCAAGAGTTTGCATAAGAGCATCTTGAGAACATGCATTGGAGCACACAGTCAAGCAGGCTGGGAGTATGCCATCTTGTGCATTTGAGAGCATCCTTGAGAGTATTCTTGGCAGTGTATTTGAATGCATCTTAAGAGCATTCTTGGGAGCACACAGTCGAGCAGGCTGGGAGTGTCATCAAGTGTAATTGGAAGCGTCCTTGAGAACATGCTCAGGAGTGTGCTTTAGAGCATTATGAGAGCATATCTGGGAGTGTGCGGTCAAGCAGGCAGGGAGTATGACATTATACACAATTGGGTGTATTCTTCACTACATGTCTGGAAGTGTACTTGAGCATATCTTGAGAGCATCTTGAGAGCATAAGTTATGTAGGCTGGGAGTGTGCCATGGTAAGCAATTGGAAACATAGAGTCAAGCAGGCTGGGAGTGTGTAATCGAGTGCAGTCAGAAGTGAACTTCAGTCTCTACTTGGGACTGCGCAATGAAGTACATCTGGCAGTTTGTTGTCAAGTTTGATGTATGCAGTTTGATGTACTGTATCCAGCGCACAAAATGGCATGGGTATCATAGTAATCTTATACAATGTACAACTTATACAAAAGCTGTTTATCAGATGTTATTCCATAGGATATTTAACATCTGGCAAAATTTAGCCCAATGGACCTACACCAGAATGCAGACAGTAAGATATTATTTGCACCAGATTACGATGAAAAGTAGGTTGGCGGGGATAGGCTAAATCAATGTGGTTCAACCTGTGAAACTGTGCTAGATGCTATGTATGGTATTGGGTGCTATACTTCGTTCTTTGTTTTCCCAGGTGCACTTAATTGCATGCTTCCAAGTGCATTTGACTTTCAGCTTTGAAATCCACTCGATTCCATACTCTCAGGTAATCTTGACTCCCAGCCCTAGTGCTGATAACTACCTCATGCATACGGCCCAGGCACCTTATTATGGGTGTGGGTGCGACCAGCGCCCTCACCTAACAAACCACTAACAAGCCACTAGCAGGGCACCTCATAGCCATGCTCCCACCCTCAGCTCCCTGCTCCCCACTCACATCAGCAAAAACTTAATTTGCTTCCTTAAATTTAATTAGCTTATTGTACTCACAAACCCCAAAAAATGAAATTGAGGTTTCCCTGACATATGGCGTTGCTCCAATGATTCTGAACATGCAAGAAGTAGTTGCAATCATTTCATGAACCTCAGAAACCTCTCACGGAAGGTGGAAATGAATCATGTCAACGTGTATTCTACTCTTTCCAGGTTACAAAGTCACAATTGCAATTTGCAAACCAAAGAGCACTTGTGTATGAGTTCTCATTAAACTAAAGTCTACCCCTGGCACTAAAATCTGGGGTCCCACACAAACACCTACTAGGGTCCAATGCACGGGGGGCAGCACTGGAGGATGAGGGGCAGGAGTTGGGCAGCGATTCCAGAGTCAAAAATGGACATACCCCAGCATCTTTGCATTGTATGAATGCACTGAACGAGCCAAATGGATTACACCGACCGGTTGGGTGAAACAGCGGAGCCAGAAGGCAGCGACCGGATCGTCTACACTCCGCTGCACCTCTCCGATCATCCAAAAGGAATGAGTGATAATGAGTGGTTCTGGCTCACGGAGTGTAGAAAAAGGATAAGAAGATATGATACTACCTGGCTGTGAGGATCCACAAAATCTCACACAGAGCAAGTGGGATCAATGGATGGGCATGATAGAGTGTGTAATTCATTGTATGATGATAAGATAATGTGGGATTGGATGAGAGTCTAAGTAGTACTCTGGGGTCTTTGGAATATATACTCCCCATTGCTCCATCCCTCTCCAATACCCCTGAATCTCCATACACCCAGCGTAGCTCAGTGCTCTGCTAAGCTGAGTCATGGTGGTGGTGAGGAACGGATTTTCCTGCCACACCAGCCAATCAATCTGAGTTGAACAAAGAAAAATTGAAGGGGTCAGCCAGGCAGGAGGAGGAAGAAGAGATGGAGGAGCAGTAGAGCAGCAAATCGAGAGCCAATAATGGACGTATCACAGTGTTCTTGCCTTGTCTTAATGTCCTCGACGAGACAAATTGATTGAGCCTACCAGCAAGCCAATCAGAGTTGATCTGCCACAGTTCAAAAATGGTCAGATCTGGAGGGGGAGACAGTGTGAGAGGCAGAGGGGAAGAGTAGAGCAGCAAATCGCAAGCCAATTATAGATGTACCCCAACGTCCGTGCGGTGTGATGATGTACTCGACTGCACAAGTCGATTGAGCCTACCAGCGAGTCAATCACAGTTGATCTGGAAATGTTTGAATGGGGTCAGCTCTTGATGAGGAGGAAGAGGAGGAGGAGGGATAGAGCAGCGAAATGAGTGTCAATAATGCACGTACCCCAGCGTCCTTGCAAGGTCTTAATGTACTCGACGAGACGAAACGATTGAGCCCACCAGTGAGTAAATCGGAGCTGATCTGAAGAAGTTCAAAATGGGTCAGGCCTGAAGGAGGAGGAAGAGGAGAAGGAGAATGAAGAACAGCGAATTGAGAGCCAATGATGGACGTACCCCACCGTCCTTGCACCAGCTTAATGTACTCGACCAATTGCATTGATTGGGCCTAACAGTGAGTCAATCCAAGTTGATCTGGAAAAGTTCGATAGGGGTCTGCCCTGGAGACTGGAGGAGCAATAGAGCAGCGAATCAAGAGCTAATAATCTATGTATCCCAGTGTCCTTCCATAATCTTGAAGTAATCGACGAGACGAATCGATTGAGCCTCCCAGTGAGTCAATCGGAGTTGATTTGCAAAAGTTCGAAACGGTCAACCCTGGAGATGGAGTAGAGCAGCTAATCGAGTGCCAATGATGGATGTACTTCAGAACCCTTGCACCGTGTTGATGTACTTGATGACGCGAATCAATTCAGCCTGCCTGTGAATCAATCGCGGTTGATTTGCACATTTTTGAACTTGAAGAAGGTTGGCAGTAGAAAAGAAGGTTGCAATTAGGCTTTGTGTAGCGAATTAGTAAATGGTGATGGCCTGGGTCATTGCAATGGTTCAAATAAAGGATGGAGCAAGTATAATCAGGCTTCAGGGGTCAAAATGGTTGTTATGGTGATTGTGATGGTAATGGTAATAGTAATGGTAATGGTAATCAGGCAGCAAATACAGTTTGAGCAAATGAAATAAGGTTGCAGGGGTTCAAGATTACTAAGAATAATCTCTAAGTGCAAAATCAGCAACATGCAATCAGCAGAGAGATTTCACATATCAGGTGTTGCGATTGGTCATCACAACGATTCAATAAAGCTTTCAGAAACTTAATTTAAGAAAACACAGTCGTAGCCTATTTCATAATTTTGGGAAACCTGGCAGATGTCGGTGCGTGGGGTCTGGTTTCAGAAACTAATTTCGCTTTTTGCTGATCCACATCTATTCAACTTTGAGCTCAATTAACTCCATGAGTTTTACTTTAACCAGGGTATTGTTTATATATGAAATGTAGTTAACAAGATGCTCTTTCACTTGCTTGCCTCCTCTTTTAGTTTTCTCTAATATTCAAGGAGTTGTAGTAGATCATGTACAGTGGCTTAGAATATACTCAGCACTGCTGATGCTGATAAGCATTGCTTAGCACCACTGGTATTGTTGCATGTGTACTTGGATCGTGAGTCTCAGCACCGTCTGATGTCTTGTATGAGAATGAAGACGTGTATGAAGATGGTGACTGTATCAGGATATGCATCAGGACCAGGATGATGCGTCTCATGCTTGAGGCATACGCGTACGCATGTGAGAGATTATACATATACGGGCCTTAGGCCCTCGAGATAGACAAGCCAATCAAGAAGTCATAGAAGCATCTACAGTAACAGGTTATGAGCCCGGCGCTCACTCTTAGTTAAAAAACTCTATTTTCACTTAAACATCACGATCTTTCAGAGCCTCAAAAACCCTAACCCTCTCCTACTTAAAACTCAACACCATCGATCAAATCTCACGATGTCTGAGCCTGGTCCCGCCTTTAACAAAACCGAATGGGGTAACATTCCTCTACTCACCTATCTTCACTAAGAAACATGGAAAGAAACTATGACCCTCGTTCTGGAGGCTATGGACGCATACGACATCGTCACCGGCGAAGAACCTGAACCACCACAAATTGACATCGACTACCACGAATGGAAAATCCGAGCCGCCAAAGCCAAGACAACGATCCATCTTTCATGCTCTCCCGCTATACAGTTTCTTCTCAAAGGCCTTAGATCTCCAGGGGCGATGTGGACCACGCTGCTACCTCGCCTAGAGAATACCGGAACACACGTCGGCAGAACTACCATTCAACGTAAGTTTCGAGCATGCCGCCTGCAGAAAGATCAAACACTTAGAGAATACTTTACACTACTTCGCGACTACCGTCTCCAGTTAATTGGTACACCACAAGATATCTCCGACGACGAAATGCGCACACACATCTACAATAACCTACCAGAACAGTATTCAACCATGATCAAAATCCTAGAGAATCGAATTCCCTTACCTACGGTCGAAGAAACCATGGACGCCCTCCAAAGAGACAAGCAGGCCACCTGCCTTAAGAAGGAGATCGGAGATGAAGCCACCGGATCAGCCCTGTTCTCTCGCGGACGCTACAGAGGACGCGGAGGCTACCGAGGACGAGGACGAGGCCGTTATCGTGGACGCGGATACTACGGCGGGAACAAAGGCGGAGACAGCAACGACGATAAGGAATACACCTGCACTCACTGCAAATTGAACAATCATACTACCGAAAACTGTGGCATTCTCAAACGACTCAACAGCAAAGAGGAGAAGTTATGCTATCACTGTGGAAAACCCGGTCATATACGGCCCGATTGCCGAACACGCCAACACGGCTTCGAAGCTCGAAACAGGGTCAACAAACGAAACAATACCAAGGACTCACAGTCGGATACGAAAGCAACCCTATCGGAGGAGACTGCATCATTGGCGGAGCACGGGATCGCAGCCGGAGATCGAGATCTCTTTTGACTACCAAACGACGCCACTCACGCCGCTCACGCCGCTCTCCCATCGTCAACTGCGGCATCTCCAACGTGGGTGGTGGACTCAGGAGCATCGCACAATATGTGTAACGATAGGAGCTGCTTCATCTCATTTAAGAGACTACCATCGCCCATCATCATCAAACTCGGCGATGAGACTACGGTAACTGCCACTTTTCATGGCCTCGTTAACATATCACAGGGCTTACAATTGAACGCACTTTATACCCCTACGTTCCGGCTCTCTCTGCTCTCTATAAACCAACTTGATCTTGCCGGATATACAACGACTTTTCGACGTGGCAAATGCTCCATATTCACCGACTCAACTAATATCATTGCCAATCGTACCGGTGATCCCTATATACTTCAATCACGTTATGCTCTCGCCTCCGAAACTGGCACTACAAATCCGAGGACCATACAATCTGCGGCTCCACCACCTGATCCTACGATCGCCACTACAAGCGCCGACTGAAAGAAGAGAAAGAGCTCATCGTCGAAGACCGGACTTACTCCTGCCTCCACTGTTACCACAAGGCTCTGGCACCGACGACTAGCACATCTACATCCAGCGGCAATGCGATCACTAATAGATGGATTCGAAGACTTAGATGGAATGTGTGATGTCTGTCTGCAAGCAAAACACAAGCAAAAATTTATTCGAACTAAAGTCAAGAGAGCCACATGACCATTCGAGCTCGTACACTCCGACACCTGCGGTCCATTTTCTATACCTACCAAAGGAGGTCACTTGCACTATATCCTATTCTTTGACGATTACACCCGATGGACTACCGTATACCTCCTACCTGATAAGAAACAAGAGACTTGCATCGCTGCCTACCAGCACTACCAAGCCAAAGTTGATGCCAGAGGATACAACATCAAGCGTTTTCGGTGCGATAATGGCAGAGGAGAATACGACAATCGGCTCTTCCGAATGCTCTTGGCCACACGTGGTACAGCCCTCGAGTTCTGTCCGCCCTACGCCCACCATAAGAATGGAGTCGCAGAGGGAATGATTTGTACGATTACAGAGAAAGCAAGAGCCATGATACTCGACTCCCAGGCACCACTCGAATTCTGGGGGAAGCGATCAACACTGCAGTATACCTCCATCAACGTATGCCAAACAAAGGGCTCACCAAAAGAGACGATCGCGACGGATATAAAGCTCCTTACGAAACTCCATACGAAATGCTGCACTCTTATGCTAAATCCGAATTCGACTCCGAAGGCAAGAAAATCAGTTACAAAGCACCACTCCATCATCTGCGCCGTTTTGGATGCTACGTCAGTCGACTCATCCCCGAGAAACAGAGGACAGACAAGAAGCTTGGAGCTAGATCAAAAGCATGCATGATGGTCGGCTACGTACACGACTCAACGACCTTATGGAGAATTTGGGATCCAGAGCACAATACGGTAAAAGCTCAATCAGATGTGATTTTTGACGAGGATAGGAATGCATACATCTCGTGCCCGCAGTCACTAAAACGCAAAAACTCGGGCGAAATCGACCAACTTGAAGAAATTACTGAAATCGACTTATTCGATCTACCGCAAGAAGAAATACATGTTGAAGAAATTGATACAGTTTTGAGTGGAACAGATGAGAGCATGGACCATGGCCGCACTCGCACTATGAGTGGAATGGGTGAAGGCATGTCTCATGGCCGCACCGACGATGCTCGCCGAATAGATGACGGGAATCCCGCGGCTGGAGCAAATCCCGATCTTTCATTAACTGGGCACACGAATAATGGGCACGAAGATCGAAGACCGCCTGATGCAGGTGAGATAGATGGCCATCATTATATATATATACACATAGCTCCTGACGAGGACGCTGACAACTATACAGAAGGACAACGCGGTCACTGTCCAACCCTCGAGTCTCATATACAAGCCCCAACAAGAGACGAGGTTATTACCAATAGAAACACACGAAGACAATTACGTCGAGTAGCCGCTGCTACCAAGAAAACTACCAAGAAAGAAAAGAAAGCCCCAGTACCTACAGATAGATTTACACGAAGCGCAGGCAGAGCACGGGTAAATATCACCGAACTGATGAACACTGCCTTAGCATCGACTACCATAAATGACGATACCCGCACCTACAAAGAAGCGATGCTCAGCCCACAAAAGAAGAAATGGGAAGCTGTGATCATGGACGAATACAACTCTATCGTACGAAATGAGACGTTCTCACCAGCACAAGCACAATTCGGAAATAAGCCAATTGGATCGAAATGGGTGTTCAAGACTAAGAGAAACCCCGATGGCTCAACACGGTACAAAGCCAGGCTTGTGATCAAAGGATATGAACAAATGGACTATGGTGAGACGTACGCACCCGTCGGCAAACTTACTACGTTTCGATTGCTAATAAGCCTTGCCGCACGAAATAATTGGAAAATCGACCATCTCGACGTAGTCACGGCCTTTCTCAATCCCGATGTCGACGATGATACACTATTCATGGAGCTGCCAGAAGGCTGGCCGGAGCATGGACCGGAGGAAGTCACAGTCGTTCGACTACGAAAAGCAGTTTATGGACTCAAACAAGCGCCACATCTTTCGTATCGGCATATCAACGCATTTCTCCTATCCATAGGCTTTATCCAATCAGAAGCAGATCCCACCCTCTACATACGAAATCTCGGCGAAATGCTCCTACTTCTCTACATTGACGATATGCTATTAGCTTACGCACTGACTGCAGCAAAAGAGGCGGAGGAAATCAAGCAGGCCTTAGCTGCAACTTATAAGATCACCAACCTCGGAACTGCTCGCCAATTCCTCGGCATCGAGATCCACTACGATACGGATGGCTCGATCAGCCTCGGTCAAAGAGTCTTCATTGACTCCGTTCTCAAACGATTTCATATGGAAACAGCCCACGGTGCTGCAACTCCACTCGACGACAAAGTTAAGTTAGACCTTGCAGAAGAAGAAGAAGATGGAGAAGTTGACCCCAAATCTTACCAAGCAATCGTTGGATCTCTTATGTACATCGCGCTCGCCACGAGACCAGATATCTCATTCGCAGTAGCAGCACTTAGTCGATACAATTCGAGGCCTTTCGCCAGGCACTCAACAGCAGCACAACGCGTACTACGATATCTCAAAGTCACGAAAGACTACCGCCTTCGCTACACCTACAGCACTACTGGTCCAAACACTCTTATTGGTTATACAGACTCCGAGTGGGCCAGCGACAGCGCAGATCGAAAATCTCAGGGAGGCCACATATTCATCTCGAATGGCACCATATCTTGGCAGTCACGGAAGCAAGACTTAGTTGCAACATCGACTTTAGAAGCAGAATATATCGCATGCTCGGAAGCCTCGAGAGAAGGAAGATGGCTGCTGCAACTTTGCAAAGATACTAAACGAAACGACAACGATGACGGTAACGACGACGATAACGACGACGATAACGACGACGATAACGACGACGATAACGAGAACAATAAACCACTCCCAATCCTCTGCGATAACGAGGGCGCACTTACTCACATCATCAATGGAACAATCAAGGCACGAACGAAACACATAGACGTTTGTTACCACAACAGTCGAGATCTACACGAGCGCGGAATAGTCAAGTACTCCTGGGTATCAACACAAGGAAACGTTGCCGATATCTTCACGAAAGCACTACCGAGAGAGAAGCACGAGAAGTTTACAAAGGCTATGAGTTTATGGTAGATTTGGAAGGATATGGTATTTGGGTATACTAGGACGGTTGTACATAACTATGGAGTGCACTCTTTCCCTACATACCGCAGTCAATTAGGAGGAGGGTTTTAATGAGGCACCGGAAGATGTTTGATATGGACTCTATTTGGACTATATTTGTTTGGACTCACGGAGATATGGACTTGCTACGGAACGCAGCAAGAGGGGGAAGTGTTGCATGTGTACTTGGATCGTGAGTCTCAGCACCGTCTGATGTCTTGTATGAGAATGAAGACGTGTATGAAGATGGTGACTGTATCAGGATATGCAT
>Ga0307512_10001430_pt1 | contig 33877 bp, 26 predicted proteins | sample 14_EM_MG_FD_200267 | JGI IMG/M metagenome (GOLD analysis project Ga0307512, IMG submission 200267) | Populus trichocarpa ectomycorrhiza microbial communities from riparian zone in the Pacific Northwest, United States - 14_EM | ecosystem: Host-associated > Plants > Roots > Unclassified | place... | reverse complement strand
ACGCGGCGAAGTAGGGGAAGAAAGGTTGATGGGTAGGACAAAGGGCGTTTTTTTTAGGTTGGTGGATGTACTTTATAGGTTTGTGGATATCTTGTGTCTTGTATCTTATGTCTGGATCTGGGGCTTGGTTGGGTTGGGTTTGCGATATGGTTGATTTTAGTATATAGTTTACGCGTGGGAAGGAGTGACTGATGACTTTGCTTGGGTACGTTTTCTGCCTTGAGAATAGCCCCACGAGGCATAGAATTGATAGATGTCTCATTAACATTTTCTTTACCCATCTGCTTGATTACCCCCCGCTCATAAGCTAGTCTTGACTGCTGGTAGAGCGCCGATAGGAACTATGAAGATGCTGGCGCTTACATCTGGAGCCTGTGTAAATGAGGACACGAGTGACGGTATCTATTAGGGAAGAAACGAATCCACCAACTGAGAAAATAATGGAGGCCTAGCCCCCATGTTCAATCCCTGGGATAAGCATTGAATCGATACCATGCCTCACCCGCTAACGTACATACCCTGAGTATCTCGGAAAACAAGCTTCCGAACCCCACCCTGCAAGTAGGGGAATAACCCTATTCCAAGTGAACGTCAGTCTTAGTATTAATGCAGGGGCCAGAGTTGGTGGCAGGACCTTAGATTGCATTGTGGATTGTTAATTATCTTCGGCGGCAGTTCGGGCGGGACGTGTCTGGGGCTTCGCCATTGTCCGAACAAGCTTTATGGCGTGAATGTCATGGCTGCAAGTGGACGAATGCAATACATATAAGATCATAGCTTTTGCTGTCCAGATGTGGATGTGGCGGGGCATACAACAGTGAGCGCTATCATTGTCTCTGCTCGCAATGAAATTGCTGGAATGTCATTCTGTAGCCGCAACAACTGTAGAACTGGAGCACTTGCACACGAGTTTTCATTAGCTGTCTGAAGTATACTGTAGAGTTGATGTATAAGCTTGCACGAGCTTATATGGTTGAACGAACCTATCCCTAGGGTGATGGATAGTAATTTTTAGACTGCGCTGCGGATTTAGTTGGAGCGCTCGCTATAACGCGCACCCAGGAGCCTGTACAATCACCCAGTGATAATATCTGTCGATGTCACAGCAGTCGTGTCAACCCACGAGCTCAAGTTTCGACATGAGTGACAGCTGGGGGTTTGATTTACAAATACGTGGATATCTGGACGGAAGTATGTCTATAGCGATATACATGGAGGAATCCGATTCGTGACATGCGCATCTGTACAGTGATTGAGTTTAATCAGTCGGATCATCGGCGGTCAACATGATTGGTAGCACTCGTATCTATTTTCGGGCTTTTATATCCCTTTTCATCATCTCCTAAATCTGTGTGCTCAACGTAGCACCAGTATCTCCCACCAGTGCCACCACTGCAGGCACCCACCCATCCGGCGGTTAAGCTTCGGGATGTCGCACTTACCAGGTAGGAATATACACGGAAGTCTCCATTGGATGAAACGACGATTGGTGGCACGTCATTGTAGGCTTCTCGCACGGGGTGGTCTCCGTTTCGGGTAACTAGGCGCAAAGGTGACGGTGGAAGACGGGGTTTGCAGCGAGAATTTTCGAGGCCAAGCAAGATATAACCTCAACGAACCACACAGAATACCCCACGAAATGAACAAATATTGCATTCGATGAGATCTGAAATCTGAGCACAGTCGCCAGTTAAACTTGCACACTGCAGGAACATCATCGCCCAGAACCCGTAATATGGATTTTGCATTGCTGTGTATGTCGATCCCGATATCACCCCGTTGCCTAGTTGGACGATCAGCGCCCTTTGAACACAGTCAAAGCCCCCTTGCTCGGATTTGTTTTCCGTGCGAACTAGAAAGAATGTTATACCAAAGCTGCGTAGTCCTTCCTAACTGGTGCCCCTCTATGACGTCGAAAGGAAGGGGGTTGTGGGTTTGTACTTAAGCACACCTCCCGGAGAAATGTATGAGCGAGTTCCCACACGCAAAATATTTGATACTCACATCGCGGGGATAAAGGCACCCACGAGAACGCCCCCCGGATATAGAAGATACTTCGATAAGCGCCCGCAGGACCATCGGGAGGGACGGTTCAAAGCACGCCCGCAGATCGTCTGATAAAGTTGAGGACACGATGAAACATCCGCCGCGAATACCCCGTGGCGATAACAGCAGCAAAAATACATCATCCCCTACGCCTCCAGATCCGCAACACCTTCAGTCCCCCGAGAACTCTGGTGCCTCGGTGGCATTACGGACTCTGCAGTTCCTGCCGCTTCCGTTGCTAGTGTTATCGGCGCAGAAGACCGTTGTCCTGGCGAACGATGCGATGGGGGAGTTGCTGGGGACGAGTAGGAAATTATTGCGCGGGAAGTCGTTGGATGCCCTCGGGATCGAGCTTCTTGCGGACGATGGCTCATGGGATCTGCTTTTGGAGGATGCGCGGATAGGGAATAATGGGAGGCAGATCGTGGAGGTTCCACAGTCTGATGGTCATGTACGGCTATGCGAAGCGATGGTGTCGCCATGGAAGGGGGTCGGTGACGAGATGCATTTCACGGTGATGTTCTGGAGGGAACCATTAGAGACAATAAAAGATGTCGGAGACTCAAAGTCTTTGCCGTCAGCCTCTTCATTGATAAACTCAGCACAACCGGTGAATGGTAAGGTAAGCGGATGGCTTCCGTTAAAACCCTTCAATTATACGTGCTGGATCGATCTTACTCATCCACCAAAACAGGATTCTAGAGTATTATCATCCTCATCGTTTGTTCAACCCCGGTCATTGAATAGATGGACGCCGCAGTTCTTACAGCAGTTACCAGCTCCATCTCTCCGGATCATCAGGCCCCTCGACTCAATAATAGAGCAGATGGTTTCAGGTAGACTAATCTCCGAAGCAGGGAACTACCTCCCCGACAAAGACAAAGGTGGCGGGGAAGACGTAGGAGCTTTGACGCCGAGAGTTCTCGATTTGCAGCAACGACTCGATGTCGAGGAAGCAAAATTTTGGAAGATGTACGACTGTATACCACGAATGGTATGTGAAGCGGTTCATCGATAAAATTTTGTGGAGGACTATACCCCCAGGGCCTAGTTCACTGCCAGCTGATAATGTGGGGTAAAGATATGGACTGCCACTCCCGCCGGCGAACACGACTATTTCTCAAAACGGTGGTACAAATATACGGGCCTGGCACCCGAGCTCTGCGTGGGATCTGTGTGATGCCCTTCTCTACTACCCAATCAATGCAATCTGACTGACAAGAAGGATACGCAGGGCTGGCAGACAGGCTATCATCCTGTGCGTCAAGCAAGTATGCCATGTGATATGTCGTTCGGTTAGTCTAGCTGACTCTATCACACATTGCAGGACGACATCAGCGCCGTAAACGAGAAATGGAAGCAATCGGTGGCAAGTGGCAACGGATGCTCAGCTGAATACAGAGTCCGACAGTCCGACGGGGAACATAGGTGGATGCTGGGACGAGCCGTGCCACTGAAAGACCCCGAGACTGGAAAGGTTTTGAAATGGTATGGCACGGCTACAGATATTCACGACATGGTGGAGGCACGAACTGCGGAAAAGGCTACGAGAGAACAACTCGCCGAAGCTCTGATCCATGCAGAGCTCACACTGTGGGCAGTAGATAGAGATCGAAAGTTTACCCTGTTAGAAGGTATGGTTTCATGAGTAGGTAGGCAGATGTACGACCCGTAAAGTAACTTTCGACAATAGGCGGAATCATATGGCAGACTCGCGATAATCCCGGATATTACATAGGAAAAGACATCAAGGACATTTTCGATGAGATCGATCCCAACGACAGATACCACCACCAGTTCGTCGAACCAATCGACCCACTACTTCGAGGAGAAATCAGCGAGGGGTTTACAGAGACCGAGTTGGACGGGCATTGGTTCAAGACCAAGTACGTTCCCATGAGGAAAGGGCCTGGCGGAAAAAACGGCGCGAATCACGTCACCGGAATTATCGGTCTCAGCATGGACATGACGAAGATGCACGCCACAGAACTAGAACTCCGCGAACGAGAACGGCAGAACCGAATACTCCTTGCCAACGAGAATGCGGCAAAGGAGGCATCGAAGCTCAAATCTGACTTCCTCGCATCAATGTCGCACGAAATTCGAACACCAATAGCGGGTGTGGTGGGAATGTGTGAGATCCTATCGGATACAGCACTATCTACTGAGCAGCGGGAATTAACAGAGGGAATCCAACGTTCTGCAAACGCACTGCTTACTGTTATAAACGACATCCTCGATCTAAGTAAAGTAGAAAGCGGGAAGCTAGATATCGAAGAAGTCCAATTCAACTTATCCCTCGTGATCCGAGACGTAGTGAAAATGCTGTCCTTCGAAGCGGAACGAAAGAAGCTCCAATTCAAGTACGAAATCGATTTCCCGCGTCCCAATGATTTAACCGTCATGGGAGACCCCGGAAGAGTCCGACAGGTATTGGCAAATCTACTCAGCAACGCACTAAAATTCACCCACAAAGGATCGGTGGAATTGAAGGCGAGGATGAAATACCAAGGTGAGGAAATGATGGAGATTCACTTCGTTATCAACGACACCGGAATCGGAATTCTGGAGACGGATCAATGCCGACTGTTTCAGCCATTCACACAGGCGGACTCTTCAACAGCGCGGAGGTTTGGAGGGACTGGTCTTGGGCTGTCGATATGTCAGAAGGTAAGTCCCGGCAAACACCCACCCTCACCGTCCTCGCTAATTCAACCAGCTCGTCAGCCTCATGGGTGGCACTATCGGACTGTCCTCGAAAGCCGGCGAGGGAACTTCCGCGTACTTCGCGATCCCATTCAAAAAGATCGGAAAGCACTCGCCCACCAACACACACTTCGACTCAATCCCGGAGCGCCTACAGTCAGATACCTCCGTGAACGTCAGTAGTCCGTCGCCAAAACCTTTCATGAACTCACCATCTTCGTATCCAACCCCAGCCGCCTCCCCAGAACGCCTACCCTCCGACCTCGATCAGCGACGAAAACGCCACGTACTAGTAGTCGATGACAGTATATTCCCTCTTGTCCCCTTCCCATTCAACGCGCTCCTAACATCCCCAGACGAAATCAACCAACAAATCGCCATCCGCCTAATCCAAAAATTCCACTTCACCGTGTCCGCCGTCTGCAACGGCGTCGAATGTCTAGTATTCATTAAAGCCTCCACCGCGCTCCCCTCCTCCACCGACCCCACCTCCACCAACCCCCCCCACTTCCGCCGTCCAGACGTAATCCTGATGGATGTACAAATGCCGGAGATGGACGGGTATGCGGCTACCCGCGCGATCCGCGGGGAGGGAGGGTGGTTGGGGAATGTGCCGATTGTTGCGCTGACAGCGAGTGCGATAAAGGGGGATCGCGAGAAGTGTAGGGATGCTGGGATGGATGATTACCTCTCGAAACCGGTGCGTGGGCATATGCTCGAGAAGATGTTGATTAAGTGGTGTTTTAAGGCAAGGGAGGTGGGGGCGGGGGATTTGTCTGTGGTTGTCTAGAGTAATATCTTTGGGGTGTGGGAGGCGCCTGGAGTTTTTGGTATCGTGAAGTCCGAATTCGGATTTTCTTTTTGGCTAGAGATGTCAGTCATGTTGCGCACGAGACGATGGAATTAATGAAGATACGATACTAACCAAACCACTGCGCAGAACAAACCGAAACGATATTAAACAAGATATACAAAGAAAAAACTGAATTGAAACAATAACGCCTGGGGAGATCTTGGGAATAAACCCACCACCCACATCACAAGACGAATTTCACTTTACCATTCACAACTGCCAGCCACCCCAATAATATCAACCTGTACACTTACCAGGAACCAACCAATTTCAACCCCTCCACCTTCGGTTTCTGGTGAACGGCAGATTCACCTATACCGGCCATCTCCTCCGCTAGCTCATACGTGTGCAGAGAGCACTCGGCAAGGAGGAACCCGGACAAACCACCGTGCATATGAAGAAGAATTCAACCCTAGCTGGAGGATTGGGGGAGAAGATTGTGTAGAATAAGTCACGTTGGCTGTCACATGACCTACATGATTTCTACATCTACCTGTGTTTCCGACTGAACTACCTGCTCTCGTATACTAGACTTTCCAGGTTTGCTTCGCAGCAAAAAATTCTGGGCACGAGAGCATGAACTACCTAGGAAGTAATTTGCTTTGCGAATAAGGCGAATTTTCCTACTAGTTAGCTCAGCGTAGTCGAGTCAACTGTGCGACATACTTAAGGGAAGAAGGTTATAGGAAGGGGATCTCCCCACCTAGCCGGGCCATCCGGAGGGAGAGGGTACAATTGGCGCTGTCATACTCTTAACTAGAGTGAATGGAGTATGATTTAAACAAACCAAAACTGAGCGACAATACAGGTAGAGTAGACCCAAGTGGTGTGATGAAATTCCCCTCAACCTGTAGTTAACATATCATTAGCTACACGCTGGATCTTACGCGGCGCGTAGCCAATACTCGAATAGAATGCTGGTTTTCCAACAGCTTTCCATGGACTGCGCTTGCACGCATAGGAATGGAAACTAAGGCACAACAATATTTCAGGGGTGTGGATATACGTGGAGAGTGGATTGACGATGGCTTCATCAGGTGGGCAGCGTTTCATACTGTGGAGTGCGGTGATAACGGTATGCAGAGTTCTAGTGGCCTCTCGATCACCGAAACTATAATCCTGCGATAGGCTGGACAGTGTGGCCACACAGGTACGCATCTGCGCAGTCAACTTGAAAGCATCTGCTGATCTGCACGAGGATCTCTGGAGATTGGGCTGCTCTACAGCCGCCGTTCTACCGCTCTACCTTTCTGTCAATCCACCACTCTGCTTCTCCGCCGCTCTATGATCCACTCCTCATCTACATGAACACAACTAACCGTTGTAAGTCCTATCCCTGGAAACTCGCACCGAAATGGACATGGTCTAAATGCCGACAGTTCAAATGATATTTGTTGATAATGGACGGGAGGTGGGCGGACGTGAGGTAGGCGGACAGCATAGGTGGTGGGTTTCTACGGCCTATAAAGTCTTAAATTTCGCCTGGCATTTGGCTGGGTGGTAAAGCTTGTCGTTTCGTAGTTTAGAATTGCAGCTTCGAGCTACAGCTGACTGGTTCACAAGGTTGACTTATTCGGGATGGATGCAGCCGGCTTGTTATAAAGCTAATTCTTGGTAGTTGAAACACCTGGAAGCCGGTTTACCAGAGTTGGGCTGCTAGCATTATAAGAAGGCCTCATTAGAATCCTTGCTGATCTCGTAAACCAGCCGTTCCTACGAGCGGAGCGAGCGTCAAAGTCTGGGCACGAGATCAAATCCTTGCACCACCACGAACACAGTTATCATTTACATTTATAGGGTACCGGTTAACCGGTTCTACGCAAGCACCAAGAACTTCCATCTCAGGTAATCGGCCATCATCCCACAACACAGCTGCGTATACTGGATTATTTATGTCCCCCAGATTGGTACACAGATATCAGCCAATCATACTGCACCTACACTGCCTCGTTGCAGCATCTATCTCTGTTATAGGAGCCTTGCTCAGATAAAAAAAATTGCTTGTTCTGTGTATGTTTGCGGGGTAAAGTCCGATGTGTGAAGTTTCAGTGGCTATGTACTATATTCGCATCGCGTCGCCATCCGTTACATTCTCGGAGGCTCGAATAGCACGACACACCTTTTTGAACCAATAGAATATCCCATTAGCTCTGATGAATGGTAGCTTCTGCTCAAAGATTTAATTATATTGGCGATGCGAATCTGTTCAGTTCTAATCTCTGGCCACCAAGAAACAAACAAAGGCAGTCAACGGCAACGCTTTGGGCTGGCTTGGAGCTGAGCTAGCGACGGCAAAAAATTACACGTGATGGTTAATGACTATTGGTTACTTTAGTTGATCCGGCCGACCGATTGAGTCGAGGAAAGTCGTACGAATGAAAGCCGAAAGGAGGCAGTAAATGTCTCAAAGACATATTGAGCACAAGTACTCAGCGCCTGAACTAGGGATCAGAATGTTCTCTAGCAACGCATCGGTTTCTAGGTAATATGATTGGTCAACATCCTATGACAGGGGGCTAAAATAGTATAGAAGGCGAGATCGGAAGCGTCAATGGATCGAATTCAAACATTCTTACATGGGTATACTTGATATACTTGATACTTGGGTGCGCAGCACATACATTCCAACCAAAAACATGGGCTGGGGTACGAAGCAATGTGCGGGGAAGGGCAAACTACATCTCGCATCGGACTAAAGCTCCAGATCCGAGCCAGAAGGGCAAGCATGCCCCCTACTCAATCCCGCCATTCCTGGGGAAAAGATATCCTACAGCCGCTCCACTTGCAGATCCGTTCCATTTACAATCGGTAACGAATATGTGCGCTAACACCTCTTTGTAGCTTTACATACGTCGACAGTTCAGTGCGGCACAAAGAGGTACAAGTCGTTACTTTGTAAGCTGCCCAAGGCAGGCAAACTTTCGTCTGAACAAGCTAGTAGAAATTAAAGCTCGCCCATCCGTGCAGAGACCTTAATCTGCATGAATCACGCCACTACATGATACAAGCCGGTATGAATCCACCTGCACTAGCATCTGTATCGCCTTGTACCAAGAAGAGTATATTGCTCGAACAGCTACAGCACCCAATAGCACATACCGACAACGACTTACCAGTAGCGGGCGGATCACTATTCACGTAGATCACGACCCGTCGATGATACGATCGTGGTTTCTCGTGTGGCAAGGAATAATTGCTGGGGAGGTATGCAAGAACGCAGAAACGTTGTGCTTCAGCGCTGGTGGCTTCAACCTAGAGGTCTAACTGAGTCTCCTGTCACGACTTTACAATGTGCCGAAGTCCAATCGGCGCCAGCGGGGCTAGATATTATAATGGCCATTTTCTCGAGCTGTTTCAGAGGACTGGTATACGTATTGATCAGTGGTTGTTTCAATTTATGGCATCATAGGCCATCACGAGGCATATATTCTATAAGGGGTATTATAGTGATTTTGATAAAGCATTTACAGGCCTACGATGTTACGTATCGAAGTTGCGGACAAATCTTTGGGCCGTAACAAGTTGATTAGCGCGGGAAATGTTTAAGGGTAACTACTGGTCACTTTCGATGAATGTGGTTAAGAGGCCACGTTGAAGAACGAGGGCACGCAGTATGCTGTCATACAACGTTCAGCCACTATGCTCTCATACAACGTTCAGCCACATGACTGTCAGGTATGCTGGTTCTGCCATCTACTCTAAAGAAGAATCAAAGGTACGTACTGCTCTATTCTACTCTAAACCATCATCCATTAATACTTGAGATTTCACACGATTAGTCTGTAAAGAAGGATTCGCGGAAATTGAGGACTTAGTACCTTTGTGAGTATAAAAAGGTCGTTATCCAGCTCCCACAAACCCAGATTCATTTCTCTGCCCTCAATTCATTATTATCTTTATGCACCAATCACGGATATCAAAGAGAAAGGTCAGAACATCTATTAGTCAAAGAATTCAGTTTCGTTCTTCTGTCTTTTACGTTGCACCCTTGACAGACTTCTTTAATCTTATTCAACATCTGCAAGTCGACCATGGCACGCAAATTTCAGCCCTCAACTCGCATCCCAATCGCAATGTTGCTTCTGCAGGCGGTTCTTTATGCTGGCCTGAGCACAACTGCACCAGTCGCATCGACTCCAGGTCAAAATATTACAACAGTTCCAGCGGACCAAGGGTTTGGTCCAACTACTATCTCTTCGCTGGTTGTGGGCGTTTTTGGAGCGTTGTTTGGACTACTGTCCTTGGTACCATTTTGGTTATTGTTGAGAAAGAAGGTAGTGGCCAGTGTTCCTAAGCGGCCAGGCCGGGCCTGGCGGCTTTTCTTGGCGGACTAAGCCTAAACAGAATATTTTGTTCGAAAGATTCTCTGCTGCCTTTACTAAGAAAGTCTCCAAAGTACGAAACATAAACCATATCAAACTCAATCATCGTAGCCCTGCCATTGCCGTATTCCATCCATCAACCAGACCAAGGCTTATGCAGGCGGATGCAGGCTTTTTAAATCTCGTGCAGGCCGGGTGGCTTCTGACCCAGGCCGCTTAGGAACACTGGTAGTGGCTGTCTTCGCCAACTTCCGAATAACAGCTGAAATCTTATAGCGCTCAAGCACCAGTGGCCACACTCGTTCAAGCGATACTGCTTCAGATCAATACCAAACAGATAACGAACCCAAAACCACCAATTCGTGCGCTCCCCGATGCCCTGACTCTAGCTCTCGCTCGCCCGGCTCTTCGGAACCAGCTCCTATTCAGATGGATTCTGTTCTTGTGTATCCAGCTCCCGCGTCTTCAGCGGCAGCACCGACCCCACCACACAACGGATGAAGGATAACGAACCTCCCCCGTCTTTCCATTATGTGTTGCTCTCCTCTAATGTTGAGTGCTCTGGGTTGGAAGTGGCGAAATTAAGTCACGGCAGCAGTTACCCATGTAACACGCACACCGAAACAGAGAATGAACCAACATATCGCTTCAGCGGTGCAGAAAGCTTCAAACAAGCTCTCTGAGACTGAACAGATAAGTCGGCGTGCCGGCGAAGCAGAAGTGGGCGGGAGTCGGCTTTTAAAAAGGAATAAGAGGATTACTAGGAGTTATATTGTTTGCCGGATGTTGGTCGGAGTTTGCTGGAAGAGGAGGGGTGTATGCGGAGTAAGTGCCAAGGCTGAGGTAGGAGTGAGTACGTGGCAAGATATGTGTAAATCTCATTGGCTGTGTTTGATATGTGAGATGAGTGACTTGAACCAAGTGGCGTGAACCAAGTGACGTGAACTAGATGAGAATAGCCCAAACGTGGGACAAATGAGAGTGGTTGTTTTTGGTTTATGTACTTACTCTACTCTAGAAAGACATTACAATATGATTTATGATCTAGCTACGAACGTACTACTAATACCGAGAGAGGGAGTGTTACGTTTGTAAATTACTGCCATAGGACTGCTGCGCGCGCCCCATCACGCAGATATAGATAACCGATTGTACAAATTAAGCCTCTGCGAATGTGGTTGTTTGGTGCGTTTTTATGTATCGTACCCGCCCTCCCTGATGCGTTACATCCAGATCTCGACGCTCGGTACTGTAATTATACCAGTGAATTAGCTCGTGCTGCACCGACAATGGTTCTCATAGTGCTGTACTTAGGTGCTTTCTTGTCTCGCTCTCTTTACTATTACGTGATTTGAGCCTCGTACCTCGGCGATAAAAATAATTCATGGTTCAGTCGCCGAAAACGGGAATCTTCAGCCAGCGTAGCGAATTAGGGCTGGGGTTCCGTTGGCCGGGTAACGTCCGGGTGCGAGACAAGGTGCTTTCAATTCTTTAGAAGACATTTACTGGTTATCTCGTGCCCAAACAGCTAAGGATATCTTAAGTATCCATTAACCATGCGTAGATCCCAATTCCATAGTCCTAGGATTTCAAATGCCCATCAACTTACCATACATAGTCTTTAGTACTTAGTCACCCTTTCGACTAGCTCAGCACCCAAACAGATTAAGTCTAGGTTCGAGACAAATTTACTAAGCACATGGCTAATAAAAATCCCAAAACCTGGAGTCTAGTTATTACTTTTCTAAATCTAGCTGCAATTAAGAGCTTTATTCTTCAGATGATTCTGCACAGATTGTTCCCATCCTCGTCCTCTTCCTAATTCCCCAGGCTTGAGGGTACTGGTTAGAAAGCTGTTGAGGACTCGAAGCTTGTGAGATTTAGGTTTCGCACACCAGTTTCAAGACGTTACTCCTGACCTTGCTGACCCAGGGACACATACTACTTGGAATATGACCGCTACTAGCAGGCGTCTTCCAATCACAGTGTATAGGTCCGTCGCTCCGTGTCATGAGGTATCATCCATTGCATCCGGCGACTTGCCAAATTACATCCCAAGACATTTTGTCCCGCGGCATTTTTAATCTTTTAGGTCCTATCCCGTGGCCAAGACTATAGGTACCCGAATATAGTGAAATCTATGGCCATAAACCAAGCTGTTCGATGTCCAGTAGCTTACCGGACCACCTCCGGAAACCGCCACCGGCATCCGGAGTCGACCGGTCATGGCGCACCAATACTAACACATGCGAATTGAACTAGTTCTGGATGGCACACCCGTATGAGCTTGGTCACGATAGAACCCTATTTAAAGCACCCGGCAACATAGCCCTAGGTCAATCCCCCTTCTTCTGTTGCTTTTCTTTCACATGGCGACATTCTCTCGTTCGAATGTTCAGTTTATTCGACATTGCTTCGGCTTCTTTGACCCCTTTGCCGCCGGTTTTCTTGCTTGTACCCTCCACTAGCTTAGATAGTCCGAGTTGATACCAATGATAACACCGAGTGACTACAAGCAACCCCGAATGTAGAACTGGAACAGAGACGAAATAGAGCGGGGGGAAGACTAGGATCTAGGAAGGACAATAGGGTTACTGTAACGTACATACGCGCTCACAACCAATCTCAACCTTTCTACTCACTACATACCACCCAATGATAACCATTTCAATCTTACGCCCGATAGTGCTGGCACCACTCGCCGCCCCTATCGTAGCATCCGTGTCCATATGAAGCAACACTGCATAGCTAGCGTCCAACCTTGAATCTTCATCTTCAAGTGTGGGGTCTTCCGCCATCTGACGCTTCTAGGTTGCGTCTGCTCATATTCCACTGGGAGGTATCCGTGTTACCTCAGGCGCGAGAAAAAGGAGTTGATGTCAAGGGGAGAATTATGCTACTTCTGCCTCGACAAGAGCGCAGAGAATGTGTGATGGGGGGAAGTGATTAATGCAGCATCTAAGTCGGGGCCGATGCATTGGTCGAGATATGAATATAATCTGCCTTCACCCACTACAGCTGTCATCACGTCGGGGTATATAATTAAGTACGTATCCGGTGGAAAGGGCTGTATCGTCCGATTATTGGTGTGGTAAAGAGGTCGTCAAAATTAATTTGCGACATGGGGCCCATGCACTGAGCCGCACCTTAACTCAACTAACACCCCCCCCTCGGTCTTCTCAACGGTTTATATGAACCCAGATTGCACAAACATTCAAGCCCAGATAACATTGCCACAATCAAAATTGAGTTCGGTTCTCAGATAATGAACTTAGTCTAATAACACAGCCGCAAACGGCAGAGAACATTGGACAGTTTATGCATGACTGTTACCCCTAGACTCTACAGCCAATTAGATGCCGCGCCTCAAACGGACCCACTCAAACAACCCAAACCTACCAATTAGGTACCAATGTAGGTAGGTTCTTCGATGTGTATCCTAGTCAGATGATTTTCAGCTGCGCATGCTCCTGCGTTTGCGGGATGAACCTCGCTATATATGCCGTTTTATTTTGTTTGCAGTGTTGCGACGCGCATCACTACCTGGTGGATTTTCGTAGGCTCGGAAAATACAATCTAGAACCCAATGGAATAACCTTGATGGTCCCATTGGACACCAGCCTCTATTCACAAGACTTGAAGATACTAATGACTATTCAACGCCGAATCTAAGCGTCTTTAACCGCGGGAACTTCGTATGACAGTTGATGAGGCGGAGTCGGACACTTTCGGGGACCGATCGTCAGGCAGATTTCGCAGCTTTGCGAATTATTAATGTGGAGTAACTTGCTGCTTACCGGGCTTCTTAAAATAAAATGCTAGCTATTTGCTGTGTGCTGGTAAAATTTAAGGCTGTGGTTAAGCAACAGATTTTCCGATCAATGATATCTAGATATACTCTCTACTGATAATAAATGCCTGATACATCTATACAAGACTTAGTACAGGTTTCGGGAGTGGATGCGTCGATGTTATTGACTGTCTAGCTCTCTACGTAGCTACCACAGGGCCAAACTCACCAATGAGCCACACCGTCTAGCCATATAGGGGCGTTCGGCACTTATGATGGGTGGATGGGATATAATGATCCAAAGCTGTATATCATATATGCCGAACTTTAAAGTTTTCCAGAGATCCACTTTGAAGCCACCCTGCATCCACTTTGAAGCTTCTAGTATTTTAGAAGTACGTCAGCATCAGGTAAGTCGTAACTGAGGCGCTTAGTGGGGCAGATCTATTCCAAGCCAAGCCGGATTTTGGACTTTGGGCTGCTACCATTTTTAGAGGTACGAACTGCCTGCTTGGCTTATAAGACCAGCTCTTGGCATAGAAAACATCACAAAACTCAAGGACACATGGGAATATGAATTGTATCTAAAAGCCTCTAGTAACAGGTCAGTAATGGCGTATATCATCCTCAAATACCGGTACAGTGGATAAATTCCTGTAAGATAAAGTCTTCTCAACTGCTCTTACTGCTTTAGCAAGCTAAAACTTTCCCTTGCAGGAAATGATAGAATTTCGGGGGTTTCCGAATGGGTGAATTTTCTGGATTTAGTTTGGCTTGAATTGACTTTCTATCCTTATCGAGTACTCGGATCCAGGAGAAAGACATCATGTTTTACAGATATTCTAACCGCACATAACGGGGAATTATCAAGAACCTTATAAATGATATTGGTAGCATAAAGGGGAGAAGAAATTTGATCAAAAACAATTAATTTGCTGTGCATTTTTCACTGCAAAATCCCATACCGGGCCAAATTCTTCCTCGTAAAGTAAAGGTAAGTCGTGCAAATAAGAACCTAAGGAGTAATAAGTGTTGTGAAAAAGAAAGACACGAAGATATGTACCTAGTACTGGGCATCGGGCAACAATACACCGATCAGCCCCGTTATTACAGAGTAGTATGCACTGATATTTCATTCAAAAGTCAGGCTGAAGTGCCGTAAGAGCCAGAAGGGAGCCGGAGAGGTCGTACACTGTTTAACGCCCCACTTCCAGGATACTATATTCACTCGAATTAGATCTAGAGGTATGCCTTGTCTTGTACCCATGCTTCTTGCAAGCTCGTTCGTACCAAAATTGAGATGGCGACGGAAGCCACTATTAAGGTCTGGGGACGAGATAAAGGTAAGTCTAATGCGCATTTATTTCCAATATAGCAAGCATTGCTCCCAAGGCGGAATTAAAAAACGCTAGACTCAAATAAATTTCGAATTTTAGATTATACGTTTCCGTATTAAAATTCAACGCTAGCCTGATTTGGGCATACATCTTATTTGCATCTTGGAGGGAATCCTTGATTGTGCACACTCTCGCTGTTCCACTAGATATCGCCCGAGCCGCTACATAAGTACCGGCAGCGGTCCACTAGTAGCGGGCCGAAGACTAGGTAAATTTTCAGGTTCCTGTATGTGACGTGATATCAATCGATCAAACAGGGTTCTAGAAGGGTTTTCTCTCGAATGAGTGTCAACGCCTGGAGTTGCAAGTAGCGCTTCGGGGGCGAGGGTTCAGCAATCGCCATTACCCACCTAGCTCATCATGCGGTCTTTGCACTAGGTGACATTTTCGGGGATTTTGCGGCCATGCACTGGAGCTTGGAGGAGAAGAGAGGCTGTAGCACGATACTCCACTGGTAGGATAGGCCTAAGAAGTTCTGAAATCTAGTTTTGGGCCACAAGGCATAATCGCTGAGGACATGCAAAAGAGTATGATCCGTGGAGAAGTTGTGAAGTAGCATTGATGACTTCAAAGTCAAAAATGAGCCCCCAATTCACAGCCCCATAACATGCCGAAGCCCAATCGGCTTGCGTCGATTGGTCGGATAGTATAAGTGCGGCCGCTGCCCTACCCTTATCTCGTACCCAGACTGCGAAAATAAATTTTGCGGCCGACAGCGAGCTTGCGAGCTAGGCTAGATATCTGGGCACGAGAGAAGTCCTACCCAAAATAGTGAGGGAATCAAGGAAGGACAGGTATTGGTTACTTAAGGCATCATAGATCATGAAGCTACATCAAAGTGGGTCCCCATGCAGTGTCAAGCCGCATAGACATCAAGGTGTGTTTATTTGGCCCATTGAAGCCAAGGTCTGACCAATAACTTTCGAAGATAGTAATCACAACTTATTGATTCGGTGTCCGGTCATCCCCGACTTAAAAAAACCGAAATCCTACACAATTAGCTAATTAGTTGGCAATAGAGGCGAGAAATTATTGTGAACTCAGCATTGATGTATATAAAGGCCTGGTTACTCAACTACCAAGTGCAGGCCCAACCCTTGACCCACGCTCTAGTCCGCCACGTTGTGGCGAGCTTCTACACCGAATACCGAAGAAAAACAGCCAGCCATCGTGCGGTTTGCTGTTGCATCATCCCTAGTATTACTCGTCGACTTGTCCACTCAGTACTACCTCATATCATCTAGCGAAACGGCGGTGCGAATAGTTAGCTCACTGTCATAACAAAATTCTCCGAGAAGGTGTACTCCACCCACTGCGAATCATCATCCGATAGGCTAAATCCAAAAGGTTAAGACAAAGCCTGCCCCTTCGGCATCGCTGTGGTGAATTACATACGCTATATTTCGACGCTGATACCACAATCGGCCCGCTCATTATAGCTACGGAACAAATCGAACTAGTATATGCGCCTACTACGTAGCACATTCGACGGGCTTCTAGCGTCAAACCTATACCGCCTCAAAATACATCGTCGAGTCACCCAATGACACACAAACCTCAGCTCTCAACTCGTATTTCAAATATAGTTTGGCTACTGCAAGTACTTTATGTTTGCTTGGGCACAGCTATTCCAATCAACGCAACATCAATTCCAAATAATACTACAGTGGATGATTGCGATAGAAAAGAAAGTTTTGGTCCAACTTCTATCTCTTCACTGATTGTGGCTATTTTCGGGTCCTTGTTTGGACTACTAGCCTTGATATCATTCTGGTTATGGAAAACGAAGGTATACGTAGTGATTTTTCATCGGCTTTCGAATAGCTGAAACATTAATTTCATAGCGCTCAGGCAACGGTGACAACAACCAGTCGAATGACATTACTGCAGATCAACCGCCACCAGACAACCAACCAAACATTGATTCTTCCGCGCTCCAACAACCAGACTCTAGCACCTCCTCACCCGACTCCAACACTTCTTCACCCGACTCTTCAAATCTTGTTCCTATCCAGGTGGATAGTGCTCCTGTCATTCCAGCGCCGGCACCAACCCACAACGGCTGAAGGAAAAGAACCTTTCCCGTCTTTTTGAATAGCTTCCCTCCTTGAGACCTGGGCTCTGAAGTTGAAAGCAGCGGGAATTGAGATTATGGGGGCAATTGCATAAGTACTATGTATAGAGGAGAGATCGAGAATATATGGATATTCTTCTGCGGGGTTTGTTTCTAGTTAGAGCGGGAGCGGGAGCTTGTTTTCTTGAGTGGGAGATACCTAGCTAGGTACAATTGAGAGCAATGTTGTCCTCGGAATACGTCCAAACTCCATTTTATAATAGTTGTTGCATTAAGCACGGTTATACTTGTGAGGCAAAATGGTTCGGAAACACTGCAAAATCACTGTTATACAACCGAGGAAATCGTTCTCTCAGCCCGCATTTTTCCTCAACGGTAGATATGGCGGGTTGAATTAAGGTGCTTAGGGCAAGGGCATTGCACGTGGCAAGCTAGCAGATAGATAAACCTCCGGTCACAATAGATACTAAAGTAGGGTTCCCAATCACCTCTCGGAAAGGGTAAACTTCTGCCACCGCAAGGAGTATCTACTCAGGCGTAATGAACTCTTCAAACTCGAGGGGACTGGTTAGAACGCTGTTCAGGACTCGGAGACCCCCGGCTTACCTCTCTACTTTTCGCAAACTAGAAATAAAAGTTTACTCTAGAGCTTGCTGACCCAGGAACATATATGGCCGCTAATAGCAGGCGTCCCTTAGTTACGATCAGTACTATCCATACGTGTAGCGTCACTCCGTAACATGTGATATCGCCCATAGTGTCCCGCAACTTAACAAAGTACATCTCAAGACACCTTGTCCCGCAGCACTTTTGGTTCCTTAGGTCCCGGAACATCTCGTCCCACAGTCAATACTATTGATGCTCGATATATAGAAAAATCCACGGCCATAGCCTGAGCCATATGTGGGCAAAGGGGGGTGAGCTTTCTGTATAATGTGTATTTGCTGTATGTACCTTTTCTGGGACGAGGATCTCACTGGCTTTTTGGTTTTCTTTTTAATATCGGAGCCTGCCCTCACGAGCGCGGAGCGAGCGTAGGAGTTACAACAAGGTGCGGTCCGCTTGTGATGCCATAATCGACCGCTCATACACGTAAAAAGAGTCATTGCCTTGGGGTACAACGTACAGCCCGCCACCCGCCAAGTCTTCGGGCGCGTTTCCACTCTCTTACCTCGTTCGAAAACTGCCTGCAACCTCCCTCTTCAGTCCGCAAAAGCGCAAATTCATGTGTTGGTTGGAATAGTAGCAAAATCCGTCGTTGAATTTGAAACTAAATAACAACCATGCGAAACACTGAGATACATACACTAGAAATGGGAAATATACTCTGACTACACCATCGTTGCATAGACTCCTTCCGGGACTTTATGTACACTGATGAAAGACTCGACAACAATTGCCATCCGAGCGGCAAGAAAAACTGGTATCATGATCATAGAAAACAGATACCATGCATAATAAATAGCATTAAACACAGACATCCTTCCGTATATATCAGTCAGCATTTCCCTAAATATAATAAGTATCTAGCATAATAAGTACTGCGCATCACCAACATAAAATTCAGCCATCCCTAGCCATGGGGTCGCAGATACACTACCGATCAAAATGAAAATACAGGATACCTTCCAACAATTTCTCGTGCCCAGCCTCCTGCGGCTCAGTCGCAAGCTCCCTTCCTGCGGCTGGGCACGAGAAAACCAAACAATGCCCCACCTATTGGGAAATTATAATTCTACGCTGTCATATGGACTCCAGCGTATGCCACAAAAACAATGACAACCCAAAGAAGCATTGTATTCTGCCCTACACAGCTAAAGAAATAAGCAATGTCAGAGCCATTCAAGGCCCAGACGGTTGCTAAAGGCAATTTCTCATGAATCTTGGCGTATCCATCATTGTCTAAATGTACCTGCCTGTTGAGCTCAATGACGCGTTGACTACCGATGGATTCTCGTAGCTTATTGCCAGTTGATTCGTCGACTACAGTCGGATCCTGTACACCCGCAGGCCATTCAAACCAAACGGCATACGTCAGGAGAGCGCAGAACACATGGACAAGGGTATATATTTCCAATACTATAAGTGGGAAACCCTTCAACTTGTGGGCGATTACCTGTTGGAAAAGATCAATGTCTAATATAAAAAAGGTGATTAAGTAAAACTAACCTCAATAGCCATTCAAGAAACTTGTAATATAGCCAAGCCTTTGGCCAATACATCCGCTTTGCTCTAATTCCTGATTGTCTTACAATCAAGCCCCAGAAAGACACCCTTTCTGGCCAGACAACAAGTCCAGACGGCGTAATCACTATTCTAGTGTTGTTGGGGTATCGGTCGAATTCGGGGAAGCCTTTAGTGTCCACTGCGAAACCCCCCATTCCCGCATAAAATCCATATCCAAAGGGAATCGCGAACTAGAAACCTCGCAAACCATTGCACAGCCTTGATATTCACTAGGGCACCAGCAGACGGAGAACTACGGGGTATAGCATGCGTGGATTGTTCGTTCTGCTTTGGATTCCCAATTGTCTTTATCTTTCAGTTCTCCGAGCTGGCCACATAATTCCCATGTCTGATAGATCTGGATAATGCAGACAGCAAGGCCACTTCGGGAGCAATAATGGCTATCAAAACCCATTTTACTCCCCGCCAGAAATTCGAAAATAGACCTTCATCGTATGCCGGTACATTCAGATGCAGCGCATTATTGACGCACACAAGAAGTGTGATCGTGCAGCTGTAGAGAATCCCCCAGGCTCCGCAGTATCTCAGACCGGTGCAGTGTTTTGCCGAAGAGCAGTCTGGTTTGCGAGCGAAGGACGCCATTGGTCGGCAGGTGCAGCGGCTGCTGTGCTGGGGTAATCAAGGATTTGTTGGATCAACAAGGCGGCAACAATCATCCTTGCGCTCCAGCTTCGACCAATATTGCGCAAATTCGATATATATTCGGAGTTTGAATTTTAAATCCAGTATTTAAGTTCAGTGTTCGGATGAGTAGGCATCTTTTGGTCAGGTTTCTGTCTTCTGATCTCATGAGGGCGGGAACGGCCATGAGAAATACGCGCGTCAAAAACGAGATGTCAACCAATGTGTTGGCCATTTTCTACAACGAAGGCTGAGTTTGCTTCACAACGCAAGTACGTAAATTTGCTGTAACCCTCAGATCGGAAAGGTTCTATCGTTGCCACATGCTTAGTGCCTGATATGTGCAATGAGTCGGCTAGCGCTGACAGTTAGCCTCGAACCTTAAGTAGTAGAGCCAGTGTCAGATCCAAGCGTACCACCAATTCGGAAATTAACCAAACCAATACTTGCCACGCTGCCGATGGGGCGCAGCACATCAGCTTCGGTAGGTGAGTTATACACTCCTTAGCAGATTCCGACTTCATGGCTATGCCTGCTGTCTAGATGAACTAATGCCTTTTTGGTGTCTCATGAACGTGTATTCCGGCACCTATGTTCAGTTCATCCCGCATCACAAGTCCATCTTTGGACAGTATCATGTGATTCCCAGTTAGGTTTTATATGTGCCGTCGAGAGACGTACAACCAAGATCCATTCACGTCTGTAATTTCTGCTCTGGAGAAGCCCTGCGTGCGAGTAACCCTAAGGACTTAAATGAATACCGTCCCTCGGGTTTTGGTATGCATAACTTGGTCCAATAATTCCACTCGGAACCCTTACACACCAACTATAGAAAGAACGATACATAAAAACTCCTACCAACTACCTGAGAGCTCTTTACCTTCCACTCTGCCGTGTTTTGAAACTCAGAACAAGAACTCCTCCGTACCATCTTCACTGACATATTGCTCCTCAAAGTCCAGCTCAAGCTCATCTGTAAGATTTGCCTCTAATACATCGTCTTCCCCATCGTCCTCCTGTCCTCTTACTCCCCATTGAATCTTCCATCGATTGCTCTTCTCAAGGGAGGCACTGTCAAGGCTGCGACTGGAGTACCACTTAAACACAACCTTCCTGTATTGGACCGCATATACTTGCTCGCCGTGCACGTCAAATGTTCGCACGTGTCCTTGACGGGTACCAGCGCCGGCTCCGAGAGCCGGAGTCAGACTTACTGGGGTGGTCGTTAGTATCGTGGTTGGAATCTCGAATTCTCCACCAGTCTGTCTCCTCGTGATAACTTCCTCGCGTATCCTAGCATTCTTCACGGTGAAATATCCAACTATCAGATAAAGATCGTAGCCGTGTTCGATTGACTCGATAATCCAGCTGCGGGTGTCGTTCAATTTACAAGCCTTATTAAACCAAGACCCAGAGTTGGTGAGTTGGTATGTGTTGGCTTCATCTGCAGCCATCGTGACTATGTTTGCGTCTTGATATTCGCAGGTGGTGGAAACAAGCTTGGTCAAGCGTGTCCGCAAGCTCACCGATTTCGAAGACTTCAGGATTTCGTCAAAATTTTGATGCCGCTTGACGATCGCATCGGGGTTGTCGCTTTGGAACGGGTCGAGAAAGTCTTGATGTGGTTCTCTCGCATCGCGGACGATGCGCCCGAGTCGGACGGAATCGAGGGAGAGAAGACTTTGTTGCAAGAGGACGGCGGTACGCAATGCGGACATCTTCGTTTTTTCTTTGCTTCTCCCGAGGCGGTGAAAATGGGAGATACCGTACTCTTTAATATGGGTGCTTTTTGGTGTGCGGCTGCTATTTTCTAAGCTAGGCAACCACGGCCATGTAAACGAATGCAAGTTTACGCCTTGCAGCTGGGCTGTGTCAAATATGTACAATGAGAACACAGGATAGGTGGATGAGAACTGTATGTTTCATTGGGAAAATGATGCCAGAAATATTTGATGGCTGCGCTGAGTTTCCACAACGTATTGTGGGGACAACACTCACTGGTTCGCTGCAACAGAGATGCATAATGGATGTTGTATAATAGTACTTCGGGGGCCGGGAAATTTTCCGGAATGAAAGCGCCACCGCCGATGTATCTTTTGACGTTTTACTCAGTGAATATGTATTGAAATGTGCAATCAGCATTACCAAACTTTCCAAGTAATGAGAGCTCAGTCAAAGGCATTATCTCCCAACTTTCTTTGCACAAGTTTGGACTTATATAATTATAACTAAAGCTTTTCAACTCATCCACTCAACAATAACTACGTTAATAACACACCCTCATTAAAATCTTGCTCTAGGAGATACCACGATACAGTAAGGACGCAGCTAACAAAACCACAACACGAGGTAGTTACCTTATATGTGGTAGGAATTTGGCCAATCAACAGACCCTGTCAACGATCAAGCACACCTATGGCGCAGTTTCGTCTTGAGCTCGAGAGGGAATGGTTTTTAAGGTGATAACACTGGTACCAGAAAAATAACGAACCACCGGTACACAATGAAAGAGGTAGCTATTCGAACCTTTAGGCTCGCTCCGGTACGTCTGATCTGAATAACTATCTTGTTCACCAGCGCGTTTCCAAAGCTACCTACTTATGTAGGTAGCAGACGAGTGAAAAAAGTGAGTGGACACTGACGACTTGGCGCGCGAACACCATGCGTGTGGGTCGCTACTTTGTATCAAAGGAATAGTCCCAACTCGCTGATAGACACTCCTTAGCATGTAAACTTTTTTTTAGCAAGTCTTATATGTGTAGCTATCATGGTTGAAGGGTAATTACATAGAGGGTGAGGCGTGCCAATATGCCGATGTCCACTCACTTATTTCACTCGTCTGGTAGCAAGTAGAGTACGATACGTCCGGATTTACTTGCGGCAGCGGCTAATTTTAGGTTGACGTATGACTCAACACTACATGTAGATCTGTGCACCACACAGACGCGTCAATGCAAGTGCAAAGTGTCCACAAATTTAATGACGTTCCCCACCCACCCTCACTATCACTGCGCTCACCAGCCAGCCTTCTATCCACTTCATAATCTCAGCTAAAGACCTCAGCTATCGACCAACGAAAGCTCTGGGAGAGTAGATTTCCCAACTATGACGCTCCTCGACCGCGTTCCCCGTCTCGACCGCTCTCTCCGCTTAGTTCACAAACGCCGCAAACCACGCACCTGGCGTGACATCACCTTGCGCGACATCGCCTGGCCCTCGCCACTCTCGTTCCTCTCGACCATCATCGAACCGCTCGCGGTCTTGTACCTTGGCTACCTTCTCGTCGACACGCTCCACCGCCTACTGATGAAAACAACGGACCTTGGTGGCATCCTTCGCTTCCGAAATCCTGGCTTGAGATACCTGGCAATTGGCGCGGTGCTTTATCTTGCGATGACGGGTGGCGAGGTCAGGGCGGTCATGTTTATAGAGTATTTACTCGAGGCTACGAAGGTGTTACTGCTAGCGGATAGCGTGAAAGCGGTGAGGAAGTGGTGCCGTGGGAATTGGGTAGGTGTTGGAAGGGCGATAAAGAAGAAGGAAGGTCGGGAAAAGAAGGATGATGGGGAGACCGGGACTGGGATCGAGGCGGCCGAGATCCGAAGGTTGAGGGAGGAACGTATCAAGGCGTTGGAGTCTGCGGCCGCTGCGAAGAGGGGGCTGAAAGTTGTCCATAAGCCAAAGGAAAGGGCTCCCGAGGATGTGACGGCTAGGAGAAGGTTGGGCGGGAAGGAGTAAGATCTGGCGGGGGACTGAGGATGGAGAGGAAGTGCGGTGGACAGACACTTCCGCCGGCGAATGATGATGGGAACTAAAGATAGATTAATTCAGTACAAGAGTCTAGGTAGCTCTGATTCAAGACAAAAGCTGTAAGTGGGTTGGCCCTGTTGATGTATGTATATATGCTTCGACTAAACCAATAAGTAAACGGCGTAGTGTCGTAGACGAGGCAAGTTAGCCCCGGTACAATCTAAGATCCGAGGCGGAATGGGGGGGACTAGATATTAAAGCCTTTTCCTTAATCTGCGAGAGACTATACATGAACCGCTAGAAGGTCTAAGAACCACGTCATGTTATACGCAGAGAGTGTAACCAGTCTACTGATAGCCCTACTAGAATAATGTTGATTTTCAAAACTGTCTGGAGTTTGCCGCGCGATAACTGGAAGAGAAGGTAGCTGGTCTTTGGCCTATATTTTTCCATACCTATGCATATATGACAAGATATCTTTGTGACGGTAAATCGTTCGGAGCAATAAATTACCTATGCTCATAAAAAATAGTGAAACTCATCCTCGTAAGCTGCGCTAGGAGGAGCATTCAGCTTCAACTAATTTCTAGTCCAGCCATTAGATTTAATACACTCAATATTGCGAGAGAATTCATTCATTCCCTTTATATTGTTCTTCCAAGTATTTCAGTTCCTCAAAATTTCACTAGACGATTGATAACTGGTGATTTGCTGGTGACGATATAAGTAGGGAAGGTTTAAACGATCACTCAGATAGTGGGGTTTGCGGCCAAAATAGCAGCCCATTTTGATAGCATGGGCAGCCCATCGTGGCAGTTGGCCCACGCATCTGAAAACAGTTGATTATATGTTCAGACCGAAGAAACAATCCACTTTGCAATAGCTAGCTGCGCCTCGAACTGTCTTTGGGAACCAGTCAGTTGCAGTCATCAAGCTGCGTTACGAACCGGTAAGGCTCATCGCCCTAACTACCACGGGAATCAGCCTAACGTTCAGCCCAGCATATGCACGATAGCTGCGGGATCAAATCTGGTGCCAGATGCTTCTTTGTATTCAAGTTAGGCAGGCTTTCTTATTGCAAGCTGGGGCTATCCTAACTGCATCGCCATCTCATCCAGCCTTTCCCTTGTCCTCCTAGAGTACATCCAAATGTTATCTATCCTTTTTCCTGTAAGCCTTTCTACTATCAGATGGTATAACAAACATTCCGACTAAGCTTTCTATGCCAACCGTGTCGCCGCCTCCAGACTTCGGCCAACTGCAACAGTTCTCTTTGCGGGATCTGCCGCTGCACTGTTAACTTATTCCACTCTCCTTTCATTTGGGCGATGGTGACGTGGATACCGCAGAATCGGATTGGTGTATACGGAAGCAGCTAGGAGCGAGACAGGAAGAAAGCGTACAGCGATATACTTACTCGTTGTGGGGGGGTTCGTGTTACGAATATAGAGTGGTTGTAGGTTGAAGCCTGCCTAGAATGGCAGAAATAGTCACTAATTCGTTATGCTCAATACTGTTTCAATACCATTTCAAGTACTGTATGTCTAAAAGGCCATATATTCCGGTACCGAATATCAATCCTGCATAGAAACGTCCATATGAACGATGTACCGTGTTTCCGATCGCGATTTGTATTGCCTAATAACGATATCTATTGGTGAAAGGCTTAAGACAGGAGTAAACAGCCAGCACCACCATACATATGAAGTTGCTTTTTTGGCATTTATATGCACCGTTATTTTTGTTCACCGCCGCCTTTCAAAGGTATCCTGCACGACGTCCACGGGGGAATTTGTTGGAGTTGGCAGCTGGTTCTGATAGGACGGCACCTTTTGTCAACCCTGTAAACCCCTGCATATCCTTGCAGGATTCTTTTGCGAGTGGCATATGCCTACGTTTACTGAGTATTGTCTGCGGATGTGTATTTCGATGTGCCACTCTCGTACTCATCTCGATAATCATTTCAATGATATATATATCGCACTAGGCCTCCACCTCGCAGTCGACCGCTATATTCACCAAGTTACCGAATCCTACCGAATCCATTACCGCCATTCCATCGCAACTCATAATGAACTCGCCGCAGCCGCAGATGCGCTCGCCGCAACGTCTACAGATTGCCGGACCGCCTGACTGTTATCATGAAAGAGACTCGGATCAAACCAGCCAGCAAGATGGATCGTGGGAGAAGGATTTGAAACAACAAGCAATCAAGGAGGAAGAATGGGGACGACACAAACAAAACTTCAGAGACCTTTATCTCACCGACGGATTCAAGCTTAACGATGTGAGAAGACTCATGTACCAACAGTATGGGTTCTACGCAACGTAAGTAGTAATATGATGTAATTTTTATTAGATACGAATTATACTGATAGACTCTCAGGGAGACGCAATACAAGAAACGTCTGAGCACTATATGGAAGATACAAAAGAATATTCCAAACCATAAGATGATCGCAATGCTACAAATCGAGCACAAGCGCCGTCTAGGGCCGGAAAAAAAGTTGACTCTCTTTTCCTGGCACGGGAAGCCTGTTGAAAAGGAGAAAATCGAGCGTTCAAGGAAGCGGCTAAGATTCACTGAAGACGATAATCATTCTATCGGTTGGTTTGAAGCGCTTTAGGTATCATTGAGTGCTTAGTATGCTGACCCGAAATTACAGTCACACCATCGTGCGTATCTTATCGCACTTACGGAAGTTCTTCCTTTGAAGGCAATAATAGAAGACCCTCGCAGAAGCCTGCTAAATCAGTGACAAGCTCTGCATCAGGACTAGAAATTGCCCCACATCCAGCGCAATTCTTAATACTCCCGCCCATCCCATCAACGTTACGACCCAATTTTAACAACCCCATTCCGGAGGATTTGGATATCCAAACGGCTCAGGAATGGCAAGACTTCGATACCTTATTTGGCGATCCAATTTCTGACCCTCATCGCAATACGGAGGCCAATGATATTCCCATCTCTCACGGCATATGGGTTCCTTCATCAACAAGACTTGAAGGCACCGGGAGCATCATACCTCTTTCAGACGAACTGTTTGAGCAGGTTGTTAACGATGTAGAGGACGGTGAGACGGAACAAGCTCCTCCGACATCGCCTTCAACCATCCTTCACAAAGCGAGCATCTGCAACAAGTTAGGACACGTCTTTTTTAAAGCTGGGCACTTCAGCGATGCACTCGACTGCTATGAAAGCGCATATGCTACAGCGAGTGAAACATTTGGACATCAGCACCCGAATACCTTGAATATTTTGCACAACATGGGCGTGGCTTGTTCAGAATTAGGAGACAACTATACAGCACATATTTATTTGACACATGTACTAGAGGAGAAGGAGATTGTGCTAAAAACAAACGATCCGACCATTTCGGAAACTCAACGGCAATTGGGCATTGTATGCTACAGGCAGGGTAACTATGCAGAGTCGCAAAAGTTTCTTGAGCATGCGTTGGTGGTGAAAGAGAGAGTTCTAGGGCACGACCACCCGTCGACACTAGATATTACCCACGAACTCGGCTTCTTATATTGCAAACAGGAAAATTACTCGCTAGGATATCGGTACTTCCAACGGGCAGTATCAGGACGAAAGAAGATACTCGGGCGAGGCCATTCAGAAACTCTGGATAGCATTATGTACTTGGGCTCTACACTTTGTTATCTAAAACAGTATGAGGAGGCATTTGCATGGTACGACAAAGAACTGATAGCACAAAACGAGGAATTGGTCGGCAGCGGAATACTGTCTGGTGATCTGAGGACTAACTACATAAAAGCTATCGTCTCTATGTCCATCATATGCTGCCGACTTGGATACTTCGATAAGGGGCAGGAGTGCTTTCACTATATCAGTAGTTTGTTGGGAGAAGAGACCGATCAATGGGTAACACAACTCGACTACCCAATGCACTCTGATGATGATCGTCGTTAGTATCTCACTACACTATGCAGTGAACAGTGCTGATGGTATAACGTTGATTCTATAGAATTCTTGCGACAATTATTTGTTTCAGATTCCTTGTACCGAGCAATCGGAATACGTATTCCCTTGATTGACGGGGTTAACCAACGACTTCCCAACGATGACGATTCACCTCCCGAATCCGATCAACCACTTTCCGGAGTTTACCCACCACCTTTCGGAGCTCATGAACCACATTCCAGACCTTACCGTCTGCCCTCCACAGTTAACCAACAACCCCCCCTATGGTCTGACTTATTTCCCTGAACAAAAACACCACATGAGTATTTATACTCTAGAGTGTGAGTAATTCCCGATGTCCCTGAGTATTCATTTCTAAGTTTAAATCATTAAAATTAAGATAAAGTTCGTGACAGAACCGTATTGGTTATTTGTGGGTGGTAAATTCAAGTGTAGAATGGTATATTTCATGACCTGTCACTCGGAAATTTGTATTAAGTATAATTGAAATTTGGCTATGCACCGTGTACAGAACAATTTGACCTAGGTATTGGCGTGATGTCTTATTGAAAACAAAACCTCACAAACAAATGAATCTGGCCTACTGAGGATAATTTATGGACAGCTTATAACCTGACGACTTATAACCACACGAATCAGCGGTATTAATTCTAATTTCTAGATCGAATTACTCTAAATTGTTGCACTTTCACCTCATGATATCACAGAAACGAATGTGATCATGATCAACCCCGATATCCATCCGTCCATTCAATGACAATCAAAACCCACCCTAAAAAAGATAAACCATCATTCAAAACCCAACCACCCTACTTTGGACCATAAGTTCCACTAGTGCCCTTGAGGTACCACCATTCCGTCCCCTTCAACGGTTCCTCCTCCTTCCAAGCCAACGGTCTGGCGGCCAGGATGGCAGGGTCATAGACCCAGCGAAACTATGCATTTTGCGTCAGCGTACTATCTCTTTACATTCTAAAGTCTACGGAAGCTAACCTTTGCTAGCCTTTTCCGCTTCTCATCAGCCTTTTTCTTCGCTTCTTCGGCTTTCTTCTTGTCCTCGGCGGCTTTTTTCTCTGCTGCCATGACTGCCGATAATAGTGGTGTACCGGGCACCAAGACGGCGGGGATCCAATGTCCAGATGCAGTGATCAGGGGGCGGAGAGATCCATCTGGGCCGCGCAAATAGAGGATATTCTGAATAGACATTGCGGATAGATGTGTGGATAGAGTGAGATATAGGTAGCTGTGGAGAACGATATAGATTGTGAGAGAGGAAGATTCTGAAGTAGGAAAGAAGGGGGGGGAGCAGCTTATAGGGGCATAGTTAGTTGAGGATTGTAATAGTATGACTGGGGTTGAATACTGCAACTGGCGATATTGCAATAGTATGAGATTCGGCAAGACGTCATCGTTGAATCCTGGTGATATAGAATTTCTCAAATATCGTTCCAAGATTCACGATTGTTGGTTCTAGTCTCTGACGCGGTCAGGTCAAGCCGTAAGTCGAGTGACATTACGTGGATCTCTTCTTTACCAATGACATCGTGATATCAGTATTCCCTAGATCTTTATCTTACTTTGTCCGTTATGTTCTTCACATATGTACCGTGTAGCTTGAGTAACAATCGATGCTTTAATACAGCCACCGATACCATATCTCCACACAAAACACACCACTCCCAGGGCACACGAGGCACTTCAACCGCCCATCGCATCCACATTTCTCCCTTGGCTTTCCTAAGTGTTGTACCCAAAACTAAAGCTGATACAATGTCTACGGTGGAAACCAAACACCTCAGCCGCTCCAACGGTTCATCTGTTCATAGAATGTCACCCGGCACGTTAATACTGCTGGTGCCTCGAAATGACTTTTTTTACCTTCGGACGAGACTGACCAATCTAAAATGACGTCCACTATTAGAACGAGTGCTATCTGGTACGTACAAGCTAGATAATAGAGCAAGGTGGCGGAGGTGTTTAGTCCTAAAAGCGATTTTTGATATGTACTTAAGTATGTACTACACCTCTAACAGTAGTGTTTGTCTGTGGAGTCTCGGTTCAAAGTCTGGCTGTGCAATCGTGTTCCTGACGCTGACGTGGGATATAAGCCGCGGCAATTAGGGCGGAGCCCGTATATATATGACCTTGCACACCCATTGATGTACGCACACGTCATCACCGTCTCTTATTCCCGCGGTGCCATCGAGTTATACTGTGCAAGATACACCGATGTCGTGGATAGAGAGCGACTTACGCCAGGACGCATACATGAAACCAGTCGCTAGATATGTGAAACTTCTAAAGCACACGGGTGGTATAATAATACATTCACCTCCTCACCGACCGCCCCCACTCTCCTGCACTTTCCGCTTTCCCTACCCCACCATCCACGCCAACGCCCACGCTATGGGACAACGTTACTACAAACCTCTCCCAGCACGCCTCCAACGCGCTCCAGATCCCGCTTCCGTCGCTGCATGAGTATAGCCAGCGGTATGTCTTCGTCCTCCTCCTCCAACTCCTCATCGACGCCATAATCCGCGAGTCGCTCACCTTCACTGTTTCTCCACTCCTCCGAGCCCTCCTCCGCCTCTGACATCGAAGTTTCCCACGCACTTTGCCTCCAATCATCCTTCCGACTTTCTCGTTCCCTAGCACCCCTCCCATACCCACCCTTCCCACCCAGCCGCCCACGCATCTCCGCGCGCCGCAACAAATCCTCTCTCAACCTCTGCCTAACTCCCTCCGCAAACTCTATCGAATCCTCCATAATCGTGAACGCGCCACTCCTCTTCAACGCCTCTATCCTCCCCTCCTTCTCTGGGTCCCTGGGAGGCCATTCCAAATCCGGATCTTCAAACCCGTTAACCCTCCACTCCAGCCCTCCCAATATCCCCCCTTCGCCCTCCACGCCAACTCGCGGCGAGCGTGCAAACACATTCCACCACAAGGGGAAAAACCACTGTCCACCGAAGGCGACAACAAGGTTGTCCCAGATGCCGATGTCAAAAGGAAACACCTGGCGGCGCACTACGCGTTTCCGCACCAGCGCGTGGTGGCGCTCCAACTCCCATGTCTCGATGCTGGTATAACCCTCTCCTGCGTGCGCAAGGGTGCGCAGGAGTAGAATTAGCAGTGCGAGGGTGAGTGGGGTGTCGATAAGTAGGAGGATGGTGAGGAAGAGCATTTGCGGTGTGGTGTGCGGTGAGTAGTAGATCGAGAGGTGGCGGGAGTTCCAGACGGCGAGGGCGCGGTACGAAAGCTGGAGTAGGAGGTAGGCGCATGTTGTTGTGGCAAAGAAGAGGAAACGGAGGAAGTGCGGGAGGTTGCGGTAGCCGATACAGGAGGCCGTCCACGGACAGTGATGGTCCATTTTTAGAACACATCTGTTGGCAGTTAGTAGGAGGGGTGAGAGGTGGGAAGAAAGAGTAGGAGGAGGAGGAGGAGGAGGACTTTTTGCAAGTTTTGCAGTGGTGGCAACGAGCAGGCTTGAAGCGTTCGCACCGTTTACACCAGCGTGTCGTGGATGTGACGAGTCTACGCTCCTCGCCGCGGGCTCGTCCTTCTTCTGCATCTAGCCCGCCACCACTGCTGGGGACCCACGATGCCGGCGGGCTGCCGGGGTCGGTGAATACGCTTCGTGCATAGGTGATCCAGATACAGGCGACAAGGACGTTGAAGAAGATGCGTTGGTTCTTTGAGAAGTGCGGGGAGAGGAGGAAGTATTGGCTAGGGTAGGCGAGGGTGAAAATTAACGCTACTACACTGGCGACGGCAAGGCGGGAGAATGAGTGGTCGAGCATAGTTGTTGTGCATGATGACGGCGGTCTGAGGGGAACAAAGGGAGAAGGTTGGGACTTGATTGGTAGGCCGGGTAGCAAAGGAGAGAGGGCTATTTTTAATTATTGTATTACCAGATCATTGCGCATGATTATGCGGAGACGAAAATTCCAATTGACAGACAAAACAGAGCTCGCAATACCACACATTCGCTAAATCTAGAGCAAACTCGACGTAAGGGAAAGCTCCACCACAAACCAGACCCGTATGTAGTAGCTGCAAAGTTACAAAAGAAACGAAAAAAGAGAACAGGACAAAGACCCCTACATCAAATTCACACTAGGGGTACTAAAAGGCTCATATCATATGTAGAAACCTCAACACTAGCTGCACACACATCATCATCGATATCGAGAAGGACTTGGTCATTTACCAGTCGTCGTCGTCGTCATCTTTCTTGGCACTCATAGCCATCTGCCGTTGCTTCAACTGCGTAATTCGTTAGCGTCTGTTCCCCGGATGCAATACATAGCATGGGTTCTTACAGCTTCTGCCAAACCCCCTGCAAAGCTCTCTCCGCTCGTGCTCGCGCCAGAACTGCTAGTTCCAGCGGCACTATTCCTGTCCGGCGTTCCGGCGACCCCCGGTCTCTTTGGCGGTGCCGGTGGCTTCTTCTTGTCAACGCCATTTGGTCTCTTTGGCGGTGGTGGCGCAACTTTCTTGATGATAATCTCTTCCAGGTATGCGCTTGGAGCCCACCCCTGGACGTCTGAGTCGGGTCGCTTAACGAGCCACCAACCGTTTCCTTCTTTACGGACGATCACTACTACCTCGCCAGCTGCAACTGATAGCTCCTTGTCGCTCTGCCCTGCAAAGTCGTATTTGGCTTTACATGTAGGCTCGATAGACGCGGCTGCAGCTGGTGGTGGGGGAGGAGGCGGCGGCCGTGTTGACGCTGTGGAGGCATTCCGGGCATGAGTCTGTGCTGGTCCTGCTGCAGGTACGGGTTTTCTCTGTTGAACGTGTGCCGCAGCAACAGGTTGCGGGATAGCAGTGGGTTGAGGGGTAACGGCGGGTTGGGCGGTAATGGCAGCTGAAGCTCGGGGTTGCGGGATAACTCGAGGCTCCTGTGGTATAGGTTGTGCAGCTGCAGGGCGGTTCTTCGTAGGCCCTCCATTTGGTCCTCCGGGTCTGAGCAGCTTACCCGTTGTAATTGGTTTCGCTGGTAGTTGCTTCCCTTTTGGTATAGGCCGGCTGGGGGAATTTGGTGCTTCGCCAGGGCCAACATGGATCGTTGAGGATTTGTACATATCATCTCGAGGGATCGTAGGGTCCTTCTTAGACTTGACCACAACGATTTTTCCGGGCTTCTTGGAGTATTCAATGGTTGGTCCGATGCGTACATCGATACCGGCTCGCAGTACTCTATTCAAGCGAGTAACTAGTTCAGTCTTAAAGACACAGGATATCAGTGGATCGGGTGCGTGCGGTGAGCCGATACCCAGACAGAACCAATCATCGCGAAGATTCGTCATGCCGACATATTTGATGGACCCTAGAGGGATGTTATGCTCGGCCGTAATCGATACTTGGTTATTGACTAGAGCTTGTACGATGATGTATACTGCCTTATTGGTCTGCGTGAAGGTATTAGTATGGATCTATACAAAGCAGAAGGATACGACTAACTAGGATGATTATCCTCGGACTGGGCTTGCTGCTGCGCCCTAACTTGGAAACCAAAGCCTCGCATCGACAACTGAAGCTGACCTCTTCCGCGACATTAATGCCTACTTGTTTCCTCACCCTCTCGCCAGGCCCGCCTGTGTTTCCAGCGCCCAAGTAGTCGCCCATGAACCGCCGGCTGCCCAGAATGCTCATCCTCCGTCTCTCCTTTTTCCCGGAGAGAACCCTATGCCCTTCATCCCGTAGCTTGATGAATTCTTCTCCACCTCTCTTCTTCCTCCACGCCCTCTGGATTCTGGTCGCACACTCAGCTCGGTATCTCAGGTAATTTCTCCACGCGCGCTGAATTCGGATTGCCATGTTATGCCAATACCGATCTCTCATCGTCTCCAATGCGAAAAGCGTTTCAGGAGTCTTGATGAATGCCTTGGTCACGCCCATCTGCCACTCTTCCTTCGGAATGCTGGTGTCCTTCAAGATCTGCAGGGTACCTGAACGAGCGTCTCCAGTCCATGTATAGTCACCTGCATAACTAGTCTTGGGCGAGAGTAGATAGAATCGTTCAACAAACTTTTCAAACGACTGACGATATGCAAACCCTGCTCGCCGAATGCGCACGTTCTCTTGCAGACCGAGATACTTGATCTGATGCA
>Ga0307512_10001429_pt1 | contig 33877 bp, 41 predicted proteins | sample 14_EM_MG_FD_200267 | JGI IMG/M metagenome (GOLD analysis project Ga0307512, IMG submission 200267) | Populus trichocarpa ectomycorrhiza microbial communities from riparian zone in the Pacific Northwest, United States - 14_EM | ecosystem: Host-associated > Plants > Roots > Unclassified | place... | reverse complement strand
TTTCCATCTTGTATTTTATGCTTGTAAATGAGCTTGGATGGTCCCTCAAATGAACATACATCATGATACAGTAGCTTGTAAAATTGATTCGATGTTTTGCACCTTCGGGCTGTTTGCTGTAGCATGAACTGAGACCAAGTATGATAGATGGTCCATGGTATTGACCATCTAGGTCATGTCGAGGCAGTGATCGTTGAACTGACGGTGCAATTATTCCACCGGGTGCGACGAGATAGTCTCAAGGGAAGGTCGCATAACTGATCAGTCCCATTCCAGCGCTCAGGCTGGAGGGGGTCCATTCAGAGCCGGACTCGGATGCAAACTGGAACCAGACATCAATTGCACATCATCTGTGGCTGAATACTTACCCGACGCTGTAGATGTTGAGGTCGGCAGGACCACCCTGGCAAAAGGTGTTCTTCATCGGTCTGTTGTTGTGAACCTGTGACAATCCTTAGTGCCGTAGGAAAACTGCTCAGTGTAAGGTATGGAATCGCTGTAGCCCCGGAAACGGAGCTCATTCGACCACGTGACGGCCTCTGCACCTGCCAAATCGACATGTCAGCCATCTGTCGACCCTCTTGCCTCAGCCCCAAGTCCCGCGCCGAAGATTCTCGGATTGCCCACGCCATTTGTCTCAAAAACAACAACGCACGCATGTCTCGCCAGCCGAGTACCACATCGCCGAACTCGCCACCTGTCCCCCTTCTATGGTCAAAGCACTCTTTCACTCTTCCTTTTCCTACCTTGCCGATGGATAATGCACGACGCTTGAACCCCGCGCCCGTGGTCGCGCTCTCGATACAACACTCGTTTCTATTCTTTTCTTCATTACCAACTACACTCTTTTGTAGCATACTTGTTCCTATCGTCGTATAAATACCTATCGCCTGGCCTCACTGGTGGATCATCAAAGCAATAGAAGCCCGGTTCCCCCCTCTCCTGTGTGTAACTCTCTCCCTCTCCTCCTCCCCTTTTCGCCTCCCCTTCGGGATTGCAAACCCTTCTCGGATCTCGGGACGGCCATCGAACTCGCCCGTAGACCAAGTGACTACGTTATATCAGTGTCGAGTAGTTCCGAATCGGAGCAAGTGCACTTCCGTCTCAACTACAGCAGCACTACAGAGCGACGCCATGGCTTGACTCATCGGCATCGACAGGAACCGCTGGCGAACACGCATGGACTTTCAGTACTGTGCTCCCAATGCCACATTGCATCGCATGGTGTGGTTGTTGGCATGCTCATAGCCTCATACTGTGGTTTCACGGCTGACTCAGTTCGGCCATAGACTCGAGTTCAGCTCCGCAGTCTCGGCACCTGCTCAACCGATATTAATTGGATGGGCCGACTTGTGGATCGGTGACTTGAGTGGATTCTTCCGTTTCAATTATTTTCCGGTGGTTCGGTAAGACCGACTACGTGCGTACTGTTCCATAATTATCAACCTTCGTTGTCATTGCCTTCCCAATTCCTTGGTCGATCTACTGCGCTTTTCACGAAATTGAAGGCGATGATGTGGAACTATTTGGTAATCCAGCACCAGGGCCCTACAGCACAAGGATCTTGAACGCTTGAATATGGACTGTACACTTTGGCATTAACAGCACGGGGCGTGATAGCCAGCATGCCATGCAGACTTGAAGTTGTTCTACGATATGGATCAGGACATCATTGGCCTGCTCGACACGGATCTGCGCGTGTCCCTCGAGGTTACATGGTCAGTGGCTCATCTTGCGTCCTTCTTTTCCCAAAATCAGGCGGTTCCTCTTCGCCTAAGCACATGGCTTCTCCTGAATGCTCGGCAAATCGAGCGATGAGAGTTGGATCGGTGTAGTCTGCACCAATATATCTCCATACTTGCAGATAACTAGTTGGAGAAACAACACAAGGAACCATCATAGAATATTTTTGTATGTCACAACAGAAGACACTCAGCTCGTTTATTGGATATCGAAGTGCAGAGCGACACCCGATCTGCAGTTGTTATTATAACAGGATTCGACGGGCTTCGAGTCGTACCGAGATCTCTCCATTGAATTCGTCCCGCCACCAACACTGACTAGTCCGTCCTCTTAACAGAACTGTTGCTACAACCAACACTGTCAATGGACCCCAATCATCATTCTTACCATCGTGGCTACGTTAGGTCTGGGCAATCTCGGGTAGACCGAGAGATTACACCACCGAGCTTAACCTACCGCGCTCTATGCTTCCGTACTTCCAATTCCCGTTCAGAGCGTTCGCATCACGGACGACTCGGAGTCCCGTCGATACTTCTCTTGTGGCTGTGACATCCCCAGAGACGGACAACCCGCTTTCCATTTTGGCACAGCTATATCCTAGGTCCAGAGAACGCGACCTCGGATGTATATGGACGATTCGAAAGGCATGAACACGAGGATCGAGCAAGAACTCGATGATGCGTCAACTCAAGGTTCGAAGTCCTCGTAAACATGATATGGGCCGAGATTGCGTCTGCTCCGATGGACGAACTTGGCCCATGTTAGCCTTGGGAAACCCGGATACAATTCGCAGGGCACGTCCTTCCCGTTAGATCGTCTTTTTTTGTGCTTTTTGAGTCGCAAAACAGAATATGGGACGATTTAGTCGCCTCTTGCGGCGTCTGCTCTGGCCATACACTCCGCCTTTGAGTTATTCGAGTAATGTTGGCGGCTGTCTGTGTATTTCCAATTGCGATGGAAATATATCATTACACGATACGCCTTGAAGACACCTTGTACACCGACTGGCATAGGTTTGAACCGGACTCAAGTTTGATGAGACGCTCAAGTTTGTCAGCCCTAAACCTCGGGTTTGATGGTTAATGTTGATGACAGAGATCAACCATTTTGCAACATTCTCGCTGGTCGCAGTATGACTGAAAATAGTGACATGCTGCGGTCTGAACATTTATCAGCAGAGACACCGGGAGTGAGAAAGCAGCGACTCGGAAGAGTAGATGGGACTTTTAGTTCCTGCCCGAGAAACCCAAAAATATGTGGAACCGGGAAAAACATCATCAGATGATCGATCGACAAGTCATAAGGTAGGGCCGGTACGGTTTCATCAAACATCACGTGAGTGTGACACTGCATTCTGTGGCTCACAGCTGCGCCAGGCCATGCCATTGGGGACTCAGAAATCCACTGCACATTTTGAATAATTCTTCAAAAACTGGATTTATTAAAAATCTGTCCGCCCAAGTGTTCTAAACACACTAATATACCTTTAAGCGCGAACCAATTTTTTATTAGTATTGTTGTTGGAAAGTTATTCACCATTTTTCCCTTTGTCATGCTTTTTGCCCATTTTATTACGTGATGTTTGATGAAACCATACCGGCCCTACCTTACTTTGTTTCAGAGTGTGTGTGACGTGGGTCCGGAGTCATTGTGGTTGGTGAGGCGATGACTTGACCGCGTGGGAAAGCAACATTTCGCGCGCGCGGAGTCGGGTAACACTCTTCCCGAAGTGCGGTCCGAAATTCCACATCATGTCCAACTTCTGCGAGCCTCTCCTCGCGGCCCTCAAAGATTGCGTCCTGCTCTCGGACTGTGTTATGAAAGAAGGAAGGCTTCCTTCCGAATGCATCAAACATCACATCGACGAGTTGCCGGAAGAGTGTCGCTCCCTTCGCCTTGCAACGTTCGAGTGTAAGCGTGGCATGGTATCTCTTCTCCCGCAATTACTACCTTATCACCCTTCTGATGTTTTTTTGTCACGAATTACCTTCATTTTCAAGCTTGACATGCGGAAACGTTTCCGTGGAAATAGTGCTGGCGCTACCGCGGCCAGAATCAAGCAAGAAGGCCCGTCTGTACAAACAACAGAGCTATCCGGAACCACGGATTCTGCGTAGTGGTAACCCTGTGAGCCTTGTCTCTTCTGACATGCTGGAGAAGCTTTTTATTCACTTTTACGATGTTATCAAGACGTTGTCGAGCGCGCCTGTCACGTTCTTCTAGATCACAACCTATCTTCTTGGCCGCTCATAGCTTGACAGGGGACTATGTTTGGATCAAAGTCCATTGCCACCTCACAACGGCGCATGTTACTTTTTTCGCCTTTGTGCGTGCCGAGGATCCTGCGACGGAGAGCGATCTGTTCGGGATTAGTCAGACTAGAAGTTCATCACTATCCAGAGCTTCCTACACAAAACTAGCCCAGATTGGTGAAAGCAAAGTGTGGGTTCGCTCTTCATGTGCTGTGTGATATACTGCTCTTCTCGAACCCTCGGACGGTGTCCCCTCCCCATGTAGACTCATGATTGATGGGTTGGTTCGTAACTTTAGACCCCGCGCGTGGATGATGGAAGGAATTTGGCCTCAATCTGGTCTAGGAAACGGCTTATGCAACCAAAAAAACATTTCGAAGCATGTCATACGTGTCTGAGCTGTTACCCTCAACCCTGTGTACTCTCGTGTCAGTTTCGAATCCTTGATTGAGTGTGCGAAGAGTTGGGTCGGGGTCATCTCCGTGTCGGTGTTGGGATGTCGGTCGGATCAGCCAGCCACGTGAGATTTGAGTGCTAAAAATTCAAATACCCAAGTTCGAGAAGGAAGATGGGAAGGTGGAGGATGGGTTCCGAGTCGGCGTGCTGAGATTGCCTGATAAGATTAGTTCGATTGTCGTAAGCAGGCTGTGCCGTTTGCGGGCTTGTCTCTTGGCTGCCTCGGGAGCTCCGACAGCAACGACGACGTCCATGCTTGCGCGAAACTTGCTGCGGCCTCGCACCATCACTTGGGGAAAGCACCCTTCCTCTACTCACCTCCCTTCCTCTTCTTTCCTCCGAGGCGAGCACACAGGCGAGCATACCAACATTTCAGATCCGTCTCCGGCATCTTCGCTCGGAGATCCTAAAGAGCCTCGTTCAATCTCATTATACCCAAATTCTAGTGACCCTCAATCGTCTTCCTCCTCCTCGTCCAACCCTCCAGTCCTGGTAGATCCATCCACGGCCAAGTCGCCGCCACACACGTCGACCTACCAAAACCCACCTTTCGACACACATGCCTTCTTTAGCGTGCTCGAAAAGACCTTCCCCAAGCCGACCGCGCGCAGCCTCATGCGTGCGACACGTGCCCTGCTCGTGGATCGCATGGCAAAAGTGAAACATGATGGCCTCACGTACAAAGATCTCGACAACGTGAGTGCCGCGTTGCTCCATCGGGTGCCAAAATCTTGACCCTGCGCCTGTGATACCACAGCAAGCGTATCTCTTCCGCGCGGCGCTATCAGAGATGCGCACAGAGATGACGACGCGCACACGTGCTGAGACGGCGGCCATACGCGCGCAGTCGGCCTCTCTGAGACGTGAAGTCGATGCCCTGAGCGTCAGATTGAAGGAGAGTGTTGAAGGGTTGAAGCACGAGTGCGTCGAGGGCTTGTCCATTGTATTCTGGTCTCCGCTCATCTAGGGATCATACAGTATCCAAATGGATGTCGACAGTCGAAAAAATGAAGTGAAAGGCGCAAGCAAAAAGGTCGACCTTGAGATTGAGGTGCGTCGGGAATAAACCTGACAGGAAACGTACATGGTAACGCCCCACACTCGCCCGCTCGTAGGCCTTGCTAAACAAGTCACTGGTGACTTTATACGACTTGCGATCTGACGTCGAGGAGGTGAAATGGGACAACATGCGCAAGTCAGTCGGTGAGTCCAATGTTTGTCCCATATACTGGTGGAGGGCTTTATTCACTTTTTTTTTCAAGCTACGCTCACCGCTTTCCTTTTCGTGATTATGATTGCAATGGAGCTCCGCCCTCGACACGAGAATCTACCTACAGCACCAGCACCACCAGCACCACCAGCAGCGAGCGTGTCGCATAATCCGCACAACCCACCCTTCCATATAGAGGGCTCTGACAGGACGTGCTCCGGCCAATGAATATCTGTCTTCAAGTATCCGTTTAAATAGTTGTTGGATATACGATAAAGGTACAGTTGGGTGGTGGGGTGTGCCAAGGCTCAGACGGAGTATCTACTTACAAGAACAACGGAGGCGTAACTAGATACGCATAATATGTTTCCCAAAACACTTTGATATAGCGTACACACCACTTATAGACATCCAGATTATTATCCATATCCATGAGATGAGATGTCCTCATACTGCGAGCTTGTCTAGTTTGTCTGCAACCGCGTCGACGCCTGATACTGCTTCTGCAACCTTTTGTTCAATGGGTCCCTCCTGAGAATTCTGTCCTTGTGGTGACGGTGACGTTGTGCCATCAGCGGCCTCGGCTGGCCGAGCCTCTTTATCGGCAGGAGCAGCAGCAGCAGCGTCCTCGTTATCATCGCTATCCCAGTTCTCCTGCACGGGCTCCTGGCGCTTCTCTTTCCGTTTTTCCTTACGCTTTTCGTTCTTTTTCGCACTCTTGCTCTGGGGTTCCTTTTTCGCTTGTGCAGCGGCGCCGGGTGGTGCCCATCCGGGGATGTGGCCTTTGGGCAGCGCGCGCGCTTCCACGGCCTGTTGACGTGTACTACGAAATATAGCAACGTCTTCCTGAGGCGTAAATCCGGGGCGAACCTTGCGCTCCTTGCGCATGCTGTCAAGATAGGAAAAGGTGGAGGGGGGAGGGGGGAGGGGGGAGAATGGAATGGTGGTTGGCATTGTCTTTGATCAGTGCACCGTTAGATGGAGATAGGGTGGGAGGCGGCGTACGATCCATCAGCACGTCTTGATTCCGGGATGACACGATCTAAGGTGCGAGGATCGATCGCGATACCCGCTGCTGTTTGCTCAGGGAAGAGCGGTGGCTTGGACATGATGATTGAATTGGTGAGGTGTACTTGCGAGGATTGCGGGTGACGGTGACGATGGGCTCGATCGGAGATCTAATTTCTTTATCGCATACCGTGACCACTTTGGGACAACGCACACAGCGCTCAGTGCTCCAAATTTCTTCCTCTCCATTGGTGTTTAGTTTTCCGACCCTGTAAAAATGCGCTACGCGGTCCTCGTAACAGGGCCAGCCGGCGCTGGAAAATCTACTTTCTGCGCTTCGCTTATGACACAACTTCATACCTCCAAGCGTACCGGTCATCTTGTAAACCTCGATCCTGCCGCGGCACCGGACAGCTTCGAATATGCGCCATCTATTGATATCAAGGACCTCATATCTGTCGAGGACGTGATGGGTGAGCTCGGTTATGGACCCAATGGTGGGCTTGTATACTGCTTTGAGTACGTGAGTGCCCCTTTCGTGGGTCCCTGGCCGCATTGCTGAATATTTTCTATGGGCGCGTAGATACCTCTTACAGAACATGGACTGGCTTGAGGAGGAAGTCGGTGAATACGAAGATGACTACCTTATCATTGATTGCCCAGGTACGTCTCTTGACCTCGTGTTTGAATCCAACTTTTTTTTTTGCCATGCCGTAGCACGCCTGGGCCCATCTGTGGTGCTGACTGATGCCCACATGTATTCCTGCAGGCCAGATAGAGCTCTATACTCACCACCCGTTCCTTCCCACCCTCGTGAGAAACCTGCAACGACTCGGTATGCGTACCTCCGCAGTTTACCTGCTTGAGTCACAATTCATGGAGGACAAGTACAAGTTCTTCAGGTGTGTCATTCACCGCATTTATCTCATGTTCCTTGCACAGCGTTTTGTATATGTCCGTCTCTGTTACGGGTGCGGCTGATGGCAACATCACCTTCTTTGAACTCATATCCTTCTCGGGCGGTCAGCACATTCGCTTTCCCGCGCCCGTACCATCCAAATATATTTCCAGTTCCATACCCTATGCCCTAACTCCGCCAATCCCGCATTTCTAGACCAACTGTAACTGATAGCACTGGCTTATGACATATAGCGGTGTCTTGTCTGCCATGTCGGCTATGGTCAATCTCGAGATCCCGTGGATCAACGTGATGTCAAAGATGGACCTTGTCCTACCTAACACCGATGATCCTGCTGGCGGGGGACGCAATGGCCTTCGTACACGCCGGAATATTGCACGGTAAGTCGTGTCCTCGTCATATACACGTGGCATAAATTTACCCGAGTTATCGAAACGCGTGTCTACATTGACGCCCTTCTCTTCTTTCATTTCCGCATCGTCGCCCCCTCATTTCCATTTTCATCACGCCTCTGACTGAATTTGTTACTTTTTTTCCATTGCTCACTAACACATGTTGGTATCTGGCAGGTACTTGGATCCAGACCCTCTTTTGTTGGCTGCGCCTCACGGTAGCGGGAATGAAGTGAATAGTGTCAATCCGCGCTTTCACGCACTCAACCAGGCTCTTGTGCAACTGGTAAGTCATGCTCCCACCTGGCATACATGCTTCCATCACTCCTTTCCCCATTCTGTGTCTGTATTGTGGGCGTGGGTGTGAACACTGATCTGCGAAGAAACGCGCAATGTTGTGCCCCGTTCGCGTTGCTTTGTTGAGCCAATCACGGCCTTCTCTCGCAAAAACCTCGCAAGAGAAAAGGTCCCTCCGAGAAATTCGTGATCTGCCTCGCGTCTTTTTTATTCCTATTCGCTATCACTGGGTGTCTATTCTTGTGCATGACGGCAACTCTAGTTCACTTTGACATTGAGTTCATTCCTTACAAATGAAGCAGCTTCTGACGCGTTTTCACATGACGTGATGGACAGATTGAGGACCACCCTCTGGTGACGTTCCTTCCACTCGATCTGACGGATCCGAATTCTGTGAAGAATGTCTTGAGCCATATCGACCTTACCATGCAGTATGGAGAAGATGAGGAGCCCAAAGAGGTGGGTGCCTCGCTGGTCTTCTCCCCTCTTCCTGCGACTCTGCCCCGCTTCACGGGGAAGGAACAGGCGTGGATCACATTTCATTCTATCATGGAACAGTGTGAAGCTGACCACCTCCCCTTCTATTCACTTTTGCTCTGGACTCCCACGGCCATTCCCGATTGCGCCACCTACGCACCCTTGATACTCATCTCAACTTGACTTTCATTATACGCCGCTGTATCTTCCATTTTCCGGGTGCTGACAACCCCAAACTAATTCGCTCTAATCTGCACCTCGGGCAACGCAAAATCTGTGGCCTCGTTTTGTGATCACGTGACTGTTGGTTTATCGCGTAGCCTCGTGATCTCGACGAGGGCGACTTCGCGGAGATGGAGTGAGAAGGGCGGTGGTCACCCCACCCGAGATCTGACAATCACAGACTCTCTGTAGGAGAAATGCGGATCCGTAGTTCCGGCTATGTATACCAGTGTATCAATGGTATATCAACCGTTGTATTGCCTCCCCCGCACGCCCCTCGCGCGTGTCAAGTGATAGTGGGGATTCAAGGTTCGAACGTATTGGCGTCCCATGATAACTTCATTCGCCTGCCACGTTGCAGAAACACTAACTGGATGGCATCTGAGCCATTCCCGCCTGAGACTTGATGCGGGAGGCGGTACAGCGCCACATCAGCTGACGCCTACGCAAATGTCTTGGACAATTGCTCCATATTATGTGGATATGGGCTGTGACGTAGACGTAGGACAGCGATCGAAAGTGGAAAGTTAAGGTATGGAGCAGGTGAGCAGCGGGCTCTCGAAAGTAAGCGCCAGCACCATGTGGTAACCACATAAGTAGTCAGGGAGACATATCCAGTCACAGTCAGGTGTTTATGGAGACGCTTATGGGGAATGATGACTGAGACCCGACGCCGGCACTAGACGGTCCTGGAAGCCGGAACCTTACGCATCCGCAGCTGGATATCGCGACAACAAACCAATTGCAAAGAGGCGATACGAGCACTAAATTAGAATACATGCCGATCATGAAACATTGTCGGACGTACAGCCCGACGGGCAGTCCTGGTGGCAAATGGTCACGGCTTCCTCTATGGGGATTGACTCGGAACTGGGGAGGGAAGAATGGAGTGTGAGGTGCAGGTGGGTCTTGGTGGGGTCATCGACATCGCCATGCCTTGCGCCCATGATGCAACCCGACTGGGCGAAGTGGGCAGTGGAGCGCAGGGCGGGCGGTCCGTGTGTGGTCCGAAAAGACGATTTTGGAGGGTGGGCGGACGACGGGCGCATGGCTCACGGCTCTTGGAAGGATCAGGGCGAGGTGATGCGAAAAAAAGGATAGCACCGACTGGCCACAACACTGATAGATAGTACCTGAGTCGATCCTGAGTCGGAACATAGCCCCAGTAGTAGTGACTTGGGAGACACAGGTTGAACCAAACGAAGGGACCCACTCGTGCGTGTGGGTCCAAAGGCGATGAACATGTCCCTTGTACGAAGGAGAAAGTCTAATGTGAACGCATCTGTCTGATGACGCCAATCGGGGGAGCTGGGGTTTGGAGGGGGCGGGAGGGGGGGGGGCAGACAGAAAAAAAAAAAGGGAAGGGGCGCTGGCTCATTAGGCGCAGCGGTGCAGATTGTGGTCATGAGGGACCCGGGATGTGGCGCGTGGCAGGATCTGAGATGGGAGAGACTATAAAGGACTTCACTCGGTTACTCCTCAAGAGCCACCCGTCAACTCCTTCCCCTCGACTGAACTTTCACTCCACCCACTCCCAACCATGTCGACGTTCTTCGTCCCACCCTCACCCCGCGGCCGCACTTACTCGCACGGCCAACCAGTATCGTACCCTTATACATCCACCCCATACTCGGGATACAACGCCCTTCCCGCACCAGCACCATACTACGACACTCCTGGCGTTTCGCGTAGTGGAACTTACTACGTTGCCCCCTCAGTACACGGACGGAGTCGCAGTCACAGTCGCCCCCGTCGTAGCCACTCTCACCACCGTTCCCACCACGGGCACCACTCTCACGGTCACCATCGTCGTTCCCATAGCACTACCCCCAGATACCGTTCCAACCCCAATGTACGCGTTTCTATCTCATTCTACCTTTTGACCGCGTTGACTGACTTGGACCGAAAACTACAGAACGGTGCATATCGCTACCAAACGGGCGTGACCACTTCGCCACGGAGTAACTACTATCGCTCCTCCCCGTCGCTGGGCGAACGCATTTTGAGCTTCTTTGGCCTTGGGGGCGGCAGTCGCTATGTAGACCGATATGGTCGTCCCATTGACAGTCGTGGCAGATCCAAGTACAAGTAGAAAACAGTGATTCGCATTGGACGGGGGCCCCGGTGCCAATCCGTCTTTTTTTTTGTTCTTTCCACGAGTCAGGGACCGTGTTTACGCCAACCCTATTCTCTCCTCTCCCCAAGCTTCGATACCAAAGCATCGCATGTCCCTCCCATCTGACCTTGCTAATGCCTTCTGTTTTCATCTTATCGTCATTCTCCCGCCTTTTCCCACGACGCCGCCTCGGACTGAAATTTCCCGATCTGTGGGCTGGGCGCGCCGCCCACGCGCGTGCGCCGCCACCGCAGGCACCATCTTCCCCGCCGCATCACGCGGCCAGTTATATCCCGTCTCGTCTGACTCTGCGCTATGAGCATTGCGTCCGATGACTTCCCCTACGTTACCCGTTGAAGAATGTTCCCTTAGCTTACTTTACTGTTATGTATTTTCCCGCCAGACCCACATCGAGCAGTGCATGTAACCCAATGTAGTAGCCACGGTAGTAACCGAATGAACAACGTAATCACCATTGACATGGATGACGAAACAGTTCCCTCTATGGCCGAGCTTCTTTCGCGCTGATACTCCCACCGATATGAGCGTGTAAGCAAGACTTCTTATCTGCCTCGTGCCCTCTTTAGGGCCTCACCTTCCTTCATCGGACGTCACTGGAACAACACGAGGCGCTGTTCACGTACAGCGAAGACAAGGAGTGCAACCAAAGAGACAGTTTTCGGCGGGTTCGAGAACCATTTGGGCGTCAAGGATGGGGTCTGCGGCCATCCGGATGAAGGGAAAGAAGCTTTAAAAATTTGCAGGGACAAAGGAGGGAACAGGTGCTAAGCGACGAGGGAAGGTCCCTTTGCCTCCAAGTCATGGTTGACGCAACCATGCATCACAGGAACGTTGCAAACATTTCGCACGGAAACGCAATGTCCGTCGAAAATTTCCTAAGAGATGACGGTGTGTGGTGTCTGGAAATAGGGGGGGGATTCGAGAGAGGCAGGAAGAAAGTTTTAGACTGACGGCGCGGAGTGGCGTTGGAATTATTCCCAACATGTCCCAGCCCCAAATTTGGATGGATGCGCATACACAGAGACAAAACGTTCTCTTCCCCTTGGGGGTAAAAATTCGCATATGGCCGCGGATGGAGAAAGAGGACGAAGAAGGTAGACGAAAGGAAGTCAGTCACTAAGAATAGCAGGCGAGCCCCGCTTGTCGTAAAAGGAAGCAAAGCCACTTTCTGTATCATTTACTATGTTGCCCGTGTCGGTGATCGGAGGAAGTGTGTGGATCTCTTAGTGAGCAAAAAGCAAAAAAGCAAGCGCAATGTTCCCAGAACAGTCTTATCTTTCCCGACGGCGCGGGGCGAGGGGGCGCGCGCGCGCCGGGACGAGTGGCGGAGGCTTGTCAGACAGGAATCATCCCAAGTTGGGGGAAATGTCCTTGATGGTGGGAGAAAAAAAGAATTTCACATTTCATCACGATCGCGCGGCAGTTTCCTTTGTCCGAGATGGGAGAAGGCACCCGGATGATGGTGGATGGACCGAGTTTGTGATGGCAACAACGCACCCCCCGAAAAAAAAAAAGGAAAGAAACAAAGGGAATTAAGAGAAAACATAAACAATTAGGAAAGTCTTCCCCGCAAATGACGCCTTGAATGAACGAGCGAGACAAGTGAAACACGAACATGACCAGAACCGATAGTGAAGCCATACAGTGACCCCTACAATACGCCTTCCCCCGATTTGATTCCAGGGGGGCGCACTAACTCAAATTTTTTTATCCCTTCTCTCTTTTGTTCCTCTACGCCTCGTTGCCGCCACTTACGAATTTACCCGAAGTTACCCTCCAAGTCGTCTGTTCAAAAAGCGCTCAAAGGCGACGTAGATCACCCGCAGCGCGGTTCTACGTGGTCGGGTTCGCGAAGAGAGCGCGTGCAAGTATAAGCGAGACAACACCGACGGGCCAGTGACGGCAAGGTCGTGTGTACGTACTGTATCGGCTTGGTTCTAATTCCAACGTTCGCTCCTCACTGCACTGTACTGTAAAATGATCCTCGGCACAACGGGGGGCATGACACGCAGGCACGGCCATAGCGCGCTTCTCGGCAAGCGATATGTCGACATCAGGTACATGGGAGGGCTAGGCCTTCCCGCCATTCGATGCGCAAAGGTCGGTGGGGGTCTACGACCCGGTCGGCGTTCTGTTTCATGAACGTTGGGCGTACGGAAGGTACAAGTCCGTCACTGGGGCGATTGTCGGCCATCGCCGGGCCTCATGTCGTCAGAAATTAACTCTTACACACGCTATGAACGTATGAAGCCGCAAAACCGGGCGAATGTCTAGACCCTCAGCTCTGACTATCACTCGCCCACGTTGCAAATCCACGCCTGTGACCCGCATTTTCCGGATATCATGCACAAACCCGTAGAGCCGTTCTCTTCGGCACCCTCGTTCAATTTTGAGAAGAAAAAAATATTCATATGAACGGTGTACGATCATTACGAACAGTACTATGATCAAAACTTGTGCGGAAACCAATGATCTTTCAGTTTTTTGGCAACATCCTGCTCTACCTTTTGGACGGTGGTCAAACGGGAGCACCCTTCTTGCAAAGTATTTCCCCCGACAGCTTCTCCCTGCTGCCACGCTTCGTCATTCCAAAGGTGGATGCTTGTCGCCCTATCGGCGTCGCCTTCCGGAAAAGCGCTCCAGTCTGCGGATGGTATGGAGGATAAATCGACGCCAGTATAGCATTCCTCTCTCCAAATGGTACTCCCGTAGCCTGTGTCTTCATCTATGAGGAGCTGGGCTCCATTCGGACAATCGAGCGAAGCGTTCGGTGGGATGTACGTCACGGCGTCCGCAAATTCCGGTGGGTCGGAGATAACGGCTAGGTCATATCCGCTGCATCCAGCTCGATCTTCGCCATTCCTGTCCAAACCCTCGGCGTAATAGTTTCCGCAGAAGTTTAGGACGCTGCTATCTTGCATGGTACTAAGAGCAGCGGGGTCTTCCAGAGGATAATGGGCGTCCACAGGTTCATTGTCATCGTAATCATGGAGAAAAGGTCTCGAAACCTCGCAGTTGTTGTCAGTTGGGTCCAAGCCATACTGATGAAATAACATATTGCCTGGAGTGGACTGAAATTCGCACCACTGCCTTGACCTCCTACGAATCCCAGAACGGGGGCGGGCGACTCCAGGAAGGCCGGGAAGAAGTGCGCGATCCACCGAATCGAGTGAAGAAGCCTGAAGCATGGAAATGTGCTCGTCAGGGAAAGTGAGGGTCCTTTTGGCAGGTGACCCATTTGCTGGGGCACTGACAAGTAACAGATCTCCGACCTGATGGTCGACACCTGCTTCCCCATAGCCCGGGTGTGCATCAATGGTCGTGTCTCTGCCATCGTCAGAAATTGCACAGTCGATGCCCGCTGGCTGTCCGGGAGAGTTGGTCGCTGGGTGAATCACGGGTCGGGTAGACGCGTCCTCGCCGGTATGTGGCAATACAAAGTACCTGGAATGTACAGGACCCGGTTCCGGGAGATGCAAAGTACACCGTGCAACCTGGGAAGCCGACTCCCAGGGACCAATCGTAGCTAGTTCTTCAAGCTCATGATGTGCATTTGAGTCGACCCCCGGGACGGTGGTGGTCGCGGGAAGAGTGGAAGCGGCCCGTGGATTCCCGTGGTGTTCTGGAGGTAATGGCGCCTTCTCGTCATGTAAGTCGCTCTTCAGAATTCTACTCCAAGCAGCTGCTCGGACATCCAGAAGTGCGGTTTCTGGTTTGCTCTTTACGGAGGTTGTGCTTGGTAGGCTGACGTCGTCATGCTCGATAGCCCAAGAGGCTGATCGTGCTGGAGATCTTGATTTCGTCAACACAACTGCCGAGCTATCACCCGGTTTGGCATCCATCTCGCGGACAGACCCGCTCGTATGACTAGCAGTCACCTCGTTATCATATTGTGAAGAAGCCGCAGGTGGGTGTTGCTCAATAGTCCCTTTTATCCTGATTGGGGTCTTCCGGATTTGAACGGCACTTAACCTCTCCATTCTGACCGGAGATAAAGGCTGGTCATTACCATTGGTATTACTTGATGATGTTTCAGGGTTGCGGGGATGCCCTTCCGGTGACTTGGGAGGCCTCGAGTTGAGGAATCGATTTTCAGAGAAAACGTAGCCTCGTAGACAGAACCAGTGAGCGAGGTGTCAACAATTCAAACACTATTGTCAGACATACCTCTTTGTTTTGTGCGTTTCGACTCGTCCACTTTTATCTTCGCAGAGGCTTTGCCCTTGTTAAATACGCCGAAAGTTGGGGGTGGTTCAATCTACGCGAGATTAGATAAGATCGCACCCAACCCTAGACGGACTTCGCGCTGCGCACCGTAAGTCTACTCTTTCCGACACTGGTGGAAGAAAACCCATGCATCAACGCGAGGCCAGCGGTAAGCTTTTGTTTTTTCTTGCTATTACGGATGTTCTTCGCATCATCTTTGTTCTCCTTCTCACATCTTTCGCCTGCTTTGACTTCTCCTGGGTTCATAATTTCCCGCCTCACACGTTTGCGCTCTCGTCGCTCTGTAAGCCCTGCGAACACCGTATGTTTCGGTGTACCGTTGAGAACGGAAAACGGAAGATGACATACTCGCCAAATGTTCCTCATCGGTATCGCTTCGCGCACGGCGCTCCTTGTGAATAGGATTTGATGTTCCTGACTTGTTTGCCTGTGTTCTCTGCCTCTTCGGTGAGACTGCTTCTCGAATAGCTGACGTAGATTTGGTTTTCTTGACAAGCTCCGGCGACTGCGGGGTTGGCTCATTGGCGGTTGGGTTCGGACGAGGTTGAGAGGCAGACTGATGACTGGGCTCAGGTCGCCGGCTGCTTTGAACTGCCCGAGGCCTGAGCACTGGCGTCTCGAAGCCAGCAGATAGCTGGTGCAAGCGCATCTTGTCTTTTTCTGGCGTGCCGATGTCCCAGGATGCGCGCATGGCGCGGCCCTCGTTCGCTTGAGCCTTGGCATACCTGGTTTGGGATGCGACGAATTCTTGCACTCGATTTTCCTCACGAGGATCGGCGAGCAATTCGAGGTTTGATGCATTTAGTCCAGCTGCCTCGGATGGGTGCCGGGTATGTGGAATCTTCGGAGATGCTGGAACCATAGTAACGAGGCGGGGAAACGCTGCAACTCGGAGGGTATCAGGCGAGCTCAGGCAGCGGTAGTATGGTATAAGATAGAGTAGCAGTCAGCCCCTACATGACATCAATGTCCAAAAGAGGCAAGCTATTTGCCTTTACGATCAGGTACAAGTCTAATTGCTATTACACGTGCAAGTTCTCTCCCCCTACCCGACCCGGCGTTATACCGAAAGTATGACGTGGCTCATGGGATGAATCACATGGCACGACGCTGTCGAGGTGTCGTAGACTCGGATTGTTCAGGGCTATTCAACATGCGCTGTTTTCTCTCCATATGTCACTATTGTTACTCTTACAGCACTGCGAACCTTCTCAGAGTCTTCCAATAGTAGCGATTGCTCTCTGTTTGGCGGTGGGATACACAAGGGCGCGTCTTTCGAACGGAATATCGACGCCGACGTTCGGGGTTGCCAGAGTCATCGCATGGCTTGTCAATATAAAAAGACACCCGTTTCAAAAGTAAGACGTGCGGTGTAATTGCGACACGACCTCCTTGTATTCCTGGGTCCGCCTGAAAACAAGATGAATATCCGCCTTGACCGAAGTCATGGCTCCCTATTTAAGGACAATCATCTTGGGTCGTCTTAGAGAGGTAGACTGAAGGCCTCGACAACAAGATCATTGACCGCACCGATGTATATTCTATCAACGAGACCCCAGGTGAGTTGGGCAAGTACTTACAATCACTTAAACTGCTAAGAAGGACAAACAATAGGTTTGAATATCTCGTATGGCTACCTTCCCTTGTTCGGGTTTCAGGTTATTGTTCGTCCCTCTTTGCTCACCTGGAGCTCGCTCAGGTATAGCAATGCTCTCCTTAGTTCGGAAAATCTGGCATCAAGGCCCACCCGCCATCGCCGACGACTACGGAGCCGCTAAGAAACAGAAAACAAGAGGATGTGAAGTAATGTGATGGCCTACTGGAGGATGGAAAACCTTGACCCGAGGAAGCTATCTTTGGTCTGAACGCACATGAATCTATAATGCCTCCGAAAATACTAGTGAGACTATTCTTCAAGACAACTTTACGGGGATGCCGTACAGGGTGTGCATTGTTTCGTTTATTAATGACGTAGAAGGGACTCAGAGGCGCTGGTCGCCTGATCGAGGTGCGGCGTGCCACCAACAACTTGAACATGTGAGCCATCTGATTAGGAGGTGGGCACAACCTATCACTCTACCCCCTTGTGGAAACACACAGGTGATAATGATCGAGATAGGCACGATAGGGGACTCGCACATGCGTGAATTGTGCTTTGTGAGCACTCCAGCAATGTTTCTACCCATCAAGAACCTTAATGTGAAGGATGAAGCCGAATGAGCCCGCAGTCATGGGTGACATTAGCATGGGCCTTACACGGCGATATTAGCCCCTAGATAGCAAGTGTGGGTCGTAATATTTGGCTGGCTTGTCAGTGGCGTATCTAGGCACTTCCCTAGTTAGTGTTTCTTAGGACTGTCAGACTATGAGAAACCGGTTGTGTGAGAAAAGCTACCAGATCGGGACCGTTTGTCCATCGACGGGAATACATAGCACCCAGTCAAAGAGTGCCAAGTACAGTGTTACAGACACCAGGTAATAAATCCATAAATCTGAATCAAGTCAAGGTCAACCGTGGATTGGGACCGTACAGTGCAATGACTGTCTGGCTTTGATTTGGGGTCCCATGGCTAACGACACTTCATAACGCACAGATCTAAAACGGGGGTTCACCTTGTGTAATCATAATTAAACCATGCCTTATCGCTGGTCGACTATTAGAGATTTTCATGCATGGGAATGCTTGTCCACTCCAAGAGAACTTTGTTAGATGCTGCCACGCCACGGCACTTAAATCTAGTTCGGTTACGGGCACTTACGTTCATGTTCCTCTGGCAAGGGCCATCCTTATCATTTACGCGTGCCGCTCCTTCCCCACAAGCTTGAGAACGTGATCGTCATCATCGATATCGACGATAGATGTTGTGATCATAGGCCACGCCTCTTATTTGAACTATCAAGGACATATCAGGCTTCACTTCCAAATGGGATCTCGGTGATCAAAGTAGAGAGTACGAACGCAATTAGTGGGGGTCCCCAGGAGGATATTTGGTCTTAATGGGCCAGAGAGTAGGATGGTCAATCCCATAGAGTGTTGGCTGATGGGGCTGATTAGGTATCAGCCATCGTGTTAGTGTAGGGTGCCCAGCCTCAAGGCCAAACTTGATAGACCACCAATAGTAGGAGCCAACTCTCGATTCAAGGCCAGATCCTGAGTAACGTTCGCACGAGTACGAGAAGAGTGCCTCATTTCAGACCTTTGGTTATCACTATGGGGTTATTGCAAACCGAAACCAACTAGGTAAATGCAGTTAGTAGGGTTAATGGATGAAACACAACCACACAGCCAGTCACAGGCACTGGTGCCGTTTGATGCCAGTGACCAGAACTGATTTCATGCAGAAAGGCAGTGAGATTTCTTGAGTTACACGCCAAGGGAAATATTCGCTGTATGTGTGACGGGCGCTGTATGAGAGAAGTTTCCCTATGGAGTCAATTCAAACACAATGACAAGAACAGCCTGCGACGGATTGAACCGCAGTAAGGCGTGGTTCGCCCCTTCACGTGCCCATATACTCCAATGCACCACGTGACGTTTTGTTGAGTTCCGAGTCGCGTCCGCGTGCACGCTTGAGAATTTGCGACATCACGATGCTCCTCCGTCCTGCTTGAGAACGCGTTGCGACATCCAAAATCCATAAATACGGCATTGACCAATCCACAAATGTGACTCTCATCCTGCTCCTACGGCATGCGTGCCGCAAGCTCATGTGGAGAGGTGTCGTTCATGTTTCCGTACCACGGCGAAAGCACCTGGCCGCGTTGGGTCGTTTTCCAGCTTCGCATTTATCCCTCGAAAGTTCGCACACCTCCACAGCATCCCATCGTTTGGTAGCGCGCGACATGGTTCACTGACACTCACACCGGGTATGCAGGTTGAAAACATCTGTTGCCCACCAGAACCGCTAATAGAATCATAGAAAAGTCACGAACCAAGTACGTCCTGCGTTCTCAGCACATCCTAGCGACGGTAGAATTACGAAGGACACTCCTCATAAGCTCGTTGGTTGGTTGGCTCCATTTGTTGCATCTCAAGGAGAGGTTGCATATGCTCGGAACACCCACACACCTCCACGCCGCCCCCAGTCCCCCGTTCGTACCCCACGTAATTGGGTGCTCTCAATTAGTTATCCAAATATGCGGTGCCATCTATCGCCCGACATTTCACCTTCTCTTGACTTTTGATCCTGATTCTACATGGCAGTTCATAAGCAACCTGATGCACACACGTTCACGTTGGAAGCAAGTTGACATTGCGTTTGCGTCATACTGAGTGTCCTCGCATATACAGATTGTACTACGTTAAGGGTGAAAGTGAACTCCCGTTGTTCCCGGCCATCTGATCCTATAGCCGAACACTTGCCCCAGTGGCCAACCACGACATATTTCGCAAGCAGCTGGTAATCACCTTTCCTGAGAACGGACATGCCCTATGGACCCTCGTCCACCCAGTCCCAGAGCCCCCGTGGAAGTCGGAGTCGTTGATTACATATGCGAGGGGAAGTTTCACCGCAGATGATCCATCCCATGAGTTCGGCGTCCCGGGAGTATCATGGACCCATCGTCCTCACATTCTCATATCATATTACCAGGTGTTCTCTTAAACACAGTGATTACTGTTCGGCCGGAGTCAGGATGGTTCCAGATAATCCTTCTCCAGGGTAACCGCAATCCACAGCCTAAAATTTTTCATCACTGATGTTGTCTTAGCATAGATGGCTCCGAGGCTGAGGACGTCTCAATTTTTTTCTTCAGGACGGCGAGGAGGAGCAGTGTTGTCTCACCCGGTGCAAGTCCAACGTGTAGACAGTCGTGCACGGGATTCTTTTGGCGAATGGACGATGAAGAATATCGACCGCTGGTTCGCCTTCGTCAAGCAACTTGGAACAGGAATCAAGCGCATGAAAGATTTCACCGGCTGTGATCGCACGAGATCGTGGACTAATGTTGCTTTTTCGGAGGACCAAATTGATGCAAGGGCGTCATTCGGAGCAAACGCTTATCAACGCCATGATACCTGCGTCGACATTGAATTCTTACCTGGGCATGTTATAGGCGGTGCGTTGGTTCGCAATGCGTCATCTACAAGGGTCATGGATCTGAGAGATTTGGCATGACTTCCGCTGTTAGAACGTACCCGAAGAAAATCAAGGCATGTCCATCCGAGGGTCCCCGTGTTGCCCGTGTCCTCAAGATATTTCCTAGGCATCTAAAAGCAGCGGCGAGCCCCTTCCAGACATATACCCCCTGGTAACTACGATTGGCCATTCCGAGTACGTCGGATGCGGGACATACGAGAGGGGGGCACGACAGATAGCACAATGGCCCGAGATCTGAGGAAGGCCGAAACCTGGGTCTGAGAGCAATGGGAATACAACGACACTGCAACACCGTATCCCTCAGCTTCCTCTGTTCTGGTATACAGTACTTCTGTATCACGATGGGGTCCGCTCAACGTTTTTTTAACTCTGCTCGAGGGAAGGCCCAGGTGCCAGTATGGCCACACGAGCAACCTAGACCGCAAGTTGTGAAGAACTTACACATCACCATCGCTTACCGGGGTTTGGGTATGTCAAAAGTGCACGCGGAGATTAGGCTCGCGGATACAAGGAACACGAAATTCGAACGTATGTATGGTGGCCATCCTCTGCCAACTTGGGAACGTATTCGCCAGGCCAGACATCTCTTTCAGGGGGAATATAATGCTGCCTACATCGAGGGCTGTGTCCAACTAACAAGAATAAGTAAGTTCTAGTAGAAGTCGGGATGCTGCGCGACGTAGCACAACCTCCATCGCGGACGTCGATAAATCTCCGGTAGTCCTCGATCACCCAGTGAAGTTGTTGACTATGTTTGAATCCTGACGGAGGTGCCCAAGGTGGACAAGTACCCATGATCAACGAAGCAATGTTACCAGGCCAAACCCTAGGTTCGTAGGAGCCTGGGACATCCGCGCATCCCAATGCTACCAGTGCTCTCACCAAGCCTTGTCAAAATAACTAGCGAGGTTGGATACATCACGTCCTTGATCCCATCTGACCTCACAACGAACGGTCTTTCGGTCAAAACCTGGTGCTTGTGATCCTCATGAAAGTACATGCGAAGATGGACGCGGTTGTCGGAAACTACAGGGTAAGTACCAAGAGCAAAGAGGTGGAGCCATATCACAGTACCCTTATCACTGTAGGGTTGTGTTGATGGCGGCTCACTCTTCGGGCATATAAGCGCACGTCTCACATTGGTCAGTGCTCCGCAGAGAACATCCGACTTAACGACAGATCCTTCGTATGCTCTGCCTTCACTCCCATACCCATACCGATGATTGTTAGACCACCAAGCAGCCGCTGTTGAATGATCGAGCACGGGAACAAAGCTGGCTTGAAGCTGCCGCGTGAATTCATGCCGTGTTGATAAAGTTCTATGGGTTTACAATGACGAATCGATAAATGTATAGCACAATGCGAAGACGGTCCGATGCTACTCTTATAGCCTCTGGATGACGAGTGCCGAAGAGGCGCCGCCCTAAAGTCTCGAAGTGAGTTTTTGAACGCGATCAGGGGAAGCCTAGAACGAACCCCATTGCATATACCAGCAGCGCCGTACTCGCCGGCCTTAAGTGTGTGCACCAAGGAGACAATGATGCGGGAACCTGAGTTGCCGATAGCATGACCGAGCGCAACGGCGCCGCTGCACAAGCACATTGCATTAGGATCTAGATGCATGAGCTAGAAAAAAGTCCCGGCGCACCCATTGACGTTGATTTTCGAAGGATCAACCCCAAGGACCTTCTCAACGATGCGGACGACGACAGAGAAGGCCTCATTGACCTCCCATGCGGCGATGTCTGCTGGCTTCAAACCTGCCTTCTCCAGAGCAATAGGAAGCGCGACGGTGGGGGCCTCAGGGAAGTATCTTGGCTCCACACCAGCGTCGGCATATGCTAGATACACGTCAACACATCGAACATCAAGTCGACCTACACGGGCTACTCACAGATGACCTTGGCCAAGGGCTTGACACCAAGCTCTTTCGCTTTCTCCGCAGACATCAGAATGAGAGCCGAAGCGCCATCGTTAATGCTGGATGAGTTAGCGGCGGTGATACAACCGCCTTGCTTGAATGCAGACTTGAGAGTTGGGATTTTCTCGTAGATGACCCTCTTGTATTCTTCGTCTTCTTTTACCACCGTGTCACCCTTCTTGCCCTTGATGACGACGGGAACCACCTCAGCGTCAAATGCACCCTCCTTCCATGCGCGTTCTGCACGCTTGTACGACTCGATGGCGTGTGCATCAAGAGACTCGCGGGTGATTCCGTACTTCTCAGCGCAGAGCTCGGCGCAGTTACCCATGGCGACCTTGTCGTACGCATCGAGGAGACCGTCATTCTCTAGCGAATCTTTGGCCTCAAGTTTACCAAAGTTGGGGTTCTGTCGGGGGAGGAGGAAACTGGCATGTATTTGCATGAGCTGTCACTCCGTGGCGAGCTCACAACTGGAGCAACTCACGGAGCATTGCTCATGCTCTCCATACCACCAGCAGCGACCACACTTTTGTAGCCCGAGGCAATAGATTGAGATGCGAGCATGATGGTCTTGAGTCCGCTCGCGCAGACCTTGTTGATGGTGGTCGCATCAGAATTGACCGATAAGCCTGCACCCAGGGCAACCTGTCGTGCAGGGGACTGGCCGACGCCAGCCTGCACGACGTTGCCAAAGTAGATCTCCTCTACGGATGTGGGTTCAACTTTGGACTGCTCGAGGGCGCGCTTGAGGGCGACGACGCCGAGTTCGGGTGCGGTGAGGGACTTGAGGGCACCATTGAAGGAGCCGACAGGGGTGCGGGCAGCGGCAACAATGACGACTTCGTGTGGGCCGTTATAAGACTGATTTATAGATCGTCGGGAAACTGTGATGAAGGAAGGAGTGTGAACGAGCGTACCATTGAACGGGTGGTGAGGGGGAATAGGCGAGAGGAGAAAGCAGGGCGAGTGATTGAGGATAGACGAGAAAGGTACATCGTGTTCGGGGACCTTTTTATGTGCAACAGTCATCAGCCCGAAATGCGACCATCCCGGATATGAACCAATCGCATCAGAGGCGAGTCCGGCTGTGAATCGTACGACGGACCGAATGTAACATACCCAACTGACAAACGCTGCCGATTAATCTGGAACGAGCCTGTCGGTGTCGGTGTCGAACCACTTTGCGTCAATCGGATGCAATCCGCCTTTTATATAGTGACGGCTAGCTGGCAGTGTCTAAGATCCGACAGTTTATCACGGGATATTCATAACTGGACAATATTCCCCAGCACCATGAACCACGTCTCCAGCAAGATTAACCACTTGTCCCCAACACCTTCAAGCATCCCCTCGGCGCTCTTTTCTCCGATCAACTCGCCCATTGCGAAACCCGTTCCACACGGGTGAATAAGCCATGCCGGCGTTCCTAAGGTGGGGTGATCCCCTTGCGACAGCAACGGAAACGGCGCATCTAGTTGTACCAGCGCAAATGATGTGACTTGAGATTGAGGCAATGTGTGGCGATGAAGTAGGCCCGTATTCATAATCTCTTCCAGGATGAGCGGGGAACCATCTGCAATATCTCTTATTTCAGTAAACCGGTTCCTTCCTTCAAGAATTACGCACGGGGATCATGTACCGTGAAGTAGAATACCGGAACCTGGAACGTTGGAGAAAATGCAACACTCTGACCACAAATAAGCAATCCTGATGACGCGCTGGGCGCCAGGGCAGGGTCCTCTGCCGCCACCCCTGTCTCTAGAACATCATCTTCTAGAAGATCACTGTCCCTATTTCGAGCACGACCTTGTATTGTGACAGTGCGAGACAAGTAGCCAAGCCCTGGGACTGTCTGAGAACTCGATGAGAACAAGAGTATTGTGTTGAAATTTGGGGAGTGTGCACACTGGGTGTTCTACCCACGACCATCCTTTCAATCCAGACATATTCAAAGAACACGATGTCGAATGGGCATATTTAGCGACGAGTGCTTTAGAAGCTCGTTCGAATTGGGGGCGAGTGAGAGTAGAGGGAGAGGCCATTGGGCGTGGGAATGAGCTATGTAGTTTGTGTCAGCAAGGTTCAAAGCCTCAGAAGCTACAGAGGACAACTCGACGGAACACGCGGACACAAATCAACGCTCGAATATCTCAAAACAAGGCTTGGCCTAGACGGTCTCCTTTGCCCTCTCTTCGTCTCAGCCATGGCCGTAGGAAAGGTGCGTACCAGGGAAACATGCTACGAACACTGAATCTGACATTACTCTGTCGCATAGAACAAGCGATTGTCCAAGGGTAAGAAGGGTGTCAAGAAAAAGGTCGTCGACCCTTTCTCTCGCAAGGGTATGTATCCACTTCATTCCCTCGCCAACGTCAATGTTAATGGGTTTTTCAGATTGGTATGATATTAAAGCGCCATCAATCTTTGAAGTACGGAATGTGGGGAAGACTCTTGTGAACCGCTCTCAGGGATTGAGTGCGTGGGACATCTCTTGTTTACGGTTCACATTCTCACATCGTCGACTTATAGAAAATGCAAATGACTCACTAAAAGGTCGTATCATTGAGGTCTCACTCGGCGACCTCAACAAAGATGAGGAACAGTCTTTCCGCAAGATTAAACTTCGCATCGACGAAGTCCAGGGAAAGAATTGCCTCACCAACTTCCATGGCATGTCCTTCACCTCGGACAAGCTCCGTTCTCTTGTTCGCAAATGGCAAACTCTCATCGAGGCGCATGTCGATGTCAAAACGACTGATGGTTACCTCCTCCGCCTCTTCGCCATTGGATTCACGAAGCGCCGCCAAACGCAGGTGCGGAAGACGACGTATGCCCAGACGAGTCAGATTCGGGAGATCCGGAAGAAGATGTTCGAGATCATGACACGAGAGGCGACGAGCTGTGATCTGAAGGAGCTGGTACAAAAGTTTGTTCCAGAAGCGATTGGGAGGGAGATTGAGAAGGCGGCGCGGAGCATCTACCCTCTGCAGAACGTGTATATCCACAAGGCAAAGATCCTGAAGGCACCGAAGTTCGATGTATCAAAATTACTTGATCTTCATGGCGAGTCAACAGACGTACGTTCTCTCCGTATTTATTTTTGTTCGTTCACTCGTTCACATCTTTACAGGAGACAGGTACAAGGATTGCGAAGGACTTCAAGGAGCCAGAAGTTCTTGAATCTGTGTAATAGTCTAAAATATCACACGTTTTACTCGTCTTTGTACCGCCATACTTTCTCGTCTTATACAGCAAGGGTATCAGCAATCTATGAGCATCATGATACATGAAACATTGCCTTGCCAGTTGAGTTGGGGAGGGGATTGAGCATTGAACGTAACTCGATGTTGAAAAGTGCTTCTTTAACTCGGGGCACCGCTTATCGCAGTCAAGAGAGTCACCAGTGAGCCTCTAGCACAAGGAAGATGTCTGACGTCGAATACATCAAATCTTTCTTCAAAATTCACTTAGATTTTCCAAAAAAGGTCCGCAGTGTAGATCAACCCCCCCGTATTGCCCCCCACTGAGACCTTTCCAGGGTGTAAACTTTTGTGACATCCTACCAATTTTCCGCAACCCTTTGGCTTTCGAAGCCCTCATCACGCACCTGATCCATCACCTCGTGTCTGAGACCATACCAGCCTCCCCTAACAAGAGGATCGATGTCGTCATTGGACTCGACGCTCGAGGCTTCCTCCTCGGCCCCATGATCGCTCTCAGGCTCGGCGCCGCTTTCGTGCCAGTGCGCAAACGAGGGAAACTGCCTGGTGAGTGCGTGCAAGCCGCGTACGAGAAGGAATACGGAACGGTACGCCCGAATTTCACATCTCACCCTCACCCATTTTCTATTCTTTCTTGTTTCTCGCGGTCGTTGTTGAACGCCCACGAGAACCCAACCCAGCTCCCCTCCAATCTCCCTTTGGGCTCGTTCCTAGTGGCTGATCTCTTTTATTTTGTGGGGTTAATTTCCCCCGGATAGGACGAGTTTGAGATGCAGGCGGACGCCATTGAACCTGGGCAGACGGTCGTTATCGTCGACGACATCATTGCCACGGGTGCGTCTATCTCGGCCCCCCCCCCCCCCCGAGCGTTTGCTACTAGAAAATATGACTGACAAACGGACCGTCTTCTTCCTGGAACCACTGGATATTTTTCAGGTGGATCGGCTGCGGCTGCAGGCGAACTCGTAGCGAAGCAAGGCGGTACAGTGCTGAAATACCTCTTTGTTGCGGAGGTCACCTTCCTGGAAGGCCCGGCCAAACTCGGCGCGCCAGTCTACTCTATAGTCAAATTTGACGACTAAGCTTCGTCCCATAGAATCGAGAGGCTCTTTCCCTCTTAGAAGAATTCGTTATTTAGACCAACAGTTTTGTATTGTGAAGCGCGTGACCGTTGATATATAACATAGATTTCTCCGAGAATCTACTCTGTGCTTCAGATGGCTCTGGCTCCACCGATGCAGTATCGCGTTCCATGTTCTCCAGAACGAGCACGACCCGCCCCGCGTGGCGATCCTCTGCAACATCCAACATCGCTGAAACCTGGCGCCCGTCCGATTCGCGCAGCACCACTACAGCTACATCATCCAAAGAATCACCAATATCCTTGAGGTCTTCCGTACTCGCGGATGGATTGACGACCATCTCGGAGTCACTGATAACCACGACCCCAGAAGCCCCTACTTCATGCGCGCGCATCAGTTTCTCGAGGAACGTGCACTCGCCGCGCCGAACGAGAATTGCCTCATCTGCGAACGTCTGTGTGTATTCCAGGCACCCAGTAGGGTTTGCTGGGTCTCGGACTAGTCCGACTCCTTCCCCTTGTCCGAAACGCAGGGCCGTTCCGTTAGGTGGATAGGGAACAGCTGGGTCGCCAGCAAACTGGCCAGTGCTCGCTGTGAAGACCGCATCGGATACCAGGCCTCCAGCAACAGATGGGATATATGAGCTCGCGTCGACGAAATCTATGAAGATTCGGAGCTGGACGCTGGTGTGTCGCGGTTCGGTTTGCGTCTGTCTGCCGCCAGAAAGCACCAGGGCCAGCGCCTTGTCATCGATAAAGACGGTTTGACCTCTGAGCACTGTATGTGGGCCCACTGTGTGAGGATTTAGTGGATGTAGTCTGTGCAGCGAGTCATGGAAAGGAGACCGACATTTGGTAACATCATAGCCCCTGCCATCTAATCGGCTCACCATCCGGATCCGAAGGCCATGGACACTCCGAACCATGAATCCATCAGGAACAGGATAAATCTTCTCAAGACCAGGGCTAGTGTCCTCCTTTACCGTTTTGCCATCTATCGAAAGGATGAACTCCTGTGTCTAAAATGGCCAAGATTTCAGCATTGATGATGCAGCAGCATGGAGATAACTCACGTATTGGTCGACCGCTGGGACTGAACACCAGCCATTTGGGTGCCACCATGTTTCATCTCCATCCGAGAGCGCAGAGCTCACAATGAAACGAGCATAATCAAAATCGGATCGGGAGCGAATGCCGACATAGAGCCCAGGCATATCATCCGTACCGAAAAAGTAGGGAGGCTCATAGGCAGGGCATTGTTGGTTCTCTGCACGACGAAGCTGCCGCACCGTAGTTGATGGGGGCTTCAAATACTCCTGCTCTAGTGACAGTATGTGGCCTTCCGTCGTAAATACGTAATTCGAGTCGTCATTATGCAGTGGGTTGTCTTCATCAAATAGCAAATAAAGATACTGAGTTTTCGAATTAACAACCAGCCAGCGTACAGGCGAGCGACTACGAACCTTCAAGGTCTCCGAAAGGACAAACGATTCCATTCTGTCATCGAGAGCATTGGTTCTTAAATCTTGAACGCCAGCAATCCCGCATTCGACTTTTGCTCGGAGCAGCAAATCAGAGAGAACGGTCTTCCCGATGTCGAGATACATAGGATCTCGGGTTGCCTGTGTTTAGATTAATGGCGACTCAACCCAGGTCGCGAGGAACATACACGATATAGATACCAAGTTGACTCAATAAACTCTGTCTTCCTATCAACCTTTGAAAATCTATGAAACGCGTAGTGGCGAGCTTACCAGGGCGTAGAGGATATTGTAGTGATGTAGCTTGTCTATAGTTCATGTCCCAGACTTCTGGGATACCTGCATGACGCTTCCATAATTGCCAATCTAATGGTTGTCAGCATTTATCGTACTTGTATCTACAAGTCGATCCTCACAAAGTAGATGAGATTTGATTGCGTTTTCGATATCACCAGCAAGGACCTGAAGTCCAGGCCAAAACGCTGACAACGAATCTAGGGTATTGTATGCCTGATCGCCTGTTGTTATATGGACCTGTCGATACTGCGGTGCGTTAGAGCAACTGTCTTAGATCGGGAATGCGGGATTACCCAAAGGCCGTCTAATGACCTGGAGTAACGCATAACGGCCGCGTATGATTCATTCCAGACATCAAGGAACTCATGTTCGCCTAGCAAGATACGAACTTAGGTTCACTATGTTGAAAAAAACTCCGAGTACCTACCACTCAGGATGTACCACTTGAGAGCATATTCAAGGAACGAGTCAATGCCAGCACCGACTGAGCTAACTTGTGGGAATGTCCAGTCCTGAGACCAAAAAGTCGGTACCATGCCATGCAAACCGAAGAGAGGAGGACTGACCCCAGTCCATGCATTGACTGTATTTCCCACCAACCCTATATCTGATCGACGGTTCCAGAGAGCAAAAAAGGCTTTACGAGCAGCCTTCTCAAATCTAGGGTCCCCAGTAAGCCTACTCAAAGTGGCGAATTCGATGATAAGGGATCCTGCACCGGCAGTACCTAATGAAAACATCCTGCTCTAGCATGGACAAGGACGAGGTTCATGTTGCCTGACTCACAGGTTTGAACAGTCTCGCCTTCAGGGACCCCATGGCGAAGGTTTATCTGCAAACACTCATTCGTACATACAAACCCGAACAAACCAATGACACTCACCCTCGCAAACGGTAAGCCGGTTGGAGTGGAAAACGCAGGTAAAAATCTCTGTCCTAAATCATATGCCATTGCAAGGAGCTCTCCACGGTACCATGGCAGTTGAAATGGCCCTGTCCGGGTAGCGAACTGGTGAGCAGAAAGTAAACCCCCGAGGACACGGATATTTGTCTCAAAAATCTGAGGTTTGGTATTGACATCGAAGGATACCCAGTCGATGACCTTGCGAACAGCATCCTCGAACCCAGCCCGGTCATTGAGTACAACCAGGGTGTCGAGCGAGTCTACCAGCGTGAGAGAGAAGTTGCCCGTAACGTCGTTGTGTACAAAGTTTTCACTTGACCCAGCGAGCCCACGCATGTAAGGAACACCAGCCATTATCAGAGTTGAGGAAGTAGCTCACGGAGAATGCCAGTCTGGTCCACGGCCTGAACAAGACAAGGGAGCAAGCTAATAGCCCGTTGAGATGATTTGACAGCGCTGTTGAGTGAGGTGACAATACCTCATCCAGAGGGAAAGCTTTGCATGCGTATTAACGCAAAGAAAGAATACGACGTTGGCTATCACACGCACCAAATTCCATGTAGCTATCATATCCATGATACCAGAGGTCACGTACTTGGTCGCTTGGGGATTCTTAGCCAGATATGACATATGGCGAGCTAATTACATACCGCATCTCGAGTTTCCGTTGAGACGTCCATGATGTAGCGCCAGCTACATTGGGAGTAGTCGTGTTGCCGGATCGATATGCTTCAAATGCTGCAACAAGAACTGCCAGAAATATCTCTGGCCATCGTAATAACCAGCTCATAAAGTATGTCGCCCTCCGACGAGGAGGCGAGGGGAACGCTTGAGAGCAAGCGGAAAGTAGTGTCGTGGAACAAGAATTAAGACGTGGCGCGCGTCTCCCTGCTTTGACGCTCAGCCTCCCAACACTGCTCCCGCTTTATGGTGTCGTATCGCTATGTCCAAGGTCATCAATATTTCCAATGATTTAGGGAAACGTCTGCTCGAGGGATGGGTGTGTTCACAGAACTAGAACATCTCACTTCGACTCGTTCTTATAATTCTCCAAGACGCCATCCGACCGAACATGCCCAGCTGAAGCATGTCGCGGCATCCCTCTGCTGAGTTCCCCTGCGGGATACCTTCCAGTCACATGGTTTTGTCCTAGTTGCGAGGGCGATGGGAGTGGCGAGTGGCGAGTCTTTTCTCCTCATCAGCGCTCGCCTAACTTCCCGACTTCTCAGCATTCCGCGACCCTAGTCAGTCCGAAATGCAACGCCCCTCCTCACCCAGTCTTTCATCTAGCACTCATTACTCCCGGCATTCAACTCCGCCGACAGAAGAGTCTCATGATCTGAGCTCACCCACTTTTGCCTTACCTGAGGAGACAGAGGAGTCGATCAGGCGACGGCAACAATCCGACTTTGCCTCAGCGGAAATCGGGAATCGACTTTTGAAAGGATGGGCCATGCTTGCCGATGAATGTCCCAGAAGCACCTGCTACGGTATCCCGTTGGTCAGGCCTCCAAAACCAGGCCGTGACAAAGACCCTCCAAAGGTGTGCTTGTCCTAGGTGACAAGGAAGGAAAACTGACATCTGAGTCGCTGGAATGTCCCAACAGGAATGTGTTGTATGTGGCACTATCTACGTCACAGACAAAGAAAGAAAGACGCAAGGGTTTGATCCCTTGGCACTTGGTACGCTATCCGAGACAAGGCGAGAAGAGGTCACTACGTCTAGCGCGCCCGTAAATGTAACAACCAAGGGCAAAAGGAAAGCATCCGAGAGCCCCGCTGTACCGGAGGTCCGTTTTATATAATCTATATAAGAACGAGCAACAGACGTAACTCTTGATTGTCAATGACATTGTCTCCAGGTGCTTACAGATTTTTCGCCTGCTGTTGGGAATGCAAAAGTCACGCACCCCACTACCTCTGCATTTCCCGTAACTTCATCGCTATTCCGGGATTCGAATCTACCACCGCAGACTTCCTCCAACCACGCGTTTTCCGAGGTGGGTTCCCCGCGAAATGAGGCAGTGATGCACTATATTTCATCTTGTATGCGTTTCAGCCCGTCTCCATATCCGACGACGTCCTCGCTGGCTCGGATATGGCCCTCAGGACTACTCTGAGTACCCTGTCCCAGAGGCTCTTACTCCTCTCTGGCCAGCAGATTCTTGATCCAGTCACCATTTCTCAAACAGCAGATGCCATTGCCAGAACTGGGCAAGCCCTGGCAGTTATCAACACGTTAAGGCGCACTCAGGAGTAGGTAATAAGCGTGATTGCTGAGTTGTTGTTGTGAAAGAGTTGGAAGTGGCGTGAAATGGTGCGAGGCGAGTTGCGACGCTGGGTCCGACTCTGTGACAAAACTGGGGTTCCGTAGTGCGTTGTATCATACTTATTGCCCTGATGAGAAGCGCTCGCCAGATATCAGTGTATCTTTATTGGTCCTAGGGCATGCGATATCCTCATGTGCCTTCGCGGATGTCGCGCCAGGGTACGGGGCCCTCCGTTTATACGGCAGGTGATCGCATCCCCTGTCACGCATGGTTGGCTCATGGTCTGGGCCGACCGTATCGTCGTCGTAGTATATGAATCCGGCGGGTTGCGAAGGGGGGGACCCCACATCCATCAGCCCTCATCATGCCCCTCCTCAACATGTTCAGGCCAAGGCGGGGACGCTCAGCGTCATTGTCCAAGGCCCCTGAAGGTTACTGGCACAGCTCTCACGACCAGACGTCGGCGTACGGTCCACGCTCAGGATTCGGTCGCAGCACCCACAACGCCCCCCTGCATACTGGCAGCAGGTCACAAGGCTACCCAACGTATGGCTCTTCATTTGCAAACTCTGGTGCCGGGGGATACGCCGAGAGTTCAACGGACGACCAGGTACGAAGCAACCCCGCCACGTACTACCGCCTGTCCTATCCTAACACATCCTTTATTTTCACAACGTGTGCGTAACACACAGTCCTGGTATCGGGTGGAGCACCCCAACTACTCCCGCCAGGGTCCGCACGATCGCGACACAGAGTACTATTCCTATTCCGAAGAGGGCTCCGACAGACTCGGACGCAGCGACGCGCAGCCGTTCCACACCTACACCGACTCGGAGTCCGCCTCCCGCGTCGAGAGCCCCGTCCCGACCGTGCACAGACAGGAGGCGCCCGGGCTCGGCAGTCGTCTGTTCGAGCAATTCCCGGGGGGACGCCCGCCACCGGGCCCGCCCGCGTCCGTGACCCGTCTAGATCTGCCTCAGGAAGAGGACCGGGGATTCGACGGTGGAGGTGGTTTCGATCGACGCCAGCGCGCCGCATATCCCGTCGCTTCTCAATACCCCCACCGCCAGTCGTTCGCACCAGATCCGCGTCGTCCTAATCAACCGCACCGACGTCCATCCCAGCACTCCGCCTACCAGGTGTGTGTCGCGTGTTTCATTGCGGACACTTTCCCTTTCATTTCATTTTCACGTCCGACTGACTCGGAGTGCACATCTATATATATATATATTCCGACGCTGACGCCATGATGATGATAGGGCCCAATGCACATAACACTACCATCTGACAGCAGTCGCTCAGACGTGTTACAGACGATGGAGGATGGGAAACGCATCGCGGTTTGTTGCGGTCCTCCTTCGTCGTGGCTTTAATGGCCTTTTTATGACCGGGTATTATCACCCCACTAGGTCCCCCGTCAGCCGATCGAACGACGTCAATCGGGGCACTCCGGGTCCGGGTCGTATGTTCAACCCTCCAACCCCGAACGTACCTACTACATCGTACCCCCCGGGATGAACGTCATCTTCCGCGACGAATACGGCAACGAGCTGAAACGGCAAGCCACTCACCACGTTTCTTCGATCTAACTACTAACGCCTCGCTCTCGCATCAGTGTCGGCGACTTTAGCGATAGCGAGGATCCTGATCTGTACGACGAAGCGCCGGTAGAGCTGACCGATGAACACGGACATCTCGTATACAAGCGAGTTTTCTGATGCTATTCGGTCTCGAGGCAGATGTCGCTTACTGACACGTGCACTGTGCTTACCAGGACTGGAGGGAATTATACTGACGACGGATCGGATGTAACCGATAGCACCTACCGCCCGAAGGTCGTTCATCTGGGACAATACGTACCACACGGGTTCGCCTATTTCATCTCCCCCGACCTCCTTGATGATGGCTCTGACCAGTACATCGATTCAAGCAGATCTGCGATTCCGCGGGCAGCATCCCCACTGACCATCTCTCTGGATCGACGTGGTTACCACCGGAACATACGACTGTAAGTTGTGTTCTACCTCTTTACTGAACAACTGTGTGACGCTGGGACGATCAGGGAGCATTCAGAGGACGGGAGTTTCGGCGGATCTCAAGGGTCGGATCGATCGTTCAACCCTCGATTGTCCCACACACACTCAGAGTAAGAATATAATATCGCCTTCTTTCGCCCGCTCATCATTGTTAGGGGTAACCTCAACAGTTTCGGACCTCGATCTCGCTATGATAACGTTAGGCTGCGTACAATATATCGCCC
>Ga0307512_10001428_pt1 | contig 33900 bp, 32 predicted proteins | sample 14_EM_MG_FD_200267 | JGI IMG/M metagenome (GOLD analysis project Ga0307512, IMG submission 200267) | Populus trichocarpa ectomycorrhiza microbial communities from riparian zone in the Pacific Northwest, United States - 14_EM | ecosystem: Host-associated > Plants > Roots > Unclassified | place... | reverse complement strand
GACGAGATATGGATTGTATGAACCTACGGTGATGCAGTTTGGTACAACAAATGCACCAGCAGATTTTCAAGGTTATATCAATAATGCCATTAGAGAAGCCCTGGATGATTTCGCCTCAGCATACTTGGACGATGTTTTAATTTACAGTAATTCCGAGGAAGAGCATGTTGGCTATGTTGAATGGATTATGCAACGGTTGCTGGAGGCAGGGCTGTACCTTAAGCCAGAGAAATGTGAATTCCATAAGGAGACAGTAAGGTATTTGGGATTGATTATATCAACAGAAGGGATTTCAATGGACGAGGACAAGGTTGAGACCGTTCGGAATTGGAGTAAGGAAAAGAATACGGAAAACGGACGATTAAATAACCTTTTTGAAGTACAACAATTCCTGGGGTTTTGCAATTATTATCGACGGTTTATTCCTAGGTATTCAGAGAAAGCAGAACCACTAACCAGGCTTACAAAGAAAGATGAGCCGTTTGTATGGGGGTCAGAACAACAGCTCGCTTTCGAGATAATGGTAAAGGCGTTTACTACAGCACCAGCACTTCAACATTTCGATCATGAAAGGGAAGTGATTATCGAAACGGATGCGTCCGATTATGTATCCGCAGGAGTATAGTTTCAGCGGGATGACGAAGGGATATTGCATCCAGTAGCCTATTTTTCGAAGAAACATTCACCAGCAGAGTGCAATTATGATATATACGATAAAGAGCTAATGGCGATTATCAAGGCACTCGAAGAATGGAGACCTGAGTGTGAGGGTGCTCGATACCCCTTAAAATTGATAACAGACCATAAGAACCTTGAATATTTCATGACAAAAAAGCTTTTAAATAGGAGGCAAGCACGGTGGTCGGAGTTTTTAACGCGGTTTGATTATGAGATTATCTACCGTCCGGGAAAATCGAATGGGAAAGCAGATGCGTTAACAAGGACGCCGGGAGACCTCCCTGAGGGGGGGGATGAAAGATTAAAAAATATGGAACAGGTTGTTTTAAAACCGCATAATCTTCCGGAACAATTGAGGATATCAGCGAACGATTTGCCTGAACAAGACGTTCCTTCGATAACCTACCTTTTCACTCAAGCATATATGGACGATCCGCTACCTAAGAAGATACTGGAGGCCATTAGACAGGGAGGTAGCTTGAGGGATATTACAGTAGCAGAGTGCATAGAAAAGGAGGGACAGATATGGTACAGAGGGAGGCGGTATGTTCCTGAAGGAGACCAATTACGATTGCGATTAATACAGGAGCATCATGATACTGCGTTAGCTGGACATCCCGGACGAGAAAAAAACCTTCGATCTTTTGCATAGACAGTATTATTGGAAGGAAATGCGGAAACAGGTGGACCAGTACGTACGGAACTGCCATAGCTGCCAACGATCTAGGACCACAAGGCATGCAACGTTCGGAGTACTTCGACCTTTACCTGTAACGGAGAAACCATGGGAAGATATTTCAATGGATTTTGTGGTTGGGCTTCCAGAATGCGAAGGGTTTGATGCAGTTTGGGTGGTAGTAGACAGACTTTCGAAAATGCGTCACGTTGTTCCTTGTGAAAGAACAATAGATGCTGTAGGATTAGCTAAGTTATTTCTTCGAGAAGTCATACGCCTCCACGGGTTGCCAAAGTCGATTGTCTCGGACTGAGGACCTCAGTTTGCTTCGACCTTCTGGGGACAGATATGCAGCCGGTTAGGAATTGATCGACGGATGTCTACAGCATTTCATCCACAGACAGACGGTCAGACTGAACGAATGAATGCAGGAATGGTGCAATACCTCCGTATATTCGTTAACCACCAAAAGGATGATTGGGTGCAGTGGTTACCCCTTGCTGAGTTCGCTGCGAATAATGGATTATCCGAGTCAACTTAGTGTACTCCCTTTTTTGCCATCCAAGGCGTGGATCCACGAATGTCATTCGCCGGAGAACCGACTCAGGAAAGGGATCAACGACGATGGGAGGCAGATCAGGTCCAGGCTGCGATGGAACAGATTCATGAGCACCTGAGAGTGGAGATGAAGTGGAGTCAAGCGGTACAAGAAGAAGGTGCAAATAGAGGACGTATTCCGGGACCCAATATTCAGGTCGGATCCAAAGTATGGTTGGACGCACGACATGTACGAACTACTCGCCCTACTCGCACGCTGGATTGGACACGCCTGGGACCATTTCGGGTACAAAAGCAAGTATCCCCGTATGCTTATGAGCTGCAGTTGCCGGCGTTAATTCGGATTCATCGAGTACAACCTGTTTCGCTTTTGGACCCTGTTGTTGAGGATCCGTTGGAGGGACAGGTAGTACTCCCTCCACCTCCTGTTGAGGTTGATGGCGAGGAGGAGTATCCAGTATCGAGTGTTGAGGATAGCCGAGTGTATCGGAGTCAATTACAGTATCATATTCGATGGACGGGTTATGATTCCCTTACTTGGGAACCAGCGAAGTTCGTTAATCGGTTACAGGCTGTGGACGAGTTCCATAAACGGTATCCAGGGAAACCCGGACCATTGGAGAATGTTCTCGGAGGACCTCGAACCTAAGGGGGGGATACTGTCACGGTGCAAGAAGGTACGGAGATACTTGGGAATAATAGAAGTTAGATACGAAAGGTGTGGAAGGAATTTTGTAATGGAAAGGCGGAGACGTTGGAAGACGCGGAGGAAGCGGCGAGATGGTGGCGGTATAATTTAGTAAGATAAAGAAGCGGTCTGAGGGGTAGCGACGTTAGGTGAGGTGGCGTGGTTGTTACGATAAGGAATAACGGAGTGGTGTGTAAGATTTTGGGATGAGATTTGGATGGTACATCGGAGCATGAGGAATGGTTCGAGGGTGGCAGACGAATTGTATATAAAGAGAGTGTTGATGGCGTTGGAGGATTTCCTTTTCTTCTCTGTTTACTCGTTCTCTTGTATAGCAAAGGAAGTTACGACTTTGAAACAGCTTCGACTCTTGTCTTGTCTTGTCTTGTTTTCGATACCACATTATTGTCACCAATATCACCTACGCCCGACCCTGCTCGTTACACCTGCTGTTATACTGGTACTGCACACACTATCGCTGCGATTCAGCATGAGAGCCCGCTGGCAATTGAAAGCCTGTTCAAGAGCCTGCATGAGTGCCTGCTTGAGTGCCTGCTTGAAAGCCTGCTTGAGAGAGCCGCGCTTCGGGAGGAGTAGAGTTCTCCTCCACTGGAAGCCTTTGGCCGATGGCAAACTCTGAGTTTGTGGAAGCTTTGGCTAATAGATGCCTCTAAGTCCATGGAAGCTTTGGCTAATGGAAGGCTCTAAGTCTGTGGAAGCTTTGGCTAGTAGAAGGCTCTAAGTCTGTAGAAGCTTTGATGCTAACGTTGCTTCTTGTACTTTGATCACCATCACAGACACCATCACCATCGCGGTCATCACCATCGCCATCATCAGCATCGCCATCATCACCATCGCCATCGTCATCATCGCCATCATGACCATCAGCCCCAGCCCAAATTCGCAGACACATGCCCACAATCCGTGGGAAGCAAGGAGCAGATTCCGCAGGAAAATCTGAGTCGGAGATCTGCTCTCCCCAAGATCCAATTGCCTACTATTCCTACAGAATCTATGGCTGCAATTGTCAACACAATGGTCGTGGGGCATTGTGAGATTTTGTCTCGGTGGCCGCGCTGAAGATAGGATTCAAAATATGATATAGACCGATTTTATGATTTCGGCTACACGCTACTTGCCTCAAGCTTCTTGGGGCCTGGCATCTGCAACTCAACAAGTCTCTGGATTGAGCATGTAGGAGCATATTTGGGAGGAGTAGAGTTTTCCACAGGAAGCTTGTGGCCGATGCAAAACTCTGAGTTTGTGGAAGCTTTGACTAATAGAAGGCTCTAGGTCTGTGGAAGCTTTGATACTGACTTTGACGTAGCTAACCTACTTGTGTAAGTACTTCTGTAACGATGATCACTATCACCAACACCATCACTATCGCCATTGCCATTGCCATTGCCATTGCCATCACCATCATCTCCATCAGCCCCAGACTGATTGCGCACACATACGCCCACAATCGATGGGAAGCCGGCAGCAGATTCCGCAGGACAATCTGAGTGGCAGATCTGCTCTCCCCAAGTTCAAATTGTCTACCATTCCTGCAGAATCTGAGTCTACAATTGTCAACACCATGACCATGAGGCATCGTGAGATCTTGTCAAGGTGGGCACACTGAAGATCAGATTCAGACTATGATCTCGACCGGTGTCACGATTTCAGCCACCATACGCCATGCTCCAATAGCCACCTGTCACCCGCCACCCGCCACCTGCCACGCGCCACCCGCCACCTGCCACGCGCCACCCGCCACCCGCCTCCTGGTGCCTGGCTCCTTCAACTCAGCAAGTCTCTGGATCAAGCACCTGGGAGCATACATGGAAGCATATAGTCAAACGTGATCTGGAGTGTCTTGCCTCTTGAGAGTGTACTTGGGAGCATAGAGCCAAGCAAGCTAGGAGTATTCCATCAAGTGCAATGAGGAGCGTCCTTGAGAGCATGTTTGGGAGTGTACTTGAGAACATACTCGGAGGTGTACTTTGGAGCGCACTGGGAGTGTACTTGGGAGCATCTTTAGCGCTTACTTGGGAGCGTTAGTCAAGCAGGCTGGGAGTGTACAATCGAGTGCAATTGGGAGCGTCCTTGGGAGTATGTCTGGGAGTGTACTTGAGAACGAACTCAGAGTGTGCTTGGGAGAGTCTTGCAAGCGTACTCGGGAGCGGATAGTCAAGCTGGCTGGGAGTGTCATCGAGTGCAATTGGGAGTGTACTGGAAAGCGTGCTCGGGAGTGTGCTTGACAGCTTCTTGAGAGCTGGTTTGGGAACGTACAGTCAAGGAGGCTGGGAATGTGCCATCGAGTGGAATTGGGAGGGTCCTTGAGAGCATGCCCGGGAGTGTACTTGAGAACGTACTCGGAGTGTACATGACAGTGTCTTGAGTGCTTACTTGGGAGCGGATAGTCAAGCAGGCTGGGAGTGTGTCATCGAGTGCAATTGGGAGTGTACTGGAGAGCGTGCTCGGGAGTGTTCTTGAGAGCTTCCTGAGAGCTGGTTTGGGAGCGTACAGTCAAACAGGCGGGGAGTGTGCCATCGAGTGCAATCAGTAGCGTCCTTGGGAGCATGCCCGGGAGTGTACTTGAGAACGTACTAGGAGTGTACATGGGAGCATCTTGTGAGCGGACTTGGAAGCGTATGGTCATGCAGGCTGGGAGTGTCATTGAGTGCAATTGGGAGTGTACTCGAGAGCGTGCTTGCGAGTGTGCTTGAAAGCTTTTTGAGAGCTGGTGTGGGACCGTGCAGTCAAGCAGGCTAGGTGTGTGCCATCGAGTTCAACTGAGAGCGTCCTTGAGAGCATGCCCGGGAGAGTACTTGAGAATGTACTCGGAGTGTACTTGGGAGCATCTTGTGAGCTTACTTGAGGGTGTATAGTTAAGCAGACTGGGAGTGTGTCATAGAGTGCAAGTGGGAGTGTACTTGAGAGCGTGCTCGAGAGTATGCTTGAGATTGTCTTGAGAGCTTACTTTGGAGCGTACAGTCAAGCAGGCTGAGAGAATGCCATCGAGTGCAATTGTGAGCGTCCTTGAGAGCATGACCAGGAGTGTGCATGAGAATGTACTCGAGGTGCATATGCGCGTACTCGGAGTGTCTTGAGAGCTCACTTGGGAGCGTACGGCAACCAGGCTGGGAGAATAATCTGAAGTATACTTCAGAGCTTACTTGGGATCATACAATGAAAGGCATTTGACCTGTTTATTGAATGCAGCATGATGTATGGTATCAAGTGCCCATAATCGCATACGTATCATAGTAATCTAATCAACTCGCAGGCCCATAGGATGTCATGGTGCCACATGTCAAATAAGCTACGGATTACCGGCTCAAAAACGGCTGCTCTATGAGTTACGAGTAGCCTGAGGTCATTTTTGCCAGTGACATTATTGACTTGTGACACCTATCGGGGTACATACGAAGTTATGTCATAGATCGCGAACGTCCACAGAGGACAGGTGACGATGATAGAGACGTATCGTCAGGTCTGAACCAGGGAGTATAGATGGCAGGTCTGTAACATTGAAAAGTATGATATGATGGGGTTCAATAGAGAAGGAGAGATTTTGAAGGTAATTGTATAAGAACTACACGCAGATCAAGGATGGTTTTAGATGACCCCGAGCGGAACCTGAATACAACCTATAGGGAACGGTTTTGTAAATCTGTGAAGGTATGAAACGAAGAACTTCAATGGCATTTGAACAGGACCAGACCAGGATCTGAAAAAGACCCGAATAGAACCCATCCAGAACCCGAACAGGACCCGCACAGGACCCGAACAGGACCCGAACCCGACATTAATGAATGACTTCCAGAGCGACTTGTCAATCCCAACTCCTGGCCGGAGGATTGCAAAATATATAATTTCTCATCTTCAAGTCCTGAATGGGAGTAACTGACCTGAACCCGAATTGGAACCCAGAACATGAATGGGGGTTACATAGATTGAGAGTCAAACTGCCAGGTACAGAATCCGGATTACCTAAGGGCTAGCTTTTAACGCTGCAACTTGTGGGCGGAAGATTGAGGCCTGCCAAAGTTATTCGGGTGAGTAGCAATCATCTGGGCGGAAGATAGTTATCAGTACGTGTACGAGAAAGCCTCAATTCACCAGACAGAGGCTGTAAACGGTCTCACGTCGTCGCCCATAACCGGACTGGACAGTATGTGAGTATATGGTGCTCCTCTTGATAGGCCAAAGTACCAAACTCCAACTTCCGCCCAGAGAATTGAGGATGACACCTCATTTGAATAAATTCTCAACTTTCAGGTCGGAGGATTTTGAAAGTCTCATATGGTCACCAATAACTAGACCATGCCACACATGATTTCAAGATGGTCTCCCTTGGTAGACCAGGTACCAATTGCCAACTTCCCACCGGAGAATTGACAATGATACATGCCTTGGAGAACTTCTCAGCTGTCCTGTCAGAGGATTTAGAAAGTCTCACATGGTCTCCCATAACTAGACCATGCCACACGTGCTGTTATGGTGGTCTCGCTTGGTAGACCAGGTACCAAGTGCCAACTTCCGGCTGGATGGGAGAGTTCTGGCAGGGAGAAATCGTCAACTCTCTGTTTGGAGAACTGAGTTGAACGCTGGAAGAAACTTACACCTTCCAGTCGGAAGATGGACTACCACCTGTCTGTGAATGATTCTCATCATTGTTGTTGGAGGATTGAGCAAGTCACACATAGTCGTCCCCAACTAGACCTTGCCATACGCAACCTCATGATTGACCTCTTCGCTATGCCAGGTGCCAAATCTGAACTTCCCGCTGGAGGATTCATTTCCCCCTGGGTGAAATGCTAAACCTTCCGGTCAGAGGATTTAGAAAGTCCCACATGGTCAACTGTAATTGGGCCATGTTATATAAAATTTCATGGTGGATCCGCATGGTCGACGACGTTCCAAGAGTGGACTACCGGCCGGAGGATTGAGCCTGATCGAGCAGAAGTTCTGAACTTTCTATTTGGGGGACTGAGTTCAAAGCTGGCAGAAACTAGCATCTTCCAGCGGGAAGATTATATACTACCTGCTTGGGAGAAATACTCAACTTCCGGTGGCAGAATGCCATGATTCTTGTTAAGGTTTCAACTTCCGACAGCAGGATTGAGCCGGACCTAGCACAAGCTCGGAACATTCCTGTTGAAAGACGGAGTTCGACGATGGTAGATACTATCACCCTCTGGCCGGAGGATTCAATACCATTTGCGTATGAGAACTCGTCAGCTTGCTGTAGCAGAATGGCATTCTGCTTGAGTAAATTTCATCCTCCGGCCGGAGAATTGAGCTGTACCAAGCAGAAGCTCAGTACATCCTAGTCGCCAGACTCAGTTCAAAGCTGGTGGAAACTATCTTCTTCCAGCCGGAAGAGCAAATACTTCCTGACTAGGCGAAATTTTCAACTTTCCGGTCGGAGAATATGCAATTCTTCTCCGGAGAGATTGATCTTCCGGCAAGAGAATTGAGTTTAACCAAGCAGAAGATTGGAACTTTCTATTCGAAAGAGTGAGTTCAAAGCTGGTAGATACTATCACCTTCCGGCGGTAAGATTCAATATTATTCCACTGAGATATTCTCTACTTCCAATCAGAGAACACCATTCTTCTTGGGAAAGATTCAACTTCCGGCCGGAGAATTGAGCTCTCCCTAGCAGCAGCTTGGAACTTTCCAGTCAGAAGAGAGAGTTCAACTGAAGTAGAAAGTATCATATTCCGCGCAAAAGATTCAATACTATCCGCCAGGGAGAAATGCTCAACATCCGCTCTGCGTATGCCATTCATTAAAGGATAGTTTCAGCTTCCGGCCTGAGGATTAATTTTACGCTTGGATAGAATCCCACCATCTGGTCACGGGATGTAGTTATCATTTGAAAAGTTCCAACTCCCGGCCGGAGAAGTGAGATCTGCCGAGCACAAGCTTTAAAACTTTCTAGTCAGAGGTCTGGGTTCAACACTGATAGAAACTATCATCTTCCGGCAAGAAGATTAAATATTATAGGCCAGGGAGAAATTCAGAACATCCGGTCAGAGGATACAATGTGTTTTGCGAAAGTTTCACCTTCCGGCCAGAGAATTGAGATGTGCCTAGCAGAAGCTCGAAACCTTCTAGTCGGAAGACTGGATTCCACACTATTAGCAACAATCATCTTCCAGCCGGATGATTAAATATTACCTGCTTGGGAGAAATTCTGAACATCCGGTCAGACAATGCAATTCTTGTTGAGAAAGTTTCAACTTCCGGCAGGAGAATTGGGATTAATCTTGCAGACTCTCAGAACTGTGTAGTCGGACGACTGAGTTCAACACTGGTAGAAACCATCATCATCCGGCCGGAGGATTAAATACGACTTACCTGGGAGAAATACTCAACATCCAGTCGGAGAATTGAACTCTTTGTGGGAAAGTTTCAATCTCCGGCCGCAAGAGTAATTTTGGGATGGACTCACAACATCTGGTCGGAGGATGTTGTGCTCATTCGACAGTTCCAACTTCCGGCCAGAAAACTGATATCGACCTAGCAGAAGCTTGAAAGTGTCTAGTCGGAGGACTGAGTTCAACGCTGGTAGAAGCTGTCATCTTCCTGCCGGAACATTCAATACTACCTGGCTAGGTGGAAATCTCAACCTCTGGTCGGAGAACGCAATTCATGTTACGAAAGATTCAACTTTTCGGTCGGAGAACTGATATCTACCTGGCAGAACCTGGGAGCAATCTACTCCAAAGGCTTAGTTCAATGCTGGTACAAACTAACATCTTCCGGCCGGAAGATTCAATGTTGCCAGTCTGGGAGAAATTCCCAACATCCGGTCAAAGAGTGCAGTTCCTCTTGGGAGAGAGTCAACTTTCCGGCCAGACAATTGAAATCTATCTGGTAGACTCTGTGAGCTTTCTACTCGAATGACATAGTTCGATACTGGTAGAAACTATTATCTACCTGCCGGAAGATTAAATACTGTCTGCATAGGAGAAATTCTCATTTTCCAGTTGGAGAATGATGCAATGTTTTGGGAGAAATTTTCAACTTCCGGCCGGGGGACTCAGAGACTCCCAACTTCTGGTCGGAGGTTGTGGTTCTAGTGTCAAAAGTTCCAACTTTCCGGTCGGAAGTGTAGTCTTAACCTCAACCCAGTGACTGAAAATCTGGCTATACTTCTCAATCTGAAACTTAGTTCGCAGCTTCTCTTAATACTTCTCTATAATGCCTTTTATTTATTTTCACTCTCTATTTTGGGATTGTAGATACATAGTACTGGATGAAAAGAAGGGACTTTCAGATGCCAAGACATATTCTCAGTGTGGTACCACACCTTCTCCTCACCAGTCGCATTTTTTGGTATATTTTTACATGTTCCCCAGCATTCGTCACAACTACTCCATACATAATGCAATTAGGAGTCTGAAATTTTGTTATTGGCTTCTCTTCAAACTTATCTTTAATCCCTTTTATTTATTTTTTCTCTGTATTGTGACATTGTGGGGATATACTACTGTATGATGAAGGGTCTCATCAAGGCTGGCGAGAATTTTTAGTGTGGCTGGAGATAGAGTATTCATCCCAGATAGGCAGGAGTAGTTCGCACCCCTGAACTGCATCCTATGGCAGCAGCTCAGATCCCTGTACTGGATCCTATGGTGGCAGGTCAGGACCCCTGCATGCGCATTCTATGGCAGGTCAGACCACGGCTTTCACCCCAGGCAACTGCATCTTATGGTGTGTAACGTGCATCCCACTTGTAGGATGCAGTTGCAGGTTAGCTGACCTGCACTACTCCATAGACCTAGTATCCAAGTCTCTTTACTGGCCAGCATATTTATCCAATATGATACTAAAATTATACTTCCATTTTCCACTGATATTAGTATTCAAATTCAAATTGGATGAATCACTGTAGTATCTGTTCTCAACAACATATTTGTATCCGCAGAGGTGACGTAACATTTAGCTAGTTGTTAGTATCTTTGCTGGGCAGCATATATATAGAATATAATACTAAGATTCTCTTTGAATTATCCGCTGATACTAGTATTGAAAGCAAATTTTATGAACGACTGCAGTATCAATTCTGAACCACATATTCGTATCTAGATAGGTGGATCAACCTTTACCAAGTGCTTTGTATTTTTACTGCACTGTACAGTTTGAAAATATGATATGAAAATTCTCGTTGAATTGTCCACTGATACTAATATTCACATTCGAATTGAAACAATGACTGTGGTATCACCTCTGCACTATATATACTACTATTTAATGTATGATACTTGCAGGAACCTTACATGTTCCGCTGATACTAGTATTCACACCCTGATTGGATGAATGATTGTAGTATCGGTTCTAAACTACATATTGATATCTCCATAGGTGGAGTATCATTTACCAAGTGATTAGTATGTTTACTGGACTGCATATTTATTCAATTCGATACTACAATCATATTTCCATCATCCACCGATACTAGTATTCACATCCAAATTAAACAAACAACTGAAGTATCAGTTATGACTAACATAATTGTATCTGGATGGGTGGAGTAAAATGTAGCAACTAGTGAGTATCCTTACTGCAGAGCATATATAAAGAATATGATATTACAATCATCTTTGATTGATCCACTGAGAGTAGTATTCACATTCAAATTGAATGGATGACGGTAGTATCAGTTCTCAATGACATATTTCTATCAGTATAGGTGGCGCAGCGTCTACCAAGTTGTTAGTATCTTTACTGGACGACATATTTAAAGAATAGGAGACTACAATTACTTCTGCCATGTCCAGTGATTCATGTATTCACATTCAAATTGAACAAGTGACTGTAGTATCAGTTCTCCATCACAGATTGGTATCTGGATAGGTGAAGTAACATTTAACAAGTTGTTAGTATCTCAAGGGACAGCATATATGAAAAAATATGATACAAAACTGCACTTCAGCAGGGCCACAGATATTCATATTCACAACCAAATCAACTGAACGACTGTAGTATCGGTTCTCAACGACACATCCCTATCTGGATAAGTTGAGTAACCTTTGCCAGGTCCATAGTATCCTTCCTGGACAGCATATTAATACAATGTGATAGTACTATTATCTTTGGATTTTCCAGTGAGCCTAGTTTTCACATTCAAATGAAATGAACTACTGTAGTATCGGTTCTCAACGACATATTTGTATGTGGATAGCTGAATTGAGATTTACCAACTTGTTAGTATCTCACTTGACAGCATATATATAAATTATGATAATTGAATTCTCATTGCATGATCGACTGATGACAGTATTGACTTCCAAATTGAATGAACGGCTGTAATATCACTTCCCAACGACATATCTGTATCCGGATAGATGGCATAACATTTACCAAGTTGATAGTATCTCTACTGGACAGCATATTAATCCAATTCAATTTCAAAAATATGTTGGAGTCTGCCAGTGATACTAGTATTCATATTCATTTTAAATGAACGACTCTAGTATCGGTTCTCACCAAGATATTTGTATCTGGACAGGTGATGTAACATTTACCAACTTGTTAGTATCTTACTGGACAGCATATTTATTAAATATGAGACTGAAATTTTCTTTGCATGATTCACTGATACTAGTATTCACATTCAAATAAAATGAGCGACTTGAGTATCAGTTCTGAAAGACATATTCGTATCTGGACAAGTGGATTCACATTTACCAAGTTGTTGGTATCTATACAGGCCAGCATATTTATAAAATCTGATACTAAATTTCTCTTTGCATTATCCACTGATACTAGTATTCACATTCATATTGTTAAAATGACAGTGGTATCACCTCTGAACTACATATACTACTCTTTATAGTATGATACTAGAATGATGCTCGCCTAATCCACAGATACTAGTATTCACATTCAGATTGAATCAATGATTGTAGTTCCGGTTCTAAACGACATATTGGTATCTGGATAGTGGAATATTATTTACCAAGTGATTAGTATCATTACTGGACAACATATATATACAATATGATATTAAAGTTATCTAGGCTGTATCCACTGATACTACTATTCATAGTCGAATTCAATGAAAGACTTTAGTATCAGTTGCCAATGCCATATCCGTATCTGGATAGCAGGAGTACCATTCACCAAGTTGTTAGTTTCTTTACTGGCAAGCGTATTTATAAAATTTCATTCTATAACTACCTTTGCATTACACACAGAGACCAGTGTACACATGAAAATCGAATGAACGACTGTAGTATCAGTTATCAATGATATATTTGTATCTGAATAGGTGGAGTAACATTTACCAAGTTCTTGGTAGCTTTGCTGGACAGTATATTTGTAAACGATGATGGGAGAATTGCCATTGCATTATCCTCCGGTACTAGTGTTCGTATGAAAACTATATGAATAACTGTAGATCCAGTTCTGAATGACGTATTCGTATCTGGATAGGTGGGGGATCATTTACAAAGTTGTTATTCACTATGCTGAACACCATATTTATACAATCTGATACCAAAATTATGTATGCTATATCCACTGATACTAGTATTTACATTCAAAATAAATGAACCACTGTGGTATCAGTTTTCCATGATATATTTGTATCTGGATTAGTGGGGTAACATTTGCAAGTTCTTAGTATCGTTACTGGACGGTATATGTGTGAACAATGATAGAAGAATTATCTTTGCAATATCCTCAGATCCCAGTATTCAAATTAACACTAAATGAATAACTGAAGTTTCAGTTCTGAATGACCTAATGGTATCTGGATAGATGGAGGAACATTCACAAAGTTGTTAGTATTTTCATTCGACAGCATAGTTATGCCAGATGATAATAACATTATCTTTGCATTATTCATTGATAGTGGTATACACATTCATATTGAATCAACCACTGGAATATCAGTTCGGAAGAACATATTCATATCTGGATAGGTGGCGTCACATCTACCAAGTTGTAAGTATCTTTACTGGACAGCATATTTACAAAATATAATACAAAAAGTATCTTTACATCATCCACTGATAGTAGTATTTGATACTAAAATCAAGGGAATTGTTGAACTCAAAGAGGGAATGGAAATTACCATACAAACTCAGGAGGAATACACGGGCAATGGGAATATTATGGTCAGAGAAATGATCTATGACAGCACCCACTGGGATTCACATATGTATTTGCAATGTAGTATATACTGGTCATTACTATTTGCTTTCTGTTAGTGGGGATTTGGTTTTGAGGTGATATCGATTTTGGTTAGGTAACATGCAGTACAACCCATTCTGATCCCCGGTCTGATTATTTAGAATTTTCTTCCCTGGTTCGTTGCAAAAATCACCACTACTCAGGAAATAATTCTATTCTCTGTCCAAAACTTCGTTAGCAGCTTCTCTATACAGTTGCCTGTACTGTTATAAATATAGCATTTCGCCCTAATGAATCATGGTAGAAACATGATTTCTGGTTGTAAGTGGAACTATCTGTCCGGGAAGGATCTTCCGCAAATGCAGTGCCCCCCTGTCGTATTCCCGGTCGCATTTTACAGTATTTCCTACCCTGCTTTGTTGCAAAAATCACCAGTACTCAGCCACTCATTCTATTCTCTGTGCAAAACTTTGTGAGTGGGGTCTGTTTATAGCTGTCTGTAAAGTTATACATGTAGTATTTCGCTCTATTGTATCATTGTAGACACATAGTTCCTGGTGGTGAGTGGAATCATCACTCCTGGAAGAACATAAGTCAAGTGGTGAACCACTCTATGTTATCCCGTGTGGCATTTTTTTGTATTTTCTTTCATGTTTCACTCACTATTCAACAACTACTGAACAAATGATATGATTTTCAGATTGAAGCTTTGTTGGCAGATTCTCTTGTTGTTTGTTTTTGATGCCTTTCATTTATTTTCACCCTCCATTGTGGAATTGTTGATATATCATACCTGCAGATATGGGGTAACTTTCAGCTGCCAAGATATATTTTGGGTGGGGTTCCACAACACCTCATCACCTGGCGCATTTTTTTGGTTATAATTTTACATGTTCCTGAGCATAGTCAGCAACTACTCAATCAATAATGCAATTCACAGTCTGAAATTTTGTTATCAGGCTCTCTTTGTACTTATCTCTAATCCCTTTTATTTATGTTTACTCTCTTTTGTGCAGTTGTGGAGAAATAAAACAGTAAGATAATGAGTCTTATCATGGCTGGCGATAATTTTTAGTGTGGGTGGGGAGATTCAGTCCATCCCAGATAGGCAGGAGTAGTTTACACCCCGGTACTGCATGCTATGGTAGCAGGTCAGATCCCTGTACTGCATGCTATTGCGGCAGGTCAGGCCCCCTGCAACTGCATGCTATGGCAGGTCAGACCCCTGTTTGCACCGCCTGCAACTGCATGCTATGGCAGTGTAATGTGCATGCAACACATAGCATGCAGTTGCAGGTTGCATGACCTGCACTACTCCATAGACCTAGTTTATCTTCCATTTCTGCGGCAGTAATGTCCATCCTGCTGTAAACAAGGTGTTGCACAAGGGAGACATTAGTGACGTATGATTCCTAGCAGAGTACATAGGAAGTTAAGTCATAAATCCCTAACGTCCACAGATAAAACGTGACGATGATAGAAACGTATCTTCATGCGTCAACCACGTAGTAAAGGTTGCGGGCCTGTAACATTGGAAAGTACCATGAGATGGGGTTCAATAGAGAAGGTGAGCTTTTGATGACACTTATATAAGAACTATACACTAATCAAAGATGGTTTTAGATAACCCAGAACGGAACTTGAATACAAACAATAGCAAACGGTTTGAAACTTCTCTGAAGGAATGAAAATTGGAACTTCAATGGGATTTGAACAGGACCCGACCAGGATCTGACAATGACCCGAACAGAACCCGACTACAACCCGAACAGAACCCAACCAGGACCCGAACGGGACCGCAATGTAAGACTTTCAGAGTCAATTGTATATCCCAACTTCCAGCCAGAGGATTCACCAATATATAAATTCTCACTGCCTTGTCCTGGATGAGAGTAACTGACCTGAACCCGAATTGCAACCCAGAACATGAATGGGAATAACATAGATTCATAGTCTAACTGTCCGGTACAGAATCCGGCTCACCTAAGTGCTACCTTCTATGGCTGCATCTTCCGGGCAGAAGTTTCAGTGCTGCCAAGGTAATTCTGTTGAGTAGCAATCTTCTGCGCGGAAATAGTATTCAGCCTGGGAAGGAGAGAGCCTCAAATGACCGTACGGAAGATTTGAACAGTGTCACACAGTCGCCCGTAACCGGACTGTGCTCTATGTGACATTATGGTGGTCCGCTTGATAGACCAAAGTACCAAGCTCCAAACTTCCGGCTGGAGAATGGTGAATGAGACCTGCCTTGGAGAATTTCTCAACTGTTCAGATGGAGGATTTAGAAAGTCTCACATGGTCACCCATAACGAGACCATGCCACACGTGAACTCAAGGTGGTCTCCCTTTGTAGACCAGGTACCAAGTGCCAACTTCCGGCTGGAAGAAAGAGATCTGGCATGGAGAAATTTTCACCTCTCTGTTTAGGGAACTGAAATCAAGGATGGTAGAAACTCACATCTTCCGGTTCGAAAATTGACTACCACGTGGCTGGCTGGTAGAAACAATGATCTTCCGGCCGGAAGAGCAATTATTACCTGAATGGGAAAAATTCTCAACTTCAGGTCAGAGGATATGCAATTTGTCTTGAGAAAGTTACTTCTTCTGGCTTGAGAATAGAGTTCCACCGCGCAGAAGCTTGGACCTTTCTAGTTGAAATACTGATTTCAAAGTTGGCAGATACTATCACCTCCCGGTTGGAAGATTCAATACTATCTGCCTGAGAGAAGTTTCCAACTTCCATTTGGAGAATGCCATTTTTCTTGAGGAAGATACAACTTCCAGATGGAGATTTGGGATCAACCTAGCAGAAGCTCGGAACGATCCAGTCGGTAGACTGAGTGCAACAGTGGCAGAAAGTATCATCTTCCGGACGGAAGTTTCAATACTATTGGGCTGGGAGGAATTCTCAACTTCCAGTCTGAGGATGCCATTCTTTGTGGGAAAGTTTCAGCTTCCGGCTGGAGGATTAGTTTTAGGCTTGGATAGAATCCCACTTCCTGGTCGGGAGATGTTTGTCTCAATCGAAAAGTTCCAGCTTCTGGCCGGAGAATTGATATCTGCGTATCAGAAGATTCGACACTTTCTTGTCCGAGGACTGGGTTCAACACATATGGAAACTATCTTGTTCCGGCCAGAAGATTATATGCGATTTACTTTGGAGAAATTTAGAACATCCGGTTGGAGCATGCAATGATGCGTGGGAACGTTTCAGCTTCTGGTCAGATAATTGAGATGTACCTAGCCCAAGCTCGAAACTGTCTAGTCGGAAGACTGAGTTCAACACCGGTAGCAACAATCATCTTCCACCCAGATGATTCAATATTACCTGGCTGGGAGAAATTCTCAACTTCCGGTCAGAGAATATAATTCTTCTTGGGAAAGTATCTACTTCTGGCCGGAGAATTAGGATATATCCAACAGAAGCTCAGAACTTGCTTGTAGGACGACTGAGTTCAACGCTGATTGAAACTATCATCCTCCGGCCAGAACATTCAATACCATTTGCCTGGAAGAAATTGTCAGCATCTAGTCCGGGAACACCATTCTTCTTGGGAATGTTTCGATATCCAGCCGGAGGAATAATTTTGGGCCTAGATAGACTCACATCTTCTGGTTGGAGGATGTTCTGCTCATTTGACAGTTCCAACTTCGTGCAGGAGAATCCAGTTCTACCTACCAGCTGCTCGAAACTTGCTAGTCAGAGGACTGAGTTCAACGTTCGTAGAAACTATCATCTTCCGGCCGGAACATTCAATATTACAAGGCTGGGAGAAATTCCCAACTTCCGGTCAGAGAATACAATTCTTCTTGGGAAAGTTTCAACTTTCCAAGGTGAGAATTGAAATCTTCCTTGCAGAACCTGGGAGCTATCTACTTGAAAGGCTTAGTTCAACACTGGTGGAAACTATCATCTTCCGGCCAGCAGATTCAATGCTACCTGCCAGGGTGAAATTCTCAACTTCCGGTCAGGGAATGCAATTCCTCATGGGAAAGTTTAAACTTTCCAGGCAGAAAATTGATATCTACCTGGCAGAATCTGGGCGATTTCTACTCGAAAGACTTAGTTCAATACTGGTAGAAACTATTATCTCCCGCCCGGAAGATAAAATAATCTTGGCTTGGAGATATTCACAACTTCCAGCCGTAGAATGATTCAATTTTTCATGAGAAATGTTCAACTTCCGGCCGGAGAGTTCACAGACTCCCAACTTCTGGTCGGAAGATATAGTTCGACATTGAAAAGTTCCAATTTTCCGGCCGGATCTGTAGCCTTATCCTCAACCCAGTGACTGACAGTCTAATTATAATAGTGGTAGAAACTATCATCTCCCGGCCGGATGATAAAATAATATCTGGCCGTGAGAAATTCTCAACTTCCAGTTGGAGAATGATGCAATTTTTTGTGAGACATTGTCACCTTTCGGCCACAGGATGCATAGACTCCCAGCGCCTGGTCGGAGGATGCAGGTCTGGTTTCAAAAGTGCCGACTTTCCGATTCAAAGTGAATCCAGAACCTCAACTCAGCAACTGAAATGCTGGGTATAATGGACCTCAAGCACCCAGTAATCAATTCAGGATTATTTGTTTCCATGCTATAACTGCTGTTATTGTGTGCTACCACACCTTTCGGATTTAACCAAAATGGCTGGCCCACTCTCGCAACAGGCACACTGCCATGCCACAACCTTTTCTGCAACACTTGTTGAAACAATTTTTGTGGTGGTCTAGCGCTAAGTTTCGTGTGGGAAAAGCTATATACATCACACATTGCACAGGGACTGAAGAGAGTCAGTTAGCGAAATCTTGGAACGATGACTATATCTTCTTCGCTATACTGGCAGCACCACATCCCCACAGAATAATCTTCTCACTTGATGAGTCACATTGTAATGACGCTAACCCTAACCCGCGGTTATTTGACCTAGTTGAAACCCGTCCGCATTTCCATTTTACAGTTCTTGGAACTTTGGCTGCAATTCAATATTTGGGTTCTGATCGTATTGTGAACTGATGAATACGTTGATTGTGCAGTTTCAACAACTCTTCCACCTCCCGGCTTCAGATTTGCCATCCGACCAATATTAGTTGAATGGAAGTGACATCGTACTAAATTATATGCGAAATTTGTGAGTTTTCGATTGTGAATTGACAATTATCGGCCCGATTGCAAATCTGACACCGGGTGGTGAGAGAGGAGCTACCACTGCACAATCTATGTATTGATCATGTCACGATATGATCAGAACTCCGATACCCAATTGGACAGAAAATTTGTGAAGTTGAAATGTCGTGTTTGTGGTGGTCAAACCGGGCAAATTCCAATGGGCCAGGTTTGTTGTATGGTAAGTCGCGTTGCGATGGACTGGTTTCGAGTGGAACCGGAACCGGAACCGGAACTGAACTGGGAATTTGGAACAGTTCCTAACACTAGGCATATCTGGACCCAGGCGTGTGACAGCAACTAGCAAGAAGGATCAATCCATGGCCAACGAGTACCCACCCCCATGGCGGGGCACGCAGGGACTATGGAAGTTTGACTGTCCGGCAGAATGTGCTTAACGCCATATATATGCGAGTGATAATATGAAATTGATTCCTTTCAATCTTAATGAACTGCCAGATGTCGCTGTGCCCACCATTATCGCTACTAGCTACTTTCCACTGCTCTTGACACCATCGTCCTCCACCACCACCACCAACGCAGCCATCTACACCACCACCACCACCACCACCACCACCACCACCGCCGCTGCCACAGATTTCAACTGAACCGGAGGTAATATCTCGTACGGAGAACATGATACCACTCCTAGTACTAACCTTGCAATATATTGACAGGGGGCTGCCAATGACAGACATACACGGAGCAAGGGACGTGGCAAGCAAGACAGTGGTGGTCCCCAATTCACAGATGACACCACGGCCTGCTGCATCCCCAGCCATCGAACCATGTATTAGAGAAACAATAAACTCCTGTCCCCAGCAATGGACAGTATCTCCTCACCTGGGAGAGCAGTACCGAACTGTGGAGGATGCCATCCAGAGGTTGCAAGCATTCGCTTTTGGCAGTGGCTTTGCCATTGTTATGGCATCTGGGACTGCTGAGAGAAAGCGATTCAAATGTGTTCACCACCAGCAAAAACCGCACAATACCAGAAATCTGAAGGACATTCCGGTTTCCCATCAGGAGTACCATTAAGCTGGTGGAATCACTGCAGAGGTGAATAAACATCGCTTGCATGATGGGGTGTTCCGTGGTCTCGATTGGAAATGGGAAGTGTATATTGCAAGTAGGGCAATTCGTGGCACTGGCAAACAAGAGAAATTTTGAACTTTGGGACTTACACAAACTGGACCTTCACATTGGCCTCTACCTAATCCATTCAGCTATCCAAAACACGAGAAGATCCACCCATGTGCTCTGGACATGGGAGAAGAGGCAATTAAACACCGGAATGCAGGTCTTAGCTTGGCTAAGCATCGGGAGGTTGCCGGAATTGACAGTATGTTTCCAGTCTTTTTCCTTCAGTAATTATTATCAACCGACTGAGATGTGAAGGTTTCGCCTCGAATCGGAATAGGTACTACAACCTTCGGGTGTGCACAGATCCAACATCAGGTGATGAAACTCCGGAAGCTGTTATTGATCGCCTGGTAGATATGCTGAAATCTAACTCGTACCATTAATGTACTCGATGGGAACTCGTACAAATTGAAGGCAGAACTCTGAACCGTCTTGTCTAGATATTCTTTACTAATGACAGAATTATAGCCAGGGCTCGCCGCTTTGCATCAGGATTTGTTCTGCAGATTGATGCAACTTTTGGAACCAATGTAGTCAAAATGCCTTTGGTAGTTGTCATTGGCATTGATAACTGTGGGGCTATGTTCAATATTGCTTTCAGTTTCATACGTACCGAGGTTGCAATTGATTATACGTTTATCTTCCGTCATATGAAGACAATGATCTTCCATGAATGTGTCCTGCCCCGAGTTGTATTAGCAGATCAGGGGAGTGGAATCCAAGCTGCTCTACATACAGGCTGGACCTCTGATGAAGATGGAGTTTTTGCACAATTATGTGAATGGCATTGCTTTCAGAATATATGGAAGTGCATCTTTGGTCAGCGTACATATTCCAAGATGGAAGAGCTAGATTTCATATGGGACAAAGGCAACGCATGGTTGCAATGTACAGATCTTGCCTCCCTCAACCAGTACCATCAACAGCTACTAGATATACTACTTCCATCTGAACGATCATATCTCCTACATAACTGGATTCCAAAGGAACGGCATGTGGTACAAGCTTATACCAGAAAACTCCCCAATCTTGGGTCAAACTCTACACAACGCAATGATGGGGCCAATCATAGTATCAAGATGTTCACCCATACTAAAATCCAGCTTAATCAAACTGCACGAGCGATTCTGCAGTTCATAGATTTTGCCGAACGGGATATTGAGGAAAGAGAATCACAAAGCAAGATGAAGGGTTGTCTGCCCACATTGCCTGGAATGGTATCACTACGTCATTTACACGGACACATCACGCAGTATGCAATGCATTTACTATTGCGTGAATGGATTCACACAATGGACAGCCATTTGAATTGGCTTCCGAGGTGATACTATCAGAGGGATGTTAATGCGAACTTCCTCCCCACATTGGGCTCCCCTGCCGACACTCTCTTCACTACTACTCTCTGACAAAGAAGCCACTTCCAACTACGTATATCCATCCAAGATGGTTTCTCCCTGGGCCCACTACTGTTTCAAATAATTGGATCATGCACCCAAGGCAAATCATGACTCCGGCTGATGCAGTGGCCCTTTTTGAGGACAATAACATTACCGTTCTTGAAAATGATGTGCACTTCAACAATCCACTTCAGGAATCTGGACGAAATCTTCTCCATCAAGCAATTCACCAGGGTGCAGCATATCACAGCCAGCTTAGTGGCAAGGCTGCGGAGATATATGCTGTCAACATCCACAATGCAATCGCCGAACTGCAAGCATCACACCCAGTCATTGCGGTAGATCATGATTTGCCTCGCGATCTTCCACCACCACCTGTTAATATGTACTCTCAGCGGAAACTAAAGGATTCAATTAGAAAGCGCGGAATGACAGGACCTGAAATAGCTGAACAGGCGGCCAAGAGACCAAAAACCAAGAAGGTAATCAACAAGGCAATGGTGAATACAAAGCCTACCCCCAGCATGGAAACTAGTATACCTCTGTTTGAAGGTACCATAGAGGTTGATGTTGATGCACCTCGCACGACCAGAAACCGTGGCCAGAAGCAGCCAGGATATTATCATTCTTTACAGTCTGGTACGTAGGTTGAGTTTTAATAAGCATGTACATCTCTCAATAAAAGTTAAATTTATGTTTTCAATTGTGATTTTCACTTGCTCTGAGTCGCTTAAATGGGCGTTTAGAACACTCCGCCGGACAGTCAAACTTTGACTGTCCCTGCGCGCCCCGCCCCACGGCATCAACAGCGAGATTCACTGTGTTCTGTGACATTCCGGTATCCCTGTGAAAGAAGTAGCAAACTGTCAGGCGAACGTAACCCGCATTGCAAGCGGGGACACTACGATAGAGACTCCATACACCTCGGCCTCGAATATGGCCTGACGAATCTCCCAGGCAATGGTAAGCAGCCAAGGCAAGGTGGGAGGCAGACAAATGCAGCTAGCACTTCAGGTATAGGCTGAAGGGAAATGCAGACAAAATGACCTATTCTGATGACGAGCTTGAAGTCATTAGTGGTCAGGTTTTACCTCCTAAAATCCGGGCTTGCACCCACTGGCGTATACCTAAATCAATTCAGTCACTGAGAGGACGACAAGTGCTGGTGGTGTCAAGGAACACTGGCCCAGATGCTGCAGCACCGCTTCCGCCACTGCAGCCGGTGGAGAGACCAGCAGAGCACGTTCTGGAAAGCAGTCGGACAGGCCAAGGGTTAAGAGGATGGGATGTTTTGGTACATTTCATGAATGCAATTTTGTCGCCTGAGCAGACCGTCACAACATAAGTAGAGTGAATGCATAAAGGATACATAAAGAGATGATATAAATACCGTCAGAATTGACGAAAAAAGCCAAATCAATCGACCCCTGGCATGTGCCAGATATCTAGCTAATGGCGAATGCTACTGCATACCACTCCGACGCTCGGCATTTCGGTGCTGTCATCTAAGTTTGTGCAGTCAGATCATCGTCTAGCCTACAATTTGTTCGCAATGCCGTGTCAAACGAATCTCGACATCAATGTGGGTTTAAAACAAGCCACGAACCTGAGAGGCGTGGTTGAAAGAACCCTCGAGCTCTCTGCTCATACCAACAGGTTAGCCGAATCTAGATCAAGGTCTACTTCGGTCTATGAAACACTCCCTACATTCAATATTCAATAGTGCACTCGTACATGATCTACGACCCCCAGCTACTCAACTGAAATTCGTATGACATAGGACACAAAAATAAGGCAGACGGCGACGATTACCAGCACCAATAACACTCGCAGGACATACAAGATCAAAATCACGAGTGACAGAAGTACCGAAGCGATAGTACGCAAAATCAATATCGGTATAGCAAAAAGCAAAAGGAGAAAGCGCAAAATAGCAGTGATGAGGACCTCAACCGGGAAAAACACAGTTCGTAAAATAAGAACCGGTATACGGATGAAAAACGGCAGAGACCAGCTCATACCGTCTTCATCCGCATCCTCATAATCAGTCGCTCCGTATCGGTAACCCCGATATTGTGTGCCACCAAGCGAGCTTTCGAGTCTCCGCGAGGCGTGAGTAACGTCGTTATATCGAGACGGAGAGCACGGTAATTGTGCTCCAACAAACGAGCTTTCGAGTATTTCATCTGAGTAGTCGTAATATCGAGAGGGATAGCCTGGTAATTGTGCTCCAACAAACGAGCTTTTGTGTGTTGGCGCAGCGTAGTCGCGATATCGAGAGGGTGTTTTGCCATATGTCACAACCCTGTTCGGCTCATGGTTGGGATAACCCAATATCTTTTGCGTCACCAATGCCAATGACTGGGCGGTCAATCGTGCCGTTCCTCCATGAAGCGGCTCCAGTACGCCCAGTGGTACAATGAACCTGTCCTCTAACCTAACATAGCTCTGTTTTTCATCCGATAACGGTCTCCCCGTCGTTAAAGTCTGCAGTCTCTCTCCCGTATCAGGATGGGGGTCCGCCGGAGCGAGCGGAAGGTACTTTAGACGTTGTTTCTCCGACCATGGGGCGTTGCTAGAGAATTTCTCCAATAGGGGAGTGGATCGGAAAGTAGTGATCTGCTTGGTATTAGCAATTGGTGCGCGTGCGGCCAAGAGAAACGCACGGCACAAACGAGGGTGCCACCAGGCCGCCAAGAAAGGACAAGGACTGGGTGGTTGAGACGGCCGTCCGTGACCGTCTTAGTAGGATCAATGGCTGGGAACCAGAGGATGGTGCCGGGTGTGGGATTAATAGCCGCGTCTTTCATCGTTCGCGCTTCAGTTTAGGAGATAGGAGAAACCATGAGTTGATCGGTTGAGTGACAGCGCTTATGTAGGTACATCTTGACTGAAATTTACCCGGTCACGCTTTGCTGTACCATTCAACTTGTGAGTACACCTGCCTAAATGGGAGAGACTGGTGATGTATCATGCCTTGCAAATCAACCCTAACCGCCGATCATCCTTTCTCACCAGAAATTTTGACTTTTCCACGGGGACGTGCTGCAAGGTCACGGTGTGGGGTCTTTTGGCAGACCGAATTATGGATGCTCGATGGGATAATCGTAGTGAGTCTACTTCACATAGAGCGGAGAAACATCCAAAAACAGAAAAACAAGTAGACTGAAATGAAATAGGTACTTAGTTCATTTAGAAAGCATGAATATATACAATGTTACTGAGAATTCTAACCAGTTGTATTCCATGTATTGGGGGACGGTGATCCTGCATTGATGTGAAGGAAAGGCAATGAGAAAGAGAACCTCGAGTCTATCTTCAATGAAGGCGAAAGAGTATGGCCAACAAGTCGCAAGTGCAACCACAACATAGCTAAGATTGAAACGAATAGACTGTGATTTCCTAGCGTGAGTGAGTTCAAGGTTATTTGACTTCCAGCTATCCATACAAATTGAATGATATTCCACCAGTGCATGCGCATTGTCAAAAAGATTATTCCATGTCCAGTTAGAGAGTGGGATGGGGTTGGGCCAGATTGCCCACTGCGCATGAAGCAGTGCCTAGACGTTGATACATCGATCACATCGTTAGAAACTCGAACCAAATAGCATGCTCTGTGCCTGCTGAATCCATCATCAACATCGGTAGTCAACCGGGGATGTTTGGGTGAGTCTTCTTTAGCAGATTCCCCAGGCATTGCAAATCTCTTCTATCTATTCTCAACTCCGAGACTCTGTCGGTTCTTATCAACATACAACGACTCTATCATCGGCGATGTGCGACAGGTACTATCTTCCATCCCTGTCTGCTGCTTTGGCAACTGCTGTCACCCTTCCGACCGACATTTTACAAGCTGACCTAGATTATGCTTCTTTCTGCTTAGTTCTATCCGAGCAGCTTGAGGAAAAAACACTCTCCCGTCAGTGAGGGATATCGAGGAGGCTATTAGCTATCAATTTCAGCGCTCGGATACAGTAGCTAACCAGCCGCACCAAATTCCAAGCTCCAGAGTACAACAACATATAAACTCGAGAGGGAATACATTTAGCTTTAGCTGACTATAAAAAGCCGGCAGAAATCATTCCTATACTTTTTTTTTTTTTTTCAACAGCTTCGCAAGTCTCTTCTCAAACCGTACTCTGCGCAAACAATTTGTTGACGGAATATTGGGCTGTCGGGTGAGATCATCGACTGGCATCGTGTGATTGCTTAGCTATTACGTGGGTTGCCACTTATCTTGACATCGTGTACTTAGATATTCTTCTTTTCTCTTCTCTCTTTAGAACTTAGACGGTTGACGAGTTTTCCACGCACACTCCAACACCTGCGTGTCAACGCAATTAAGAGATCTAAGCTATGGTATGAAACTAATTGGTGTGACACGCATCGGCCGTCACGGTTAGGCTAGAACGCCGGCAGAAGCTCTAAAAATGACATACGTATATATTTCTCAACACCAATTTCGGAAACCGCAGTGAACAAACCTTCTCTCACTCTCATATTTCCTCAACCAAAATTCCCTTTTTCACCGAAAGCAGCTAGTAATTCACTGCCGAAATCGAGATGACAGTTGTTTAATATTCTTTTTTCGATTAGAGACTTATTAAGGCAGACCATTGATGCGATTTAACAGTTAACTGCAATGCTTTAAAGTTTAAGCTTCGACAACGGTAGGATGCAGCGTTTAACAAGCCAATGACTGAAGGAGCTACAGTCAATAGTGTGCGGGGTGTTAGGATAGAATGAGAGGTTGATGGAGTCTTTTTCAGCCCCACCACCCACACCTGCGTTTGAAAGGTATCTGGCTTTTCTTTCCTTTGTTTTGCGATAGGTTCGGCGATTAGATTCTTGAGTGCTCAGGGTGAGCTTAGACAATAACAGCTTGTACTACGTAAGTCGATACCTTCAAAACCAATTTGCGCGTAGAGATAAGGACCTCTGCCGCAAGATTGTAGTCTCAAAACAGGTACGTTTCTGTTGGATATTGCAGGAACGACACGTTGATTGGTTGAAGTAACATTAAATCACATGGTGCGCTGCCGCAAATAACACAAGCCATGCCATGCACTCATCAGTTTCATCATTCAGCAGTGCCTCTCACCCGACTCCTCAGAACAATGTACCCTTGCTTCCAACCCTATTCCTCTCCATTGCTCTTTCAGGTCATTTACACATGGATCAACCAAAACATAATTGGCCTGATGGATCTTTTTCATAGTCTTCAAAGTTCGGACTCAAATTTCGCTTTGTAGGACCTGAAACACTCTCTATGGTGGATATTACTATGTGAAATTGATCGCAGGGATACAACAGTCTACAATTTTTTTACTGATAGTTTGCATATACTATACAACATTTTCCTCTTCGTCTACAAGTATGGTTGTAGTGTGCTCATTCCATTCGAGCTTGAATGGCTGGGGACCGATACAAGCACGAGAAAGCCAGAAAACACGTTTGCAATGTTGAAAAAGATGGGTGTTCGCCACTATTAACATACCCGCATCAGGTTTTTTAGCCGTAGGCCATTCAAAGTCCTAATTGGTTCATGCATCAGACATATAGATATGCCATGCTCTTAGGTTCCATTAAGTACCCATGCATGGTCAGTAACCTACCGTTCTGAAGCCCACCTCGTCCTCAGGGGCGTTTCTCTGAAGTTCTGCAAATTTTTATACCGCCAATAAAGTCCGTTCATAAATTGATGACTCAGTCTTAGCTTTCAATTGTCGGATAAAGATATGAACCAGTTCGTCAAGCATCTCGGGAATGATACCAAGGGAAATGCGCCTTGGATTCATCACATAAGACAGTGTAGAGACCTTCTTACACTGGTCTTTGCCGACAGGAATTTTGGTCCGAAGATATTCCTGGTCTGGTATGTCTACCTTCTGATTCCAAATTCTTCTCCCGATTGCCAAACCACAGTGATACTCAACTTCCACCAGGTCTTTTGGTTGTGACCATAGTTTAGTTTCATTGCTCCCAATGAACACGAAGAATCGGTCCCGCTCCAAACCCGCAATAGTCAGTCCTGTAGTGTTCAGCAACAATCTTCTGCTTACCGACACATATTACCGCGGCGCCATCGCTTACTGTCAACTTGTTGCACAGTTCTTCGAACAATACGGGACTGCCAGTGCAAGAGACTCCGAAATCCGATGCTCTTCTGCCACAGCACTACTTACACGGGGCCCTGGTGCACTATAGACAGAGACCATGTTAATTATTTCCCCGAAGACAAAGTAACTCTCAATATTTCTCCCCTTTCTACCATGAACTCTACAATATATACACTCCGGTTTTGAAGGTTGGCGAAATACCCTCTTGCTGCTGCCGAACTCCTGAACAAAAGTGAGATCCCTCTTGTGCCCTGGCGCATTCTCACAAACTTCGACAATCTGGACTTGATCATGACCCTTAGGAGGATGTTCCCAAAGTCATATTCCGTGGTTTCTGTCAACCAATATGGAAGTAATCCGCTGTGAATCGTTTTCTGCCTCATAATTCAAGTCTACGGCCTTAAGGCTGAAATGAAGCTGCTGGGCTAGAAGTGGCAGTGATTCAAGAGTAGTTTGAGTTAGACCGTCTGTGAAGGGGTTTCCCTGAGGAGTGGTGAAATCGTGCATCGAGCCCTAAGATTAGATCATTTGACATTCAGTTCTAGATACGCCAGATTGTAAGTTCAAATATGGTTCGGGGTCCTGCTCCGCATCTTCAGGGGATTCTTGCTGAGTTTGTAATAATTCCGGGATAGCCAGAGTTAGGTCCTCAATTAAAGTAACTCCGTGAGGAGCGTGATCTGGAATCCAGCGCGTAGCCTGGGTGAAATGGCCCTCTGAACAAACTCCGCATTCTAGTTCTAATAGACGGGTTCCGGAGGATGTGTGGGACATACAAAGGACCTGTCATAGGAGCTGTCGATAGTTACCGCATGCCATGTAGCTAATTGAAGTCAGTATCTCCAAACTATCCCTTAAGTGCTAAGTTGTTATCAGCAAGTGTTTGTTCGTAGCCGATGCCGATTTGCAGTCAGGAAAACCCTTCCCAAAGACCAATGTTGGACGTTTGGCTGCCTCCAAAGTTCTGAATACCTTCGAGTCCTGTTGATGGAACTCCATCCCAATTGGAATGACCGAGCGTCAAAGGGCCAACTGTCTTGGTCGTCATAAACGAGATCGAGACCGGGCTGTTGGCTATCGTTGATTTGTGTTCTGAATAACTCAAGTTCTCCTAGCCTAGGCAATAGCTCTATGTCAAGCGAGGCAGCTAGGAATGCATCTACAGAGGCCGTGCGAGGGTGTGCAAAGATTTCCCATAGAGAGTTCCTGTATATAATCAAGATTAGTACATGTTTCTAATATGCAAAATGGTGTCTACTGTTCTGAGTAAATATCCAGAGCTTCATCTTCCTCCTGATAGACCCGCGGTACTAGCGCTAAGCCACCAGCAAATTTCGAGATAAAACCGGAGTAACAGACCAGGTTTGGGCTCAGTGCTGTCCCAGCACCATACAGCTTTTCATGATACCCAACCCAACCAACCACTCAACTTAATAGTTGGTATCGGTGAATGACGTCAGGGACTCTGGCTGACGGGTTCGCAGACACCCGTTATCATGAACGAACTGTTCCCCTTCTCCAAGCCTAGAGCGGACCACAAACGAAAAAGCGCACGAAAGAGATCATTCTCGAGCACGAGCAAACTCCTCCTCGATTCGCAAGAGTAGCTGGAGCTACACCATCGAAATCGAATTACCGTCCTGGAAAACTGCCGTTGTGCAATTCTGCTGCAGGCTGTATTACAGGATGTGACAACCGCGCGAGTTGTTGGAAGAACTCGTACCCGCGGTCGAGGAAGTGGCCGGCCAGGAAATGGCCGTATATGTTGCCGACGACTGCATCCCTGGCACGACGGGGTTAAAGGTCAAGGGCCGCTGGGAGATGGGTATGCATGTTAGGAGCTGCTTCTCGCTAGGACGGATTCTGGGACGCAATTTTTGCGATGACATGAGTGCGCAGGTGGTTGACATGTTTCTTGTGCCGAAGCTTTGCGACATTCTAATGGTAACAAGAGGTGATTCAATCGTGGAAGTCCACCGTCTACCGTACGTCGCTCATCGACCAGGCAGGTCTTCTCGCCCTGCTCCTAGTGTTTGCGATGCACTACTATCTCAGCTAGATGAGACTCATGGTGTCGAAAGAAAGTGGGGTCACAGAGATTCTAGATTGGGATATGAGTTGCGATCTATCTTTGGCATTGGCTGCAAGCATGCCCTCTTTTTAGGTGGTGAATTTAGGCGTGATATGTACCACCAGCAACCGGAATTTGAACAATTTGAGCGTGCATTCTGGGATATGGTAATGGATTCTGCGCCATCGGAGGTTGTGGGGAACCCCGAGGCCATGCAAGTAGCCGCGCTGATTGGACACATCTTGGGAAAGTTTGAAGGAGAGAATATAATCTCTACAATAGTTCTTGCGGCACTTCCGACGCTCATAAAATTCAGAATTCCAGCGATAAGGGAGTATCGTAAGCATTCAGGACTGATAGGTAGCATTACTTTACTATTACTGCAAGAACTAATTTACTGCAGATGACGTTTTCGTGCGTCGGCGAGGCGGCGATGGCAAAATATTGTTATACATCTCTCAGTACGCTAAGCTAGGTCTATAACGTGCCAATTAGTCCGAGTCCATGGGATTAACAAGGCAGTGGATGAGCCGCCATGCACCATACAATGATTTATTAACCGTACACCCTATTTCTAGTAGCGTCGTAGGAAGCACCACATACATCAGGCTAGGGTTTTATAACAGGTGACTTATCGAGTCGGTTTCCATCTGTACAAATGTGCCACACTTCGGGTCTGATGTACGTACCTCCGTTGCAATTGAGGGGTAAACTATTTGCGCCTTGTGTTCTCCTGTGTGATCGAGCTAGGCTATGGGTATTGTTGCCGTCATTATCCTCATGAGGGTTTTCATTCTTTTGAACCGCCATTCATTGAAGATGGGGTCGACTCCTAACAATATCTTTGCACTAATATTCTTACGCGGGAAGTTGACTCTTCTCGATCGCGTGCTGGTGCCGTACACCTTATAAAGCTGTGAATATATAAAGCCAAGGCGACTGTGATTCATTCTGCTGATCATGAAGTATACCGACGAATATAAAACATTCTGTTGACGAAAATGCTGGGCTTTTGCCCACGAGCATCGAAGGGCATCATGTGATTGCTTGACTGTTACGTGGGTTGCCATTTCTAGTATAGTATTTTAGACATTGTGTCCTTTAGTCTTCTCCTTTGCTCTTCTCTTTAGAACTTAAACGGCTGACGAGATTTCCACACCCACTGCAACAACCGCGTGACAACATTTCTGTAGCAAAAAGAAATCATCAGAAAGGACAAGGAACGCCAAAGATGACAAATATAACTGCCGCCATCCCAAGGACATTCAATGCCTTCACTGCTGCCTTCCACTTCCATGAATTCGACCATTTTGGCAAGAGATTTCTCAATCCGCTGCTCCCACTCTGATTCCGTTCGAGTTCTTGTTGATAATAATTACTTTGATCCCTGGCCTTCCGCATCTCATAGTTTGCGTTGTATGCCTTAACCGACTCTTTCTGCAAGTCAAACTTCAACTGTCTAATCGTCTTTTTGTTTCTTCACCGGCCCCTTCTGCTCATCGTACTTCCCTTTAAGCCGCTGAGCCACCGTCTGAGCTATCGCATAATTGTTTCGGACCCTACTGTATATAGTCTTCTTATTGTTGAGATCCTTCTAGAGTTTGTCTACCCGTGCCTTCTCTACCGCCACATCTTGTTCGAATTGGTTTGCCTGCGCATTCTCTTCCGCGGAATCCGCCGAAGAATTTTGAGTTCCGATATGAATTTGTCGTCTTGCGAAGTACCTTTCGATGCTTTTTAGACAACTCCGCATAATCTTCCTTCTATGTTGCAAGCTCCGCTTTCATTTGATCGCGTTCGTGATAGGCCTTTTTGGCGTATTCGCAGGGGCATTCATCGTAGGAAGGACTGTCTCCCTAAGAGGTAGGCGACGTGGAATCGTCCTAGTATTGCGTTATCATTTGCTTGAGGAATTCGACGTCGTGGAGCTTCAACAATATCATGTCCTTAGTAGGCTTGTCGGTCATGGTCAGAGGTTGCGCTTGTTGCTGTTCAGGGAAAACAGAGATTAAAGAGTAGGAGTATGTAGTGGCATAGGTGGTAGCGTGGGTGGTGGCATGTGTGGTGGCATGTGTGTGGTTGGCGGGTGTAGTTGCGGGTGTAGTCGTGCCATACTCACGACAAATGCCACTACAAGCGTTTTTTCTATATCGTGCGAAGTAAACCACATAGCGTGTGAATCACACAATAATTTCGTGAGATCTAAACAATAATATCGTGTGATTCGGATGATGTCCACCTAAACCCGCTCTCGTGGCATTACCACCACAAAATCCCACGATAGTTCACACCAGAGTTGTAGTTTACTTCACACGACAGATCTGTAGTGAGATTTACACTACACCGGTTGTACCTTAGGGGTAAAACGATGTTTAGTAAACACGTAAGAGGATCTGTGGTAGTTGGCTTCAACGGGACGATACCGTAATTCATAGAAGGGCTTTTATCGTTTCTTTCTCCATCAAGCTCCTAGGCAGACCAAGGGGAGTCCGGTCATGGAGGCGGGACCTCTGCGGACTATCACCCTCACTATCACCCAAAGACATTTTACCGCAGTGAACCACGCTACTTTACTCGGTATTTAATTTTCAAAATTCATAACTTCAACATTCTCGCTGGCGATCCTGGGGAAGACCTGAATGCTTTTGTATCTGGCAGTACCTTCTGGCGAAAAGATAAGTGTCATGGATTTTCTACCGGTTGTGACTGTAGGGAAAATGATTACCAGTAATTGACGGGAATAGTATGCATGGGGGAGGAGGAGCCTTGTCCTTGTTCATCTTTCACAAACAAGTTCATTATTTCCTGGTCGCGCTTCAAGGTCACCGTTTGCGCCATGATCATATCTGCTACAACCGAACAGCACCGATTACCCAAGCATCACTCTGGGGAGACAATATGAAATTGTGAGCAGCTGTGTCAGACTACCTACTACTATCTTCCCAGCCACTCACTTGTTTCCACTGCCGCCTACCTTGCACTTCCTTTCGTATCATCCTCACTTATGCCACTATATTCCTCAGTCTGTCTATCTTTAACCAATCACAAGCCACTATTTCAAATTTCAAAGGCTACTAACAACATGCATTTGTACACACCTCCGACAACACACCACACCACCGTTTAGTTTTGGCAAGACCCTTATCGTCCAATCAAAACTTGTATCGTCAGAAAACTTTTGCTTCAGTTTTCAGCTGTTTCCTTCGAAATCAGTCACCTAGGAGCCAAAATGAGTCTCTTCGGAGCCAAAAAACAGGCAGAACTCCCTCTTAAGGAGGTACTTAAGAGAGCGAAGGAAAACTTCGAGAAAAGGATCGAATCCGTTCCGTCTGAGGCTTCGGCCGTCTCAAGCAGCCATATCGGGGAAGTGCTCGATAGACACCTTGATTTGATCACCGCACCGCCGTCCAGCCCTCCAGAGATCGCGCAGAGAAGGAGTGAGCTCGCTCACGAGGAACGGCTACGAGAGTTCCACGCAACGGCTGAGTACGAGAGGCTCAGACCGGGAGAGGAACAGGATAGAATCGAAACAAGTTTGTTCAGAGCCCGAATCGAAGATGATTCGAGGAGACGCGAGAATAGCCAAGCGACCCCTAGAGTTGAGTCAGGACAGCTTCGCAGCAACCTGGACAATATGAGAGCATACTCCGACCTTACGGGCACAACTGGAGTTACAGGTATTACGAGATATGGAAGTGATGATTCTTCGGAATTGTCATCACCACCGACTACAGAATACGGAGGAAGTGTAATTTCGTGCCCGTCTCAGACTCCACGACATTCGACAGAATACCAGGGAAGCATTGTGGGCTTTCCACCAAGTGCCGCTCCCCAGGACCTGTTTATGACACCTAGGGCCAGTAGCAAATCAATTTTGGTGAAAAGATACATTCAGTTGGAGGAAAACATCAGCAATGACCCTAGTTTCCGTCAGAAACACCCGGGTGTTCCGGACGGCTCTGACGGCTCTGACGGAACCTGGTACCCTCTGACGGGAATTACACGCTACCCGTCGCCCAGGCGACGGGTCGCATTGCACACCTACCTCCTTTACTTTTTGGTGACGTATACGCACCATCAGAACGACACGTGTGTTACACTCTTCACAGTGGCTGCAGTTATGCCGAAGCCGTTTAACACAACGCCTGGCGATGTTTATGCCTTTCTCCGGCCGCCGCTTCTTTGGGAATGCTGCTGCTGCGCCTGGAAATCATAGCTACTACTTATCGTTCAACGCTTTTCAAAACTTATGCATTCAGTTTG
>Ga0307512_10001427_pt1 | contig 33901 bp, 35 predicted proteins | sample 14_EM_MG_FD_200267 | JGI IMG/M metagenome (GOLD analysis project Ga0307512, IMG submission 200267) | Populus trichocarpa ectomycorrhiza microbial communities from riparian zone in the Pacific Northwest, United States - 14_EM | ecosystem: Host-associated > Plants > Roots > Unclassified | place... | reverse complement strand
ATCCGGGGGATCGACTCTGTATTGTTAGGGCGAAAGCCCTGGGGTTTATATACATGTGAGGCCGTGACTGTGACGTGCATACTACCATATGTGTCTACGTGACCTATGTATCATAAATACCACAAATTGGGAAGTGCACCTCCATATCTGGATGGTAGCACGTGTTGGACTGATGCGTCTTCAACAATCGAATCCCTGCACTCACAGGAGCCAATAATACATGTTGTCACCATCTAAGGGTCAGGAAATTTCTCAAAAACTTCCTAGACTTATACAGCAAAAAAAAAAAAAGATTAGTGATAGGATAAGCGGTTATGTCCCTTTCTCCAAATAGTCATGTTCTCTCACAGTCTCAAAGATCTCAAAGCTCGTTGTACCCATGAACGAGTGCTTGCATACAATAAATAGTAGGGGGGCATATTAGAGCAAAATTTGATTACTGTGCTTGACTGGGTTACCGAACCGAACAGCACCCCTTGGTTGGTCAAGTTCCAATTTGAAACTCCCCATGGGCTGGTTGGCGTCGGTGAGCGAAGCTGACGATCAAAGTGCACACCGAAGAAATCAAACTCCGTCGCGTTAGCGCGCTGGAGAGTTGAGTCGAGTTACAGCCCTCGCCAACTCTGTGCAGCTCTACCTAACGAACTTCCAAAAGGAGGCAGCTGAAGTACATTTACTTTCTCAAATCCACGCCTATACCAGCAGCCATCCCAGTGGGTGATACAGTGCCATCCGGCAGGAAACAGCTCGAGATTATTCCCAGTCGCATGGGGATACCCACACTGAACTCGATCCGTCCCGCCCGTCATCAGCAAAGATCCTTCAATAGTAAGACAGAAGAAAACGAGCGAGGACATACAACAACTGAACGCGACGACGTAGTCCTTTGCCGCGGAATTCGCAGGACCGTTATTGAAGGATTTACGCGAGGCTACGCCCAAGTACCGCGCCCGTGACGTGGTCCTTGATGGATCAGATCGGGAAGCCGCTTGTGGTCGACGCTCGTGAGCACGTCGTAGCTGCCGGCGATCTCATACGCAACGAAGCCTGAGTTCTTAAGCACGACGATATGACCCTGAGGATCCGAACTGATCCGTTGTTTGGTTCTGCGACACCAGATCCACGGCTTAATCCTGGTGGGCGATGTGCCCGACACTTCAGACCAAGATCCACGGGACTTCAGTCGGGTTCCAAACGGCCTTACACCCGAGTGTACCCTTGTAGGAGTACGCCCACAAGTTGTGGAACGGGAATCCCGGATAGTGTCCCACTTTGGTATTCGGTCTGTATAGACGCAAACTCCTTACCTATCCGGTCCGTATGTACTTGATACACGTACAGAGAAAAAGGTGATGGCTTGTCATAGTAACTGGCGTTGCGCCGATCGCTACAGTCACAATAACCTAGTACCCACCTTGTAAGAGAGAATTCTGTTATATCTCATCTAGAACCAGTGTAACATTTACACTTCAGAGGCCGTCACGGTCCCGCATCCGCATACTGTGCGCAGTGTCATGTATACTTTATTTCCACTGAACTTTTGTGTCCGGAGCTAGTCGGAGTCTTGAATAGGCTACATTTCAAGTTGCCCCTTTCCTCTCTCCCCTGTTCGTCCTCGCGGTGTGCCCTGTTCGTAATATTTACCAGGTCGAGCTCTTGCAGCACGCCGACGCGGATGTTGCTATCAGGGCCTGCGATTCCATGCGGAGAACTTTCGAAATCCGAGTGGGAGGACTATGCATGCGGTGAAGCGGCGGGTGACCGGATCTAGGATCTCGTCATTGGATCACCCGAGTCTCAGATCTCAGCGACCTCCGACGCTCAGTCTCGGGATTCTCAGTCATCAGTGTATAGGCGAGCGATGCGATTACCACCACAGTAAGTCGGCCCGCAATCTAACTTGAAAACGTTCTGCATATATAGATACAAGTTATTAATCCGACTTCCGGCTAGCCAACCCACTGACTCGCAAGATGTCTCACATGATCAAAGTGACATCAACACTAGTACTGCCCATGTTACGCTGCACACGGGCCATACACCTATTTCCAGTGTCCCAAGACCTTTCCCTTGGTATCATCCCCACCAAAGGTGCTGCACTCTAGAATTTCCTAGAGGTGACCAAGGTATGGTAGGGTATGGTCCAATCAATAACGGACCCAACTGACCCGAGATGAAAATCCTGGACCCTTCCAACAATGATCCACATCGCACGCTTGTACTCGCATATTTTTATGTTCTTCGCCCCCTCTTGTGACACATATTACTCTGTATGCACGATATAGGGGAGACCTCACCTTGACATAGCTGGAGCGGTGTATAAATAGACTCGACAAAAAAAAAGGAGGCCAGGCCCAATCATCGTGGAGAGTGTAGGGAGTAGGGTCACTCGCTAGCATGACATAATACAGTAGATTGGACGCGACAACGTGACTGACATGACACGACACGGTGCGCGCGACGCGAATCAACATGACACGCTGTTCACATCTCGCCTATATTTTTGTAAGCATCGAAACTCCGACGCAACATCGTGACACACTGCGTTTACTTTCCTTTCGTCCTACGGCAAGTTTTTAATCAAAAAATGTATGGAATATATTGTCACAATGTGATAGATGTCATGTATGAAGTTTTATGGCTATTGAGCAAGAAATGAGCGGGGAATTTGAGAAATGAAGTGGCCTATTTAATGTTGGGAATGAGTTAGCATGCAATAGTGTTAGGGTTCCCGTAGTAGTCTATCAATTATTTCCCACAGTCGATTTTGCCCATCGTTCCCGCCAGCCGTGATACACCCACTATCGCCACATGGGTTGCAGCTCCAGCACTGCTCGTAGCCCTGAAGTGAGTCGGGAAGCAGCAAATGTCCCTGGCACAGTGCCAGTGCCAGTGCCAACGATAGCCGCACCTCCTTTGGAGCCGCCTTCAACCACATTGTCACGATCTCGATCTCGCAGTCGAGCACAGTCTACACACCAGACAGCACATCATAGTACAGAGAGAATCGAAATGATTCCTCGTAGTAGGACTCGGTCTGCGCCCCAATGGGCGCAACCCATGGTGTCAGCATCATCCCAGGCCTCCCAAGAACCTAGAATAAGGGCCAACACGCTTGTCGGGTCCGCTATGGGTAGCCGTTCCAGTCCCAGACCCCCGATTCCGATTCCAGGTACGAGGGGTTACTAGCTAAGTCACGAACCTTTAATTACCACCTTATAAGCGCGCACGAAGGCGGGGGCCCGGTCACTCACTTCAACGATGCGGCAGATGCTCTCTGATCATCGCAGGTATGTAGCTCTATTATGATATATATACTGCGTCCGTCTCATGCATCTGAAGATTTAGGATTCTGGTAGTAGGAAAAGTACGTCCATGCGACGCCTGGCCAAATCCAAGTCAGATCGATACCACTCTTATTCACAGACAGGATCGGGCAAATCCTCGCTCATCGATACAGTTTTCAAAGTGAACATGCCTGTCTGTATTCCATTCTACTTCGCATTTCTGTCTTGCTAACGTGACTACATTCCGGAACCAGGCTGTGTCAGGAAGACCAGACATCAACCACGAGATTCTTCCAGAAGATAATCGGTATTTAATCATCCACGAGAGCCCTGGAGTTGGACCCAGCAATGGCCAAAACTTGCAGGCAATCCGGGATTTCATTTCATATCGGACTGATCCCAACCGTTCAAATGCCGAGAGATTGCATGCCATCTGGTAGAGGATTGATTCCCAAATTTCCTTGACTTCTGTTTGATTGAAGCATTTAATCCAGGGTATGTGTCCCTACGTTCGACGCTATCAGCGGGAGCGTTGGAGAAGGAGTTGACGAGATTCTGGGAATGGGACGAGGTAAAGGCGTTTTGATCCGAGACCAACACGACTAGCTAAATGAGACTCAGCGCCTGTGATTGTCGCATTTACTAAATTCGACCTGGTTGTCGCAATCGAAGATGGAAGCTCTGCGAGGGCCAACGCACGCAGACGGATTGAACAGTCATGCCGTTCACATTTTCGAAGGGAACCTAGGGATGTGCCCGCAGAGATCGTTTCAGGTAGTTTTTTTTTTTTTTTTGGTGGAATGGTCTCTGATGACTTGTTTTATTAGTGAAACCACAATTTGGTGATCTCATTGACAATCTAGTTATGACGACGGACAGATTCATCAGAGGCCCACGTAATGCCTCGGCGCTTTCTTCGCAGTCGAGTGCTCAAGGGGCAAAGCCACGGATTGCCCCTGTGCCTCTCTTATGGTCTGCGGCATTGAGAGTGAATCGGGAAATTTTCATCCAAGCTTCCATTGAGTTCGTCGATTTCCTTCTGAATATCATCTCGTTTATATATTTGGTTCACAGAATCGGGCGAAGCCGCGAGTACAGTTACCCTTCCCGATCCAGGCCAATTCTCATACATACATCTTCCTTTAGGATACTGGCGTGGCCTGTGGTCTAGTCTCGATTTTGTTGATCAACCCCTCGGGGACTGCGTAAACGTCATTCACACCGATATCGTCGAAATATGGAACTTGAAAGATCGGAAGAAAGTTAGTACTCATTTATCGATCTGCTTGTTTAGGTTGCTCACAGAGATCAGCATCTTTCTGAAGCCAGATTCAAGGGAAAGATGTCTCACATCGTCAAAGACTTGGCTGGATTGTCTGACAGCGTGCCTTCGAGGTACGTGTGTTACACAAATTATTACAGAAGAGGCATCAAATTCCCGATAGTGACTTCGCTGAATGGGCTCACGATGTATATCGGGGCAGGTGAGTGAACAGAGAATGTCGTTGATCTGTCTCAGTCTCTTTCTTGCTTGTCAGCCAGGAGAATGTTCGATGTGTAATGGGCTACATCGTCAACCTCACTGCTATCCTGGATGACATATTTAGGACGACCTCCGGCGATGTGTCAACGAACGATGTCCAGTCGGCCGTGGATAGGCACGTCGACTCTGGCCTCAGGGATAGGATTCACCGGGATATCCGCAACTTTGTTCAGGAGACATTCGCGATTAGATTTAAGGCTCAGGGAGATCTAGTCTTGGAGAAGATTATTGAGTTGATCCGACGATATTGTGTCCCCATATCTATCGGGGGTTGGAGCTGATGACGATCAACCATCACCTCAAGCTCGTCACTCGTCACCTGTATGTCTCCCACCCCTAGTCCTTGTTCTGTCCACTGTCCACATTAACTCTTCACCTTTGACAATACTCCCTTGCGTCTGTATGCCCCTCTCCTCTCCCCTTTTCTCGTTTCTAAAAGACCCTCTACTTCTTTTCTTGTCTTTGAAACCATACCCCTCCACCCCCCGTTTCATCCGTTACCAAAATGTCTCTCAAAGCTGAACTTGAGACTTGGTCACCGCCCTCAAAGCCTATGATACGATGAAGAGGATTTCGATTGAAGTCTTAAGATTTTCTCTGTCCGCCCTTTTCTCCTCTCCTGTGTCTTATCTCTTACCTTGTCCTTCAATGCCATTGTCAACGCTTCCAAAATCCCCACAAACGTGGGCCCTACCTACCCTACGCTCGGTGAGAACGAAGCCGCCATGGAGCAGTTCATATCTACCATACGTCTCGACAACTACCCGCTGTCGCATCAGTAATATCACCCCTCTTTCACCCTTTCCAAAACTTCCCCCTCCATCAAAACCAATACCATGTCCTTCATCACCTCCATCACCGCTTTCCGTCACACCCACCATAGCAAGAAGCTACAGTTTCCACTAAGCCCCCCGCCTCCGGGTGCAGCTCCAGCTGATATCTCTTTAACGACGACTCCCTCTTGGCCTTCCCGCTCGTCTGCGCAGGTGTCCTCACAGCGCCGCAGTGGGCCCTCGGTTCCCTTGCTACTCCCCCACTCACTGACGCTTCACGGATGCCCCGGGACTTTCACGTGTCTACAAATGCTGCCCAATGCCAATGTTTTCTGAATACAAGACACGTGCTGCCGCAGCGCACGCAAGGATGCCATATGCGATCCCCGGACCTCCGCCTAAGAGATGACCCTGGCGATGACCAGAAAGTAATTCCAGAGCGAAATAAATCAAAGGAGTCAATGGTAGTCTATTGACGACATGTTAGCGAGTGTGCTGCGGTTCGCGGGTCCCTAAGGTTGTTAACAAGATAGGCGAAGGCCGGAGCACGAAGACTCAAGACGCAGAGCCAACAAATGCAAACTATTTGGTAGCTCAGGCGAGCTTCGGGTGACAGAAGCTAGGAGGATACAAGCCGAAGGGAAAAGGGAAGTAACCTGAGCCTGAGTACATGTACGGTAAATTGTACAGTACTGGAGGAAGTCCGATGCGAGCAAGGGCTTGCTGACGCGTGTGGGTTGAGGGGAGGTGTCATGGCACATTCGATGCGGGATCCGGGGGTGGAGTGATGGCATCCAACACTCTGTCCCGGAGACCCTCATCTATGCAGTCCCCATCCCGAAGTTCCTCAGTTGCACTGCCTCATTGATGTGCGTCTGCGAGTCTCCTTGTCCTACGACCATCGTTCTTACAAATTCCAGCAACTCGCCCGCGATGCCTTAGGGGTAGGAAAAGTCAGAGAAGACACCAAGGTGGGGGATAACGAGATCACAAATGGGATTGAGCAAAATTCGCTGCATCCTAGATGGGTCTTTGATGTTCTCCCAACCAGATGGGATAGCCTTGAAAGTACTAATATAGACAACCCGTTCCAAGTTTTCGGATGATGATGAGGATGAAAGCTGTTTAAGTGCGAGGAAGAAAAGTTCCATTGTAAAACCTAAACCACCACCGTCACGAAAGTCTTGCAGACGCCAAAGTTGCCGTTTCATCAGGTGGTTAAGTCGGCGCAGAGGGATGGGGATTTTACCAATGGACTCCAAGCTTTCAAAATTTCAAGTGTTTCCTTGTGCTTCTCGTAATTCCGTTCTTCGACGAATAGGCCTTGAACTTGAAGATGCTGTCCGGGGGATATTTATCGCTTCAGCCAACCGCCTTCGCCTCGCCAAACCTCGACCACTGGGTTTACAGTGATACACCGAATACGAATTGGTGGCATGCAGACGATTAGTCAAATTGATTCGGACATTGGCAACTCTCGCCTCGTCAACACCGACCGTCTCAAGTCTTATCATCGCCTCAAGACAATCGCTAAGCGTCGACGCCAACACACCGGCATCTTCGCTTCTCCCATTTTCATACTCTCGAACCCTTGGGAACTTGGCCTCCATTCTTATCTCCTTCAAGAACTCCCTCTTCGAACTCACTTGCTTGGTCACTCCGACTTAGCTCCTCAAACAGCTTAGCATACTAGTAGAAGTGACCCGTGCATAATTTGTAAAGTAATTTCACTATTCATGCAGCCCTGCTCTTCGTATCACCACCATTCGATCGGGCGTGTAGAGTGAACGTGTCAGGATACTCTAGCGGTGCATGCGTGATGCCGCAAGGCCAGAGCCTGAGCGAGTCAAGGTCTCTTTGCGCTGTTAATGGTAGCGGATCTGAGGGTTCTTTTGTTTCTACCACTTCTCTCGTACAATGCAATGGCGATTTCGTGACATCCAAGTGATATCCCGGGCCACCAGTTATCACGCTCATCATTGTCAAATATTGGACGGCCACACGTGGCACTCTGTGTTACAATCTTCGGGCGTTAGATTGGTAAGTTCGAGGAAGCGCCCTTGATTGTTGTCTGTGGGATAACGCAATAGTATGGGCTACTCTAAGTCAGCACGGGTGTAATGAAGGAATACAACTAAGGTCTCATCTCACTAACAGCGTGCGCAGATAGCACGAGAACTACTAGTAACTACTGGGCCTTACATACGGAGGGAATAAGTGCCCGTCTCAGGCTGGCATGAGACGTATCCAAGGTATGTCCGAAGTGCAGGAGATCAATTAGAAAGTAAGTGTCCAGTGGAGCAAAGGGATTATAGCGGCGTGGTAGGGCCGCGTTGGTACTATATGTGCATATGACTACTGTAGGACCTGCCGTTGCTGTCATTATGAGCTCGGGCGCGAAAGGACACGGAAGCGTATGTGGATAGTCCTTATCTAACCAAGGTCCGGAGCACCCGACTGTTCCATTCCGGGCTCACCTCCGACACTCTGCATGGCCGACAAGATCGCAACACGGGGGTGGTTTCCTCGTTGCCGCGTTCACACGAAGTGGGCGCTCAATAAGGTTGATCGATGATCGATGATCATCGATCAACTCTTCCAGCACGCACTACAGCGCGTGGGAACGAGGCACCTACACGTGCCACTAATTATGCGATGTTAGAGGAACGCGTGTCGAGTTCAATTGTAAACTTATTCACCCCACTCCAGCACGTGTACCTTTCGGACAGATATATTCCAAAGTCGGCCTTTCGGTGTTTTTTTTAACCACATGCTGTGGATTCTCTGTCTGGTTACTGGACAGAACTGTATATTAACCTGTCCTCATATTCGCCAAATGAAAACGATTCTCTTGCCCGTTTTTCGGCTGGAAATAGGTCTGCGCCAAACTATCCACAAGCATGCGACTCGGACAACGCGCTTATTTTCGACGCTGCCACAGAGGTCACATGCCCCATAAAAGGGGCCGTAGTGGTGCACATACTGTATATGCGGGTCTGACCACCAGGACTTGAATTTTTGTAAACCCAGGTTCAGAGTGTCTCTTCTTCACACGCGGGTGAGCAGTCATGGTAAAACCAAACTTCAAACTTCAGTGCAGTGCCAGTGCAACTTCCTGGCTGTAATCTTCGATATAGAGGCTTTCTCTCTTGGCGCTTGCCGCTAGATTGGCGGCTTAAAGGATTCAATCCGCAGGATCGAGATCGGCGCTTCGTCGGGAATCAATTCCCTGAGCGCCTAAAACGGGTCCGGGTCAACGATGGTGGCATCGTCCACAGTCCAACCGTGGCGACTTGCCTACTTCGTCTTTCGTTAGCTCTCCTACACCCCGGTGTTGCGCCCTCGATTTCCTGGTACCGCGCCCGGCTTGTACAAAGCTGTTGCGTGAAACGTGCATTCCGAATGTCCAAAAAAATGTCGTTGCTGTAATGTAAAATGAGTTCACGTGATTTAAAAATACGGGAAGCGAATGTGGCGTGGTTGTTCCAAGAACTCGTCCACTGTGACGTTGCAAGAAATTTCAGGAACACTCGCTAAGGCCGGAGGACGTCAAAGAATAATTACCTAAACGGGTCACATCACGCAGTGGCCGTTGGTGCGCCGCGCCTGACATTGCACAAAATGCGTCCATTTCAGAGTGAACCATCATTTTTCTCGACGCGTGCCACGAACCACGGCAAAGGCGTGCACGACTCCTAGCCGAAATTTGAGTTTGCAGCGCGCTGGAACCTTGTGTTTCCTACTCATATCTACTCACATTGCCTGACGGGACCCCTCCGAGTCAATGCCCCAATGGGTTGCCTCAGTAGTAAACCTGTTCAAGAAACGCCAGCGCCTCCCAGCGCACAACCAACCCAGAGGACCCAGAGCCCCCCCACGGTAGTGACACCACCCCCAGTTGCCTCTGTGCCCTCCACGGCCACGTTTTCCCAACCTCGCAGGCAAACGCCATCTTTACGCCAGCGGACACATAGTACAGGAGGATCAAGTTCAACTCCCCGCATAAGAACGCAATCTGCGCCACACAATGCGCAAGGGTCGTCCTCGCGGGACCGTAGGAGGGCCCAGACGTTAGCACCCGGTGAGCGTAGCGATCCCGTTCCCAGAATGCCGAACATAGGTGAGAGTGATGCCTGGCTGGGCAATGAACCCTCAATAACCGCCTTATAAGCGCACTCAAAGGCGGGTACCCGATCACTCACTTCGACGATGCGGCAAGTGCTCTCCAATCATCGCAAGTATGTGGCTCCACTCTGGCATTTACGTCCCTCTCATACTCCGTAGATTTAGGATTCTCGTGGTGGGAAAGGTACATTCATGCAATTCTCAGCCAAATCCAGGTCAAATTGATACCGCTCTTAATCACAGAAAGGCTCAGGCAAATCTTCGCTCATCAGTACAGTCTTCAGAGTGAACATACCGGTCTGCATTCTGTCCTACTTCGTATTCCCCATCTTGTTAACCTGACTCCATTCAGGCGGCATCAGGAAGACCAGATATTAACCACGAGATTCAATCAGAGGATAATCGTTATCTTATCGTCCACGAGAGCCCTGCATTTGGACCTGGCGACAACCTGCAGGCTATTCAAGATTTCATCTCATATCGGACCGACCCGGGCCGTGCTAATGATGAAAGTCTGCACGCAGTCTGGTAGAGAATCAATGCTCAAATGTCCCTGATTTCTGTTTGGTTGAAGCGCTTGATTCAGGATATGTGTCCCAACATCCGACGTCATCAGCGGAAGCATCGGAGAAGGAGTTGATGAGATTCTGGGCATGAGACGAGGTAATTGCGCTTTAATTCAAGGCTCACACATTCAACTAATACGAGGCCCAGTTCCTGTAATTGTCGCATTTACTAAATTCGACCAAGCAGTTGCAATTGAAGGTGGAAGCTCTGCGAGGTCCAGCGCCCGCGCACGGGTCGACCAGTCATGCCGTTCCTTGTTCCGTAGGGAATGCAGGGATGTGCCAGCAGAGATCATCTCAGGTATTTGATCTCTTTATTGTGGAATCATACTCTAACAACCTGATTTATTCGCAGTGAACCCACAATTTAGGGATCTAATCGACAATCTTGTTGTGACCACGGACAGGTTCATGACGGCCACCCGTAGTCGTGCTGTCTTTGCCCCTGCGCGGTCGAGTTCACAAGTATCGAAGCCACGGATTGCCCCCGTGCCTCTCTTATGGTCTGCGGCATTGAGAGTTCATCAAGACATTTTCATCCAAGCCTCCATTGAGTACGTCGTTGTTCTGCCGAATCTCATCTCGTTTATATATATGGTTCACAGAGTCGGGCGAAGCCGTGAATATAACCACCTCGCTGATTCAGGCCACCACTGACACCTACGTACTTCCTTAGGATACTGGCGTGGCCTGTGGTCTAGTCTCGACTTTGCTGATCAACCCCTCAAAGACTGCGTAAACGTCATTCACACCGATATCGTCGATATATGGAACCTGATAGACAGGAACAGAGTTAGCTCTTCCTATCTTTTCACTGGTTTTATTTACTCACAGAGATCAGCGTCTTTCTGAAACCGGATTCAAGGAAAAGATGTCTCATATCGTCAAGGACTTGGCTGGGACTGCTGCCAGCGTGCCGTCGAGGTGCGTGTTCTCTAAGCGAGCCATAGAAGAGGAATCACATTCCCCATAGTGACTTCGCTGAATGGGTTTACGATGTATACCGAGGCAGGTGAGTGGACGCAGAAAAGTGTTGTTAATTTGTCTCAAGTCTCGCGCACGTCAGCCAGAGGAATGTTCGATGTGTGATGGGCTACATCGTGGACCTCACCGTTATTCTGGGTGATATATTTAGGACATCTCCTGGCAATGTGTCATCCAATGACGTTCAGTTGGCCATGGAAAGGCATGTCAACTCTGGCCGCAGGGATAGAATACACCAGGACGTCCACAGCTTTGTTACCGTGACATTCGCAATCAGATTCACGGTGCCGCAGAGAGACCTGGTGTTGGAGAAGATTGTTGATTTGATCTGGCAATATTGTGTTCCAGGTTGAGGCTATGCCGATTATGTTTATGAGCTTAAATCTAGGTTTTTACGGAGAAAGGAAAAGGAAAAGGAAAAGCGGGTGAAGATGGGGCTAGAGATTCAGCAAGTCGGATTGGAAAATGCCATGGGGAATCTACGTGGTATATTACGGTTACAACTAGCGATTCTGCGGTGTTGTCCCGCTTCCCATTCTATTGCACTCTCGGTAGCCCTTTCTTGAGAATGTCCTATGCCCACATCATCAGACCACTTCATGAGGCGTACGGTCGGGTCTTTCCACATGCCTTCCATCCGAGGAGCGCTCTGGGACTTCTTTCGCGTGTGCTGGGCACACTAAAATGCTGTATACGACTTTCCGATCTCTACCTGAGGTATGATCCCCGGCGATCATCTCAGAGGGATTCTGAAGCGAAATGAATCAGAGAAGACTATGCTAGCCTTATTGAGGGCATACGGGCAGGCGTATTGGGGTTCGAGAGTCCCTGACCATGGGCGACTGAAGCACCAGGCCTCAAAGACGCAGGATCAAAAACGTAAATTGTTTGGCAGCTCAAGCGAGTTTCGGAGGACCGAAGCGAGGTAGGGAGGGTGAAATAGGTTTCGTAGGAGGTGTAGAAGATAAGAGGACTTCCGCATTCGAGGGAGGCCCATCATGATGCAGATCTTTTATGTATTGGGGTACACTGTCTCTACGAGTGGGCGTTCTTAATCATCATAAATGACGAATAAAATCCCATGAGTGCCCTTCAGAAATGATGGTTAATGGATAAGAAGTCAAGCGGAAGAGAGAGGAAGCCTGAGCCAGAGTACATGTATGGCGAATCGTACGGTATTGGAGGAAGCCCGATGTGAACAAGGCAAAACATGGCTTGCTGACGCGTGGGGTTTGAGGAGAGGTGTCATGGCACATTCGACGCAGGATTTGGGAATGGAGTGATGGCATCCAACACACTGTCACGGAGACCCTCATCTATGCAGTCCCCGTCCCGAAGTTCCAGCACTGCCTCGTTGATATGCGTCTGTGATTCTCCTTGTCCAGCGACCATCGTTCCTACAAATTCCAGCAGCTCGTCCACGATATAGTCGGGGTAGGAAAAGTCAGAAAAGACACCACGGTGAGGGATAACGAGATCACAAATGAGATTGAGCAAAACTCGCTGCGTTCCGGATGGGTCTTTAATGTTCTCCCAGCCAGATGTAATAGCCTTGAAAGCACCAATATAGACTACCCGTTTCAATTCGGGTGATGATGAGGATGAAAGTTGTCTAAGTGCGAGGAAAAAAAGTTCCATTGTAAAACCGAAACCGCCACCATCACGTAAGTCTTGCAGACGCCAAAGTTGCCGTTTCATCAGGTGGTTGAGTCTACGCAGAGGGATGGGGATTTTACCAATGGACTCCAAGCTTTTGAGGGTTTCCTTGTGGTTCTCGGAATTCCGTCCTTCGACGATGTGGCGTAACCCTCGACCCAGCGCGAATAGGCCTTGAAGCTGTTGTCCGGGGAATATGAATTGTGGCGTGATGGGGGTGTTCCCAATGAGGGGGAAATCAAAGGCCTCTCTTATCGGAATGGGTCCAGACTGCTTTAACTCGTGAAATGACACGCCGGGGAGTCGTTGAATCAACATGTGAGTGGCTTCGCCCATCGCATCCTGGAGAAGGGAGATCCGCCAGTCGACGTCGTCCATGCCATCAGCATCCTTTCTAATTCGTTCCAGCTCCGATATCTGTGATCCAAAGTCGCCTAGGATACTCCTGATTTCTTCTCCAGACTTGCTCTGGTCCCAGGGCTCGAATGCTTGATATAGATTCTCGACATGCTCCCATGCCGTCCCCAGATACTCGTCGATCCTCTGGGCGCCATTCGATGCAGCTGGGTCTGGGGCGCCATAATCCGACTGGAAGCGTGCAATTCCGCTCACAGCAAATCCTGCAAGCTCCCGTACCCTGTTGCCTTCAGCCATCACCATCTGATGAATGGCCACGAGCGAGAGGCATGTCCAGCGTACGGCGAATGACGGGTTAGTTCTGATCATCGATGGTTCCTTGATCTGGTCATTGTTACCCAACTCGCTAAGCACCACTTCCACTCGTTCGAACCAACCGAGTGGGACGTCGGCACAGAATACAAGGCACGCCACAGTTTCGACGCAGCCCTGCATACGTAGACGTCCTATCTCGTTCATGGGGTCCGTTTTGTTATTGTATGCCTCGAACATTTGGCGCACGCGTATGCAGAGATCAAAGACAGCATTTCCTTCTCGTGGGGGGCCAGGGCTGGGATTGACTCGACTATCTGCGGGGGGAGTCCACTGGACTTCTTTCACTAACTCTTTCCAAACGTCTCGGCTCCACTTCCGGTCAAAAGTGCCGGGGATTGCCAGCACGAAGGTCTCCATCTTGTTGCTTCCGTTGATTTTGTCCAGCAGCCACTGAACTGCACGAACTTCCTGAACTATGTTCGGTTCCGCGGCAAGATACCCCTGACCTGTTTCTATTCCCCTTGGCCTGACAACCCCACGACGGAGACAGTTGTATAAGGAGAGACGCGATTTTTCGACGAGAAGTCGCATCTCGTTTGAGAGCGGATTCTGGTAGGGCCATTGGGGATTTGTTATTGATGTAATTGCGCTGGAAATGTAGTAGAAACCACAGATAGAAATGGGAACAACAGTGGCAACACCAACCATTGTGCTGATACGCAGAATGGAATTGCCTAGCCCCAAGAAGAAAAGTATAAGGGAGAGGTGGATGAACCAGGGAACAGCCCCCGCTACCACTTGTAAGCGGTCGACACCTGCGGACAATACTATTTGGGCCCACAGCGTCTTCAAAAGGCTGTCATGCCGCTGGAGGGGACGCAAATAAGTCCTAGCGCATTGTTGAACGAGCGTCGCAACGAGTGCGGCACACAGACTGAATACGAGGCTCATGAGCCAGCAAACGGTCACCGCACGGTCAGAGGAGGACGAATGAAAGGTAGGGAAAGGTGATGGGTGAGTGAGATCGGTCGAGACCTGAGTGTTCATCGACGCGATTTGCTGTGATATTTGTGCAAGAATCTGAACGGATTGTTGCTGGTAGTAGGCTGATTGGTCCGCGGGGTCCACTTTCAAATCCGGAATCTTGGGGACGACGAAGGCAGTGATGACATTAGAAAATAAACCGGCCTAAGATGAGGACGTTATCAGCCACAGCTGATCATTAATAGATAGACGATAGACGCGCACGAATATAAGAACTCCTTTCATGTCATCTTTCAAGTCTTGGATCCGGGTCTTATCACAACCCTTAACTTCTTGCTCGTACCGAGACCATAGAGGGTTGCCACTATTATCGGTATCTGTGCGATGGCCGTGGAACTCCTCTGGGAGACGACTTGGGCCGTCGTTCGGTGACGGGCTGTTCATTCCTACACCTTCCATTAGCCCATTAATACCCATGCTGATACGAGACACGCACTAGATTCTACATGTCCTTCGGGTCGTGCCTGAGCTGGTCCTTCGGGGGATGCGATTCTTCCTAATTACGCCAGTTATAAATGATAATAACAAATCAAAAGGGAAGACCCAATGACACACCATCAAGTCCTCGTTCAAGATCGTGCTCATTTGCGGTCATAGACATCACGATCACAATGAGTGAGTCCAGAGACACGAGGCAGGAGAAATCGGCCTCGTTGTATAGTATGCATGGCGTGCTCTTTGCGGGGCGCTCGCTAGAACGGGAAGTGTTATCAACGACCGCTTATCTAGACCTCGGGAGCGGACTCGAACCGTGAACGCGTGAACCGTGACAGACGGCATAAAGTTTGCCGACTCGGACACGCCAATGCGAGTCATGTGACTTATGAAGGACCCGATGACGGATTAGATTATAGATTATCGCGCTCCTTCATTCGCAGACTATAGACTATGATAAGTTATATGTTGCCCACATGATGGGTCCCAACTAGGCCATGGCAATATCCCCCGCTTTATTTTCCCTACTCATGCGAATATGTGTTATAATAATGTATGCCCAAAGCGGTGATTCACCAAACGTCATGATGATGATGCCGTCAGTACCATGACTAACCGAATGTTTCGCCTCAACTCACAGCTTCCGACATCTTCTGTGGCCACGGCACATCCATTAGCACTAGAGTAGCTTTGCGACTGTTCCTCTGTGTGGTTTTCATTACGTTGGCCCTGTTGATCACCTAGACAAGGTCATTGGCTTCACAGGCCCTTAGCGAGACGCACATGGTACTGTACCATTTCAGGGTATGATGAATCTGCCAATTTGCATGATCTTTGCCTACATCTCGGTCTCGCAACCCTAGGCCCTACCTTCGCACTTGTCGAATTTCCCAACGCGAAGGTCAGTTCTGACAACGTTTTGCTGTGATTCTTGTAGCATGAGATTCATGAGTATGATCAGCGCGGGGGGGAAAATAATTTTGGGCGACCTACATCATATCACTGGGATGGAAACCAGACATCGAATGAGAGTGGCAAGATCCCTGAGATACTGGAATACTGGTCCAAAAAGTTACACATACTCGAGTATCAGATCAACCAAAGGAGCGGCCATCGAACGGGAAAAATGTCCATACCAAGAGCGTTGAGGAGAGGAGTACAGCGACATGGCGCTCCTGAACTACTACTGAACGACGAACGTCCGAAAAGAGCCTGCAAGGTTTACTTTCTCAAATCCATGCCGCCCGCGCGGTCATCATAGCAAGGGCAGGCGTCACAACACGCGCGACCTCCCGTGGCTCGCGGCCCATCTCCTAGTAGAACGGTCCCCCGATGTCTGTAAAAATCGCAAGCGATGTGGCAGCTTAGGCGAACTTCGGAGGATAGAGAAGTTGGGAGGGTAGAATGAGAATCTCAGAAAGGTGCGTAGGCGTTTCCGAGAACAGTAAGAGAAAGACCTTTGCATTAGAGGGAGACCGACGCAGGACTCTAATGCACAGCGACACAGTATGGCTTACAAGAGGGCGCCCGAAACTGGAAGTAGTGAACAAGTATTAGTAAGTGGCCCTTTGGAAGTTATGGTGAGCGAGGGTAAAGTCAAAGGAAAAGAGGAAACGTGAGCCCAAGGAAAATATACATAGCGAATCGCATGGTGCTACGGCGAGGTCAGTGCGAGGTTCTGAGCAGGGCGAAGGGCCGCTGAGCCATCGGGGTGGAGAGACGCCACGGGATGGGCGATAGCCTGAGACAAACTAATGGCCGTTAACGCCATTTCGCGGAGACCCGCATCCATGCAGTCCCTGGGTTTGACCTCCCGTAGTTCGCGCACTGCCTCGTCGATATGCATGTCTGAGCCGCCTTGTCCATCGACCGTCTTTTTCACAAGTTCCAGCAACTCGTCCACGATATACTCTGGATAGGCAAAGTCAGAAAAGATGCCACGACTTCGGATAACGATATCGCAAATGAGGTCAAGCAGAATTCCCTGCGTCCCAAACGGGTGCTTGCTATCCGTCCAGTGAGTTGTGATAGCTTTGAAAGTGCCAATATAAAATCCCTTCTTCGACTCGTCTGATAACGACGCGGATGAAAGTTGTCGGAGTGCGAGGAAGAAAAGCTCCACCGTAAAACCGAAACCGCCACCATCACGTAGATCCTGTAGACGCCGCAGTTGCCGTTTCATCAGGTGATTGAGCCGGCGCAGGAGGACGGGGATTTTATCAATGGATTCTAACCCTTCGAGGATCTCCTTGTGTTTCTCGGGATTCCGTCCTTCGGCGATATCGCGCAATCTTCGACCCAGTGTGCAAAGAGCTTGCAACTGCTGTCCGGGGAATATCAATTGTGGTGTGACGGGGGTGACACCGGCAAGGGGGAAACCAAATGCCTCGCTCATCATTATCGGACCGGTAGACTTCAACTCATGGAATGCTAAGCCTGGGAGCTCCTGTATCAAGTTGTGAGTGGCCTTTTCTATCGCATCCTGGAGAAGAGACATCCGCCAGTCGACATCCCCGATGCCATCAGCTTTGCCTTCTATACGCTCCAGGTCCGAAATCGATTCTGCGCGGTCGCGTATAATGTCCTTGATTTCTTCTCCTGTCCTGTTCAGACTCCAGGGTTCGAAAGCTCGATGTAAATCCTCGACATGCTCCCACGCCTTCTTCAAATAGTCATCGATCCTCTGAGCACCTCTTAGTGCCAATGCATCTGGTTCGCCGTAATCCGACGGAAAGCGTGCAATTCCGCACACCGCGAACCCCGCAAGCTGCCGTACCCTGTTACCCTCAACCTTTACCATCTGCCGAACGGACACGAGTGAAAGGCATGTCCAGCGTACTGAGAATGATGGGTAGGTTCTGATTGTTGACAGTTTATTTGTCCCTTCGGTGTGGCCTAGTTCGCTAAGCACTTCTCCGACGTCTCCAAACCAGCCTAGTTGAACGTCGGTACAGCATACAAGGGCCGCCGCAGTTTCGATGCACCCGTGCATACGTCTACGTCGTGTCTCCTTGTTCATTGAATCTCCGCCGTGACTATAGGTCTCGAACACGGATCGCACACATCGGCAAATATCATAGATGGGCGTTCCTTCTCGGGGGCCAGAACGGGGATGGACTTGAACATCAGCAGATAGCGTCGGCTCAGCCCCTTCTACATCAGGTTGAGAGATACCTTGGATGGTGACCTCTTTCCAAACTTCTCGGCCCAAGTCCTGGTTAAAAGAGCCAGGGATTGCCAGTACAAAAGCATCCATGTCGTTGCTCCCGTTAATATTGTCAACCAGCCATTGAATTGCGCGCACATCCCGAGCTTTGCGGTCCTCCGTCTGTTCCATCGCGAGTCGCTCCTGAACTGCATCAATATTCAAAAGCCTCTCCACTCTGACACCAGAGTGATAATTGTATGACTCGGGATGTAGATCCCGGATAAGACGCCAAATGAAGCTTGAGAAGGGGTTTCGGTAGGGCGATTGTGGATTCACTATTGGTGCGACCGTGCAGTAAAGGTAGAGGAATCCGCAGATAATGATGGGAATGATAGTAATGACTCCGACACTTGTGTTGATATTCAGGACGGTGTCGGCGAGACCCAAGAAGAAAAGGATAAGGGAGAGGTGAATAAACCCTGGTACGGCCTCTGCCACTACCGGTAATTGTTCGACACTTTCGTACAAAAATACTTGAATCCGCGCAGTCTTCAACGGATTGCTAGACCGCTGGTAGATGCGCATATAAGCCCTAACCCACTGCTGGACGAGCGTTGCAAGGAGCGCAGCAGATAGACTGCATATGAGGCTGATAACCCAGTAAACATTCACTCGGGAGTCAGAGGCTGATGGATGAAAGGTAGGGTAAGGCGAGAGGGATATAGGATTAATCGAGGCCTGGGAGCCAATCGATGTGATTTGTTGCGATATTTGAGAAAGAATTTCAATGGATTGCTGCTGGTAGTAGACTGATCGGTCTGTGGGGTTTCCTTTTAAATCCTGAATCTTCGGGACGACGAACGCAGAGAGAACAGAGGAGAATAAACCAGCCTAGTGCGAGAACGACGTCAATGGTGGCCGCATCAAGGTGGAAAACGTGCGCATACGAATAAAAGGATTCCATCCATGTCGTCCTTTAAACTTTGTATTCGGACCTCATCAAGACTCTTGACTTCTTTCGTATACAGAGACCAAAGAGAATTGGCGCTATTGTCAAAATCCTTGTGATGTTCTTGGGAATGACTTGGATGATCATTTCCTGGCGGATCGTTCATTCCTACGCGTCCATTAGATCATCGAACTGCCCACCGGGATGAGAAACGCACCAGGTTCAGGGTGTTCTTCAGGTCGTGCCTCGACTGATCCCTCGGGCACTGCGGTCCTTTCTGACTCAACTGATAGAAAAAAATTAGGAGTTCGAAATATTAAGACAAATGGAAGATCCCAGAACATACCATGGAGCCCTTGTTCGAGAGCACTTAGATCGGGCTGATTTGTAGTCCTGGACATTACGACCACAAGACGCGGGCTGGAAGATACAAAGGGAGAAGAAACCACTAGCCTCGTTGCAAGTGCATGGCATGCTCTCCATGGGGCGCTCACTCGCTAGTACGAAGAATGTTGTCAACGACAACGCCCTCCGAAACGAGAAGCGGACGTAAATTACTGACACGCAGATGACTAAGCAATGATAACAGCTTATCGATTATCACTCTTTTCCTTCCCCGCGCCGCCAAGTCCACGATGCAGTTTATTGCCCGTATAAGCAATCTATATAGTATGGTGTTCCCCACTCTAACATCCCCTCCTGGGGTGGAGACTAGGCGAAATAGATTGAACGAGAGTGCGAATATCCTAGAATACTCAGGCTACAATAGTACAAAAAAGCTACACATTATCGAGTATCAAATCAATCAAAGGAGCGACCATCGAACAAGGACAACATCGAGGACGAGAGAGAGAAAATCAGTGAGAGGATGAGAGCGCCACTTCAAAACGAAACCTTTTTCCAAAAAAGCCCACAAGTGAATAGCGTTTACTTCCTCAAATCCGCGCCTATACCAGCAGCCATCCCAGCAAGGGCCGGCACCGCAACGCCCATAGCCTCTGTCGGGACAAACACGGCCTTGTCCCCGAACGCCGCAACGCGCGCGACCTCCTGCCGCCGGCGGCCCATCTCCTGAGCGAACGGGTTCCCGACGTTCGCGTCTGCGCCCGCCCTAATCCGAATTGCCTCGGACTCGGCTTCTGCGGTGAGACGCGTCGCATGCGCCTGTGCCTCGGCTTCGATGCGGGTACGCTCCGCAACGGCCTTGGCCGCTGCGATAATGGAGTACGCTTCTGCGTCAGCCTCCGCCTGCGAAGAAAAGACGCGGTGAGGTTAGTTTAGTTAGGTGAGGTTGTGCCTAGGGCGGGCACGTACGTTGCGGGCTTGGGCCTTGATGCGGGCGACAGAGAGGACACCCTCCTCCTGCTTGACCTTGTTGCTGTTTTCCCGATCGACATTCTGTGGGGTTGTTCAGATAAAGTCCCGTCATATGGGATCCGAACGGAGAAGACGTACAGCAGCCTCCACCTGGGCTTGCAAAGCGCGCTTGGTAAGCTTGTCCATTGTGCTGGCGATCTCACCTAAGACTTGTCAAGAACCGATCACAAAATCGTCTCGAGAGCGCCTCACCCTTGAACTGCCTATCGATAACGGCAAGGTCCTTCAGAATTATACCGTATTCGAGGGCGGCAGTATGTAAATCGTCCATGGCGTGGGTCCTTAGTGCGTCAAGGAATTGAGATGAGGACTCTGCTTCCTCAATGCCGTCACCGCCTATAGAGCGCTGCTTGACCATCGAGCTGTAGTCAACTAAACAAAAGTATTAGATTACCGCCTGACCTGTGTAGGAGAGGCTTCATACGATGGGCGACAATCTGTGTCAAGATGGATTGAGTTTTGTCCCGAAGGGCATCGTAGGGCGTCTCATATCCGTGCGTCGCAAGCTTGAGTGGTTCCTCGAGCTGCCACTTGAGGTACAACGTCAAGCTCACTGGAACCTGATCACGTGTGAATCTGAGCGATCCATAGTTGTCAGACGCAAGGAAGATTTAAGAGTAAGCAGTCCGCGTACATATCCTTCGTTGGCATCTCGAATTGATTTTCGCCAAGTGTGTAGAGTCCACGTAGTGTGACATTTGGATGCGTGATACAGTGCTGTCCTGCAGGAAGCAGCTCGAGATCATTCCCGGATTGCAAAATCGCGCAGTTGTTTGCCGGAATGTCCAAACTGAACAAGATCCGTCCCGTATCATCAGCACAGACTCTTCAAGAACAAAACAGGAGAGAACGAGCGAGGACATACAATAACGCGACGACGTAACCCTTTGCCGCAGAATCCGCAGGGCCGGTGTTGGAGGACATCCGGACTTCGAGGCAACGCCCAAGAGCCGCGCCTGTGACATGGTCCTTGATCACATTGGGAAGATGCGTCTGATCGACAATTGCGAGCACGTCGTAGCTGCCGGCAATCCCGTACGCGACGAAGCCGCAGTTCTTAAGCACGAAGATGTGGTTCTGAGGATCCGAAATGACCGCGGCTTGGTTTTGAGACACTTGGACCACGGTCAAGCCCTGGAAAGTGACGACAGTGTCCGACACTGCAGGTCAAGGTCAACAGCGCTTTCAGTCGGGCTCCAGGTGGTATGCGGACAGTATCACATACGTCCATGCGTGCCCTTGTACGAGCGCGCCCACCAGTTGCGGAACGGGAAACCCGGATAGCGTCCCGGTTTCGTGAGCAGCTTTGGCAAGCCACCATGATTGATGAGACCAATCTGTCCGGGCGCGATCTCCTTGCCAATCCAGTCCGTGGGGACCTAATACACGAGCAGGGAAAGAGAGCCATATCAGTCTCTTCGAATCAGCGCGCAAAAGCCGGTCTTTGCGCCCCTAGCCACGATCACAATACCCACCTTGTCGGAGAGAATCTTGTTATATCCCGCCTGAAACCAGCAAAGCATTCACACGTCAGAGACTCCGTTGTTCGAAATCATCACCGAAAAGGTGTGAGAGAGAAAAGAGAGAGGATAGTACATACCGTGCGTAGAAGCTGATCGAGCTCTTGCAGCGCGCCGGTGACGCCTTTCTTCCCGACGAGCACGACGAACGGCCGCTCTTCGGAAAAGTAGTCGGTCGTCTTGGCAAAGGTGCTATGCGACCTCGCGGACAGCTCAGCTCCCTTGCCACGACTGCTTCCGCTCGCCACGTGACCCTGCGCATGCGCGTATCCGATGCTGGCCGATGGGCCTTCGATGACAGTCGCACCATCGCCGAAGTCTGAAGGAGAGGGCATGACTCTGGATCAGTTGCTGCTCTGTAGTATCAAGAGCGTGAGCGAGCGCGCGTGTGCGTGTGTGTGGAATTAGGGGGAAGGGGAAGGGGAAAGTGTGTGTGACTGGTCTTTGTGGAGCAGTCCATCCGCTTTAAATGGCCAAATGGCCATCACGCAGGCCCAGGTCCGCAGGCCCAGGTACGGTAGTGCGTTGCGGCCAAGCCTGAGATGGGCCTGCGATTCTATTCTTGTGGCACAGCTGAGATGAGCCGTTTCCGCTTCCCGTGACAACTGTATGCTGTGCACGCTTAGTGGCGTGTCTCGTAATCACGTTGCCAAGTTGGGATCCGAAGTTCCCAGCCACAGCACCACAACACCTTGACAGCCTTAAATCCCGTCCACAATTACAATCCGATGTAGAGGCCCACCAAGTGAATGAAGCTAGCCCTGATCCGACGAGGGATTGTGTTTTAGACACAACCGAGTATTTTTTCCGAGCCTGAGCCGCCCATGACAAGTAAACGGGAAACAATGGAATGCAGCACATGCATGCGAGCACAGCCCTCATTCCCAGACCCTGGGACGAGCAATACCAGTTCCCAGTACCCGGCACAGGACTCATCGCACCGCGGGTAGTCCTAGGGGTCCTGGCTGATCCCAACTACGCGATGTATACTCACCGTCAAGGACCCTCGAGGGTCCATACAACCTCTTCGACTGTCGACTGGTACAGTACTTCACTATGACACATAGGTGTGTGTTTTCGAACCTCCCTAGGTTGAAAACCGTCATGTTCTTTGTATTGTTTCCACCAGCCCACTGAATGTATCACACAGGTTTCCCAAAACGGCTGACAGTTTCTAAGGGTCCCAAATACTGCTTAATTTATCATCACCGCCTCGCACACTGCGTCACGATATCCTGCGGCACCGTCAATTTGGACAAGGTTGATGACTGGCTGCTGATTTGCATTAACAGTCCGGCCGCCATATGCCATGCAAGGTGGCAGTGGAACGCCCATACACCCGCTTTAGTAAGCGGCGAGTCGGCGACAAGCAAGTATTGGAGTTGAGTACCACATAATTCCAGGTAAACGAAGAGAGAAAAGGCAATGCTCACGATTATCCGTTACATAGCGTAAAACCACCCAGCTGAATGCAGGTATCAGGATCGTATCGCGGCGAAGGGGCGATGTCGCGTTAAACTCTTCGCCAGTATAGCGCCCTGCTCCTGTGCCCATTCTGGTTCATCGCCGTGCAAGAGAACGTCAGAAATCACATTCCCAGAAAAAATCCTATTACAACTGTATACGTACATCCAGGGACGATGTCCATGCAAGTGAAAGGGATGATCTCCGTCGTCCAAGTTGTCCTTTTGGGCACGTACAGTATATGAGGGAAAAGCCTGGGTCGCATGGAGGAGCACACGTACCACTCTCAGGTCGACCACCTGTATCGAGTCCTCCGTAAAAATCAGCTGTTCCCTTGCACCAAGGCCCGCACCGGCTGGCGCGTACCCCGTCGGGTTCTGCTGTACAGACAACAACGTCGTGGTCCCACTCAGAGGTTCCCAACTCGTGGTATTCATGAATCCAAGGAACCGACCGTCGGCAGTGGACTGGAACGAAACCGTCACCGACACGGCGCGCGTCGCGTTCGGCGCCGGATCCGGGAGGAGCGGGACAAGCGTGGTCGTCCCATCCACGTTGGTCAGGCCTGATATCCCCGGGCCGGGATCCGGAGAGCTAGGATCGCCAGGGGCCCCCGTTTTTGCGCCGTCTGAGTACCTAAGGAGGACGATCAGTCACCCATACCCGCATCACGACCATAAGGCGGTAGTAACACACCTGATTATGCCTCGGATATCCAAGTTCTGCCCCGGCTGGTTGTACGTGAACATATCACTTTGCAGCGTGGCACGCATCCAGAATGTTCCGTTCTGGACATTCGCCTGGTTTGCGTGCAGTAGCACGGAATAGCGCTGCGCTACCGCGATAGTAACTCCAGAAACCTGGGTGGGTTCAAGTAGTGTGCCATCGGCTTCGATGAGTGTGAGGGGATGATTGTCGACCGAGAAACGGATCGAGGCGAACGATCCAGTATTGACGAGTCGCAGGCGGTACGTTTTGTCGCGTTGTAAGGTATACTTGAACATGTCGTTTCAATTTAAGGCGTCGTGTAGAATGGAATGGATCTCACATCAAAGTATGACCCGCCGGTGCCACTGGCAGAATATTGTCCTAAGCCATTGATGGTCTACACGTCCTCAGTCGGTTGCCAGCATACGAGAAGGTACACGCACACCACCATCTGGTACTGGCTCATTCCCTTGCTGACCAGCGATACCTGCAGGCTATGAAAAGTTGCAGTTATATAAACAGGGTGAGGGTACCCTCTCACTGAGAGATAATCCGCCAGCAGGACCTGACTCTGGTCGTGGTGAAGATCTGACATCTAGGCACTATTCAGATGACTCGGAAGTTACTGATGCTTAGATGTGGCGTTCCGTACTTGGATCACAATCTCACTATCATATGTAGGGAGAGTTGAAGTATTTTGGGTAGGGTGGACGATCAGTGCTCCGGTTACACCATCAGTATATTGTGTTGAAACTATGGTGTAGCATTGGAGCGACTTTAAGGAGGCAGGTTCAAGCCCACGAAACGTATCAACTCACAATCTGATGACGGTTTCGGAAATGGAAAACCACGTGGAATGGTCACGTGAGATGCAGTGCCATGACGTAGACGCAGACTTACGGGCACTGAAAAGGGTTACTTGTAATAAGCGCTGATTGTGTTAAAAGCATGTGGAATAGACGCACTGATACCAAGTGGTTCCAGAAAAGGCACCAAGCGTAAAGCTAGGAGGAGTGTGAGTATTTTCCGGAGCCAGTCCAAACACGTTATTTACTTGTAGGTCAGAGACTGGCCTGGAGGAATGCCGCACTCTGTGATCCCGGACGTGCCGTCATACCAGTTTGTCCCATTTTGAAACTACAATAGAAGCATGCGTCAGTATGGGGAGATCCCTGGGTGGTGTAGTCTCTTCACTCACAAGTCCATGCCAATGTATACTCGTCGCGTTTGGGAGATTATTATGGACGTTGACTATCAGGCGGTCCCCCTGATTTACTTCTATACTTGGACCAGGGTACAGGCCTAGAATTTGTGCTCAGTATCGGAAGACATCCCAGACGCGAGAAGTAAGATAGCGGTGATGCCCGAGCTGAGATGCCGCAGAATAACAGCCACGGTCAGCCCATCATAGGCTCATGGCGTTCAATGAAATTGATGAGTGGCCCGAAACCCTCTCGAGTAACCACCACAGCACACCACTATTCTTAAATTCGGGCATAGAGCGCTAGGTATGCGGCTCAAATTTACAAATGGCGCCAGAGTGCCACTTCAAATACAAGTATATGGTGGTTCTCCAAAATTGTCCGATCACGCCGTCCCAGGAATCATCGTAAACGTCACAGGGCGATGCAGGGCAAAGGAATAATCACGGCACGGGAACGTAAAGGCGTACCATTGACAACTAACATCGTCTTGTTTACCCCATCCGGCGCTCCATTTGCGAGTGCGACGGTGAAGTTATACCTGCGGTCCTGGGGTGACTGGCCCACAATGGAGCCTACAACGAAGTTGTTAGATGTCTGTGGAGTGAGAAGTGGTAGTGACGAAGTAGATGGGGAGGTTTGTGAGTCATTGCTGGTGGTGTTGCTGTGGTGGTGTCTGAGCCCGAGACCCAATCCAAGACCGAGTGCCAGTGCTAGAACGAGTGTGGTGGCTGCAGCAGCAATAAGGACCCATGGATGTTGTCTACGCGACACTTTGCGGGGAACTTCGTCTGCCATGAGCCACAAGAGCGAGTGAACGGATGATCCTTGGCTATGTGTATGAGAGATGGCTTATGAGAGTGGGAACGAGGATAACCCTGCCCCAATCGTCGTGGGCAGTGTACAATATATGGAAGTACCTGACCTGACCTGACAAGTGACAACAGGGGGTAAGGGTATGCTTGCTTGTGTCGTAGAGGTTTGGTAAGGGATAATTCTGTCTAGACATTCTATGGTGAAATAGAAGCCTAGCGGGTGTTTGCCGGCTCGGATGCTAGTACCAGTTGATGGCAACTTGATGGCAACTTGATTCACCACTAAGGATTAATGATGAAGCGGAGATGGGAACACATGGACAAGGAACAGCGAATGACGTGATTCTGATAGCCTTGAGTGCTCGTGCGTGAAGGAGGACATTTGATTGGTTATCGGGAGAACGACCTTCGTAGTCGGGATCAGAAAGCCTTCAAATTGAAACTAGGTGATAACGTGGTCGACGCACATGCTTCTTTCCGAGGACAGTAAACAAATGTATGCATTGGCAATGCGTTCCAGTGCATACATTGAGGGACATGTATAAGATAACAGCAGACCAGGAAGTACGTCCTTGGACGTAACCCCCCTACAAGCTCGTCATGTACGCGCTCTCCCTCGTCCTTCTCCCAGCCGTGCTTGCCGCTCAGGTGCGCTTACCGTGGATTTATTTATAGAACTACAGTGCCGTAATCAGGTTTCCCACTTTGGCTTTTAGGTGCCACCGTTCGTCCCGCCCTCAGAGGGCCCTCTCGTTGTGTCGTCCAACTATGTTGGTGCCAACAACGGCAGCCTACCAAAGGCCGAAGTCGTTTCTGGCAAGACCTTCGACCGCTTCATCCAGGTAGGTGTCCAGTCACCACGTGCCATCAACTCCCCGTTCTTATGTGAACCCTAGATTTGGCTTGAAAACACAGACTTTTCAACGGCAGATTCGACTGTAAGAAACCGACATCTCGCGGCTATTTTCCTTTACTATCAATCCGACTTATCCCTCCGTTTAGCCTGAATTCAACACCCTCGCTGCACAGGGCGTTCGTCTTTCCCAGTATTGTGCGCTAACCCACCCTTCTGAGCCCAACTATGTTGCGGCGGTCGGTGGGGACTTCTGGGGAATGGGTGATGATGACCTATATCACATCCCACCAAAGTGTGTCTCAACCGGACCCGTAACACCCATTCATACTGACTAATCCCTCACTAGCATCTCTACCGTTGTGGATCTGTTGGAGGCAAAGAATATTTCTTGGGCATCTTACCAGGAGAACATACCCTTTGATGGATACGAAGGCTTCAAGTGAGTCCAAGCCGTATCTACCCGACTCTGTCTGATGCCATCCACCACAGCTTCACCTCCAAGAACTACGTCAATACATCTGCGCCTGACTATACCTACTATGTGCGCAAGCACAACCCCACGATCGTCTACGATTCGGTTGCGTCCGTGCCATCGCGTCTTGCGCGGCACCGCAACTTCAATGACTTTGCTGCTGATGTGAATGCTTCCGCTCTCCCACAATGGATCTTCGTAACGCCCAATATGGTCAACGATGGCCACGATACTTCGATCGACTATGCAGCCCAGTGGCTGCAATACTGGCTCGTCCCGCTTCTCAGCAACGAAAACTTCAACGACAACAAAACGCTCATCGTGCTAAGCTTCGACGAGAACGAATCGTATACTGAAAACAACTGCGTCTTGACGTTACTTCTGGGAGGCGCTGTTCCCGACAGTGCGCGAGGCTCAAACGACTCGACGTACTACACACATTACTCCCTACTCTCCACCGTCGAGGCAAATTGGGGTCTCGGATCGCTCGGCCGAGGTGATACCAACAGGTTCGTCTTCCGCTGCTCCTTTATCCCCACTCTCTCGGCTCACATGCCGCCACGTCCCACAGGACCGTCTCGAACGTCTTTTCCTTCGTCGCCGATGCCACGGGTTATACAAACACTAACATTTCCACCTCCGATAACCCCACAAACGCCACTGGCACGATACCCGGCCCGCTCAACCCAGGGCTATACGTGCCCTTCACTGCGCCGAACACGTCCGCCGTCGGCGCGGGGGGTGGACCCGTCTTCGTCGCATCCGGCCTGAACACCAGCTTCACGGCAGCGGTCGCGCCAGCGCCGGTCAACCTTACAGCGCAGAACAAGTCTGTTCCCTGGCTCGGCCCACGCGAGGGCTCGAACGCGGTGCCGTCGAACAGTAGCAGCGGGAGTGGCAACGGTGCAGGCGGAAATGGCGCGATGGGCGCGAACGAGGGCATCGTTCGTGCTGCCGCATTCGCCGTGATTCTCGCTGGCATTGTGGCGCTGCTAGGTTAAGCGAACAGACCATGGCATTTTTTCCCCTGTCCTCCCGTGGCCTTTACGACGTAATACAGGACGGGATGGACATCTGTCGGTGACTGTGTCGTCTACTTTTTTTCGGGATTGGTAAACCATTGCCAATTTGCACATGACTCTGCTAAGCTACGTTGATGAGGTATGCGGGTTATCCGGATCTCCAAGACTTCGCCAATTCCTGTCCATGACCAGGGCGTCGCACTCTAGCACTCCAGGATGTTTCACGGCGGTCTCCGCCCCGCCTGCCCTACACGCTGTTTTATGACCTGCATGTTTACGTAAGTCACGCGCTGCCAAGAAAACCTTGCCTAATACAGTATACGTGAAACGTCTCAATCGCATGCACATCTTTGGACCATAACTCTGCTGTTACCTCGAGAGTTGGGACTACCGTCTCACCTCGAAAATTCTGGAGAGGGGACCAGTATTGAAGCTGCGTGGTATGCTACTGCATGACTAATTTCGACTTGCAAGGAGCGAGGCGTAGGAGCGTACGCGGCCACAGTCCACGTATTGCCACGGTCTTCGCCTGATGCGAGCCCAAATACCAATTCTTGTGCGATTTCCTTCAATGAGTTTCGTTATCCTTGTCCAGAACACCCGTACTCTACGATAAGCGATTGTTTCTAGTCCTCTCATCCTGAAGGATAGGACTTGGGGTCTCCTGCCAGGCTGACGGCAAGCGCGACGATGAGCGATTCGTTCGTGAGGGTCGTAACACATAATTTCACCACCATCACTGTATTCAAAATTGTGATCTCCCATTCCGAAGCTCGAGAATAACTTTATGGGGATCGCTCACTTGGACCGCACATGGTCCAGTAGACTCGAACACAATGTAGTTATGGCCGGCCAACGTGTATGTTCGCCTCCGATTCAAGGTCACATTCTCCCTCTCCTGGAAAAAACTCAACGATTTTAACATTCATCGTACTTTTTTTTTACAAAATTCCCGGGATACCTCAGTCCGTTACCCCAATACATGAACGTCGAAAGACCAAGTCCTGGTCCCGACTTCTCGGCCACTCTGTAAAAAGATGATGGCTCAATACGACTCATACACCGGATCTTGTCACCGACACGAAGGTTTAAAGCGTACCTTTAAACCAAGAATCCTCTGGTCATCAACCATAACACCCACATACAAATATTCATTCTGGGTCACAATCTCGACATAGGGCAACGACGACCACACGTCATCTTTGAATATGGGGCCCGCAATGAGTACACTATCCTCCACGTTGAGCGTCATCCGATTTCCATTTGGAAGCTGCTTGCTCCAGTTTCCCTGCTTCGACTGTTCACCCGCACTGGCAGCTGCCAGTGCACAAGCGGCGCGCACAGCGTAGGGATTAAAGTCTCGCACTTTGATCGGAGTCGGTATGCTTTTCTCTAATGTGATGGCGCGCTGGCCAGCCGTCCTTGTTATCCAACCCGTTGATGTATGTTCCCCCTTGAACCAACGCGTTGCAGGGGGCCCCCATGTAGGCCATGGAACCTGTAAGGGTGCGGGCATTGGGCCGGGAACGGAACAGAAGGGCGCACTTGTGCGATGGACCGCAGGGATATGAGCAAGGAGCGCGCGGCGGTGCACAATGAATGTCAGCCAATCGCTCCCAGAGAAGTGGCGGTAGGCGATATCGAAAATAATGATCGCATCCTCCGCTTTGTCGTGGAATGGTCTGCCTGATGGGGATGGCATGGTATCGGAACCTGAACCGGTAGGGTTTGGTTCTGCTCGACTGTAGAGGTTGTGGAGTGAGGCGCCTATGGTGAGGGGTGGAAGGTGGAGAACGCATAGAGGGACGAGGCGCGGTGTGCCATCACTATCGATAGCAATCTTGACTACTTCGAGCGTATTATGAATCAAGCTGGGAACCATCAGAGTATCTTCTGAGAGGAAATTGAAATATATATAGGTTCCCAGTTCGGGAGACTGAAGCTGGACAAAAAGAATAAGCAATGGTGGTGCGATTGCTGTAACCCCGAAGCACTCACAGGGTGCGTCTTGCCCTTTTTCCAGCTCACCAGAAAGAACATGTCCTCGTTCTCACTCCATTCTACAAAGGTGGTCAAAAGGACAAGGAAGTCCCCAACAATTTCAAAGTGGAGGGAAGATATGTCAAGAGGTAGAGACTTTGTGGCGATGGAGATGATGGGTTGCTCGGCAAGGGGATGAGGCTGGCCGGTTGAAAAGCTCAAGAACCGTATTTCCAAGTTGGTTTTCAGCTCAAATTGGCTATTTATGTCTGCTTTGCTTTTCTAAAATCAAACCCTAGAGGAATAAAAAGAGCAAGGAAGACGCACGCAGTCAGAATCGCTATCAGATCGTACTCGTGCGCCGCGAGTCCAAAATCTAACATCTCTGTTTCAAGGCTAATCCCCTTCCACTCCAAGTTTTGAGGCTGCGAATCCGAGAGTGACGGGAGAGAAACGTAGGAGTACCCAACTATGGGATGGTAGTTCGCGTAGGAGGGTCTCGTGCCGAGTATGAGCGCTCCACCAGTTAAGTCGTATGTACCAGTCAAGTCGAATGGCACGGAGAGTTGTACGGACTTACGGAAATCGAGCGTCGCCCAGGCTTCTTCCCTATTCTCGAGAATCCGAAGACGCTCAGGATAACCTAAGCCGGGATGCATATCATCGTTTACTGCACAGCGTTCCAGCTGAATGAGATAACGCAATACAGGACAACTGCACAGGTCATACAACATGCGACAGGTGCACCCGCATGATATAATGTCGTGGGCGGAGAGATATAGAAGGATGCGAATCACGAGTTCCGGAGGAATGCGAAGCAAAGAGATTGGTGGTGGGCCCTGGGGGATATCGTTGGAAAATATCGCAGCTTTATCTGAGGATGTGGTGTTCTGGGAGGAGTGTCTGTGCCCATCCATGTTGTCTCGAGCGAGTGGACCAGTTACTAGTGGTTCGTCTTCGTCACCTTGTAGACTTTGTGGATTTATGGCCGACGACTTGCTAGTATAATGAGGGCCGACGTTTTCAGATGAAATGAGTACCATTATCTGATTGAACTTGAATGAGGGCCATGCTACACACCATGTATCACTGATGCTCCGAGTCTCTGCCGGTGATCGCGCAGGCGGCAGTCCTGAACTCGAGATATCTGACACTGTTTGAGGCCTCCTGAACCTACTACTAAAGAAGCGCCCTAGCATACGGTGTTTGCTATACCTCCAGCAGGCCGTCTGTGAGCTGTGAGAAATCGATTGGTGACTCGGACTTGACTGAGAGCTTGCTATAGAAGGCAACTAATTCGCATCGTACTGTGGGGTTACCGGTAATCCGTCGTCATGCTTCCCCGGGCCGTTCGGCCCTGGCTGGGAAGGATTCCTCAATCTCTTTCTTCACAATCATGGCCGACTTGCTGGGTTCCTGCAGGAGGGCTTGGCCCCAAGATATCTCTGAGCCCGAATCATTCACCCAGTCAAACAACTTAAGTGTTGAACCCGTTGGCGGTGGTTCTCAATCGATAATTTCGGAGAAACTGCAGTTGGGTTGGGTGGCTCCTCCAAATAACTTGAAAGCCCCTAGACATGACTGTTGCCTTTCCCTTGGATGAGGAATCGAACCCATTTGGCCCGCACGCATGTCGCGGAACATATGTCTCCACGCGATATCGCTCAGTCAAGATTTCATTGAATCATTTTCGTTTTATTAGTGTACCCTGGACTATGGTTCAACGCAGTCTCGGATACAGTATAGCTACGGTGAGGCAACGAGTGCGTTTACTTCTTGTAAGGTATGGAATCGCTGTAGTGATGTAGTGATCATCATAAATACTCCTAAAGACGGTCGCGGAATTTTCTTCCTCCACTTTAGTCGAGGCCACCAACATGAACAGTAGACGCGCCCCTGATTCTCCGGGCGTCACAGCATGCACGTGACGGTTCTCTTCGTCGCCACCAAGTCAACGATGAGCTGCGTACGCCTGAGTCAAGGTTCGATATTGTCGGTTGGAGTTGCAAGGCTATGCTGCTGGCTCTATATTTCTTGCTCGATGCTCTACACTTTGCCTCCCGACGCCCCCGTCAATATTCCACTCTCCCTCTCTCTCAAAAAACACTCTTCTCCGTCGAACTCGTTGCTCTGAGCTCTTGGCTCTCACCCCATGCCACGCCGCCAAACGCTCGACACATTCCTCGCCCAGGGCGAGCTGAGAGGCAGCCACAACAAGCAAGGCATCGTCAATGACGACGAAGTCCGGAGACCGCTTCAAGCCGGGGCCGAAAGAAACTACGGCCGTGCAGGAGGTCTCTGGGAGGCGTAAGTTGATCCATCGTCTCTTGTGGGCTTGGGTACTTGATGTTCATCATGATCAACAACTACGCGAAGCGTAATCTTGATTCTAGCCTCGACAACGTTGAAACGCCGAAGGCCTTCATGCGGATGATTGCCCATGCGATCGACGGCAGATATGGCGACCCCAAAGCTTGTTTGACGACTGTCCGTCAGTACTGGAAGAACACCACCGCTAGTCTGAGCCGGGCAGGACATCCTGTACGGAGTAAAAAAGTACTATCCACTACGCACGTAAGTGCTTGTGCTATCCCCTTCTAGCTCGACGTAGAACTTATAGATTTTTATAGTTCATCAACGGCCCTCTCCAGAAGGAGATGAGGCAGAAGGAGGAGACGAACCTAGTTCTGGGGGAGGTCGAAGTGGAGGTTGGCACCTGGGAACTGGGGCTTGATGACGTCTTCCCAGAGCCAGTACATCGGGGTACCGTAGGTGATGTCAGACGAGTCGGTCGGACCAGTGCCACTGGTGAGGAGGGCAGTGAACTCGGCTTCGGGACCGGCGATAAGGGCCCCAGAGTCCCCGCCTCTGGAGAATGGACCGGAGTTGTTGTCGTAGGGGTAAACTGCGGCTTCGACGGAATCGAAGGTGCCGACGAGGCCGTAGCGGCGCTGATGAGACTCGAACCCAGCAAGACGACCAATCGTGGTGAGCGTGGTGTGACCACGTTTGATCACGAATCGCACGGGGTCGCCCTTCAAGTCCTGATTGTTGGGTTGACTTATCTGAGCGGTGGTGAGAATGCCTCTGAGCTTGAAAAGACGATCCTCGGGGTAGTCGAACTCGGATTGCGCCTCGTCCCGAGGGTACAGTAAGCTCATAAACGTGCCGGAGTCGATTTCAGTGCCTGGAATACGAACAGTTAGATTAGGCACCTTTAGTTAGACGGGGTCAGCACGCACCTAAGTCAATGACGTTCCCCATGAAGTTCGGCCAGAATTTCTTCATGTCAAGCTTGATGAC
>Ga0307512_10001426_pt1 | contig 33915 bp, 44 predicted proteins | sample 14_EM_MG_FD_200267 | JGI IMG/M metagenome (GOLD analysis project Ga0307512, IMG submission 200267) | Populus trichocarpa ectomycorrhiza microbial communities from riparian zone in the Pacific Northwest, United States - 14_EM | ecosystem: Host-associated > Plants > Roots > Unclassified | place... | reverse complement strand
TCCTGATACCTGATAGTGCACGCCATGCCTGGGCCTTGGGCCCTAAATGTCCCTAATTTAGAACACTGCCCTGGTGCGCCACATGATGAGTTCCCAACATCCCGTATCACACCATTGTCCTCCATCAAAGATGAAAATCCCCATGACAGGCCACGGTGAACTACCTGGTGAGTGCAAGTGTGTTCCAGGATCAAGGATGAAAAACGAAGTCCAACTCACACTGGTGAGTGATGTGCAGGAACGAGGCTGACCTCGCGTCGTGCCAAAGGCAGAACAAAAAGGTCGTGCCAATGCCAGGCACGCTCCCACGAGCCTGTCACTTCGAAATTGACTGGGACGAAAAAGGGAAAACGATCAAAATTTGGAGCAATTCAGTCCAGTTCAGAACAGTGCCCGTGGGTGCCCATGGAATCCCGTCAGAAGGCGGGCACTGTGACACCTTCACTTTGCACCTCGGTGACGGCCAGCGAATAAAAGCACTGGGCCACTGGCACCCGATTCGCCTAGGTCGAGGCCAGCTCGTGCAACACCGTGGAGTGACCAAGACCCGGGGGAGGGGGGGAGTGGTGGTCAATTCCCGACAGGCCGTCAACGAACGGCGAGGGTAAGACACAGCGAACCAAACCGACTCACTATCATCCTCGATGATTGGACACCCCGACAACGGACAGTCGCATGGGCCTTCTCTCGTGTTGACCGCCATCAGCAAATCCCGAATTGGGGAAGGATTGGACGTAAATCCAGGAACTACAGTACCGTATCTGAGTCAACGACGCCTATCACTCCAGTCCTGTTGGTGTGCCCAGGCCAGCAGCCTGGATTGTGCCGCGGCGGAACTGCACCACGGTACAGTATTGTATGTGTGCACGACAGCCACGCTTTTTTCACTCATGGCACCGAACAACACGCAATCCCTCGCATGTGGGTGTTAGTTTATTTGAGAAAAATCAAAATCGCCTCAGTATCCCAATCAAACGGGTGCCGTGTGTGCCTGCACCAGTCCATATGTGGCTCGAATTGAACGAATCGTACGCGATCCGACCCAGGAGCAAAAAAAAATCGTATTTCTTTTTCCCCCCTGCGTCCCCCAACACGCACTAGTTGTGCTTTCCATTCGGATATCCGCAGCGAGAGGTCCTTCTATCCGCAAGCCCACGTTGAAGTCCACGCCATTCCGCTCTGTTTTTTACAACTGGATAGAACAGGTGTTGACATCGCCCCGAGCCCTCGGGCCAATTAAACCTGTCGTTGGTGCTGGTATGGATCATACCTTTTGCGTCCGAAATCCAAGGAAGGTCCTGGGCTCTCCGTCCAGGTATCTTCAGCTCGGCCCACCTCGCGGCCGTGTTATTGTATGGTGATTTACGATGACACCGAATCGATGTTCCATCACTAAGGGGATCACGCGAGAGGTGACGTTCAGCAGGATTCCGTTGCTGGCGCTCAGCTCTCTGTCTCTGCATTGTCAATTAATACACCCACAGGCCTACATGGCGTACTGATATTTTCTGTCGAAGCTCTCAAGAATTCAATTGCTTGCCATGAAAGACTCAGACGTAGAGGACGACTGGCTGCTGTTTGTGAGACTTTTGCGTGTCCAGCGCTGGTACCTCTGTGGCAAGGCTGTTCTGGTTGGGTATCGTCTCTGGGAACTAGGCCGGTGTGCAAAGTCACGTCGATATAACTGAAACAGACAGAATAAAAAAATAATAGGGTTCGCTTTTCGTTTGAAACATGGCCGAAAGGCTGTGCATGGGGTTTCCATGTCGCTGTACAGTACTCATAATTTCGTCGCGGGTGTATGCTTGTTAGATTCGAGCAAATCTGTTTTGATGCCCCACATGATTATTTGCCACAGCGATACCCGCCCATCCATGTTCCGCCAAATCCCTCTTCGTTACCCACCATGACCGTCGCTGGTCAACGGATCGGTCCGCAACGTTATTGAAAGGGCCCGGGTATCTTTGATGCCCCATATTTTTTCTGGGTTTCCTGTACAACTCCACTTCCAGGTCAGGTTAAGTACATCAGCGCTATGGAGGATAACATGTACTTTCTGTGACCAAGAGCCGGAGTTTTGGCATACACGCCGACACTAACCTCCGCATCACAGGGAACAGACCATGCTTCATAGTCCGGACATGGAGGTTGAAAAGAAAAACGAACTGTCTACAAAACAATCATGTCTTTGAGTATACTGGACATGTGCGTGGTAGACTTGCCTGCTCGTTGGGGAAGGGGTGTAGGTGGAGCCGGTGGATCAATTCGTGACATTTCTGGCTACCGGTGGACACCTGGAAAGCTTTCTACGACCACTGTCTTCGTTCGGGTGCGTACCCAATATACCCTATGAATCGTGAGACGAGAGATTGGAGAGAAAAGAGGCATCCCTCACAGAACGGGATGACCTTTCCATCGCCACCAGATATCACGGATTGGAAATCACGATTTCCGTTATAATTTCCTTTAAACGTTGTGAGTAAACATAAGAGAATTCGTAGTGTCGATACCTCCACGATCCCTGTGAATGGCCTTACTAGGTTCACAGTGGAAAAGCGTTTTCAACGTAGGGTTGGTGGGAGGTCAACAGGATTTTGAGGCCCTAAAATTCGAAAGCATGTAAGATTGGTTCAGACCATGGACGATCGAGCTAACTGGATCAATTCGTCAGAAATCATAGCGCTTCCGATACTAGAGTTGTGAAGCGTGCAATGGGAAGTCGTATGGAACTATTCCTAAGTTCACCAAGCCAAAGCCGCGGTAGTGGAACGTGTAGCACAACTGAAGCTCAACAACGCATTTCTCAGGAGCCAGCTAGGTGCGAAACCCCTGCACCCTGATATCGAGCTGGCGCATACACAGCGGGTGGCGGAAATCTAGAGGTATTCTTGCCTATGTCCGGGAGAGGTGGACCAATTGATAATCATGAGTAGGAGTCAACAGCTCGATTTTGGACAAGTTGTACAAGTCACGGGGCGTGTCAGTGCAAAATTACATTGACCACGCTGCAGCTGAGAAAACGCCTCCCAGAATTGCAAGAGCATGAATGAGGTCGATACAAGCGTAAGGAAAAACGGAATCTCTGCGCCAGAAAACAAGCCATCGTAGCTGACACATAGAGTAAAGACGGCCATGGTTTGACTCGGAGCTTCGAAGTATACTAGTAGGTGATCGATGATGGTATTACCTCGAAGCAGTAAAATAAGACCGCAACTTCTTTCCAAGGCCTACCTCGTCTAAAATTGGGAAAGAAAGTAAGGAGAAAAACAGCTGTGCAGGTGAGGCGTAATGATAAAGGGGCATAAGGCGAGTTCGGGTCGCGCAGCGGCCCATGTAGTCAAGAATATATTCTGCCAGACGGAAGCAAATAGAAACTTGACACAAGCGAATAATCACTTGATGCGGATGTTGGAGGTTCTATTCTGTTGTAGCCATGAATTACCTGTGATCTGTGGTATTCCGATTGGTACTGTATCGTTGTAAGCACAGAGTCACGCCGATGGTCGCGCCGCGCGGTGGGCACATACAAAGCGGACTACCGGCCCGGGAACGTGCCATCACATACAGCGATCAGCGGGGATTTGGAGTGTCGCTTTTGCAACTACAGTCAGTCACCTCGAGCGGAAACAGTTCGGAAGGTAGGAGCTCACCATGCGGCTTAGCAGCGGGACCTGGCGAGCTTGCACTTTTCAGCAGCTCAGTGCACTCGGGGTCACTCAGGCCCCCCCATCCAGGGCACATGGCAACGACGAAAAGTCTACGAAAAAAACAAGAGTCCGAACATTTGTTTTGAAATCGGGTGGCTCATGTCTGGATGACCCGGGCTTATGAATGTTTAGGCTGAGCACGCTTGTCGTGCTGCACGGAACAGATTCAGAAGAGACTATTGGGATGAAGGTACCAACTCACAAGGCCCGCGCGCATTTAGGACACTTGAAAATTTAGCTCTTTAACAACCTTTACTATCCCGGACCACAATACAGATAAAATGGGGCACAGATGTCTGGAGTCGCCCCGCGCGTGTGTGCCTCTACGGCTGTGTTCGCTCTCCCTCGCCCCTCGCGAAACCAACAGATGCATTTTTTTTGTATCCATCGATGATATCCGAGTCCCAAGACGCCTACTGCCGCCCGTCCTTTCCTCTACCCCTTTCTCAGAGACTCAATTCACGCCTTCATTACTGGTGTAAAATCTCGTCATGACGACTTACTCTCACGCTGACGTGCTAGTCTATGCCGTCCCCAAAGCCCCCGCCCTACCCCAACTACAGCTCCACAATCCGATTTCTTTGCGATTATTGCACTTTCTACTCGGTTTCTCCTTTGCCACTTGCGTCTATCTCACTACATGACATGCGGGCATTGTACGTTCTCCGCCTTCAAGCGTTCATTTCCAACTACGTGGCATAAAGCACCCCTAGTTGACATTCTCGGACAGACACTAGTAAGTGCAAGCCATCTACCTGTACAGGCTGGCCCCCTTCCTTCCTTAGTGCCGTTGCACCGCACGCCCACCATCATGATGGAGGTATAAGTTGTAGGCTACCGTTCAAAGCCATGCAGCAGGGAGGTCCTACGATCTGCGTGGTGCCGCCATCAGGCCCTGCCGCCGCTGACGATTGGGCAATTCTGAATTCGCCAGGCAGTTTAGCTGCGTGGTTTGCTGCTACGTCCTGGCATTTCCTAGCTGAAATACAGGCGCCTGGCACTGTGTGCTGACACTCGTTACAATTCATCTTCCTAATGCGATGTACAACAGCTCGCCGAAATCACTTGCTCGCTTGTCGGGGAGATTCTTCATGAGCCTTCCGTAGATGTCGGCTAGGACCATCTTACCCGCCTTTACCGTCAAATTTGGGTGTTAAACCTGTGTTCTTATTTTTTAATTCCGCATTTATTCCACGCAGCATATATGTACGTATGCAGGCCGTAGGTGGTTGGAATTGGCTATGCTAGGTATGTATCCAAGGTGAACTGTTTCTGGACGGGACGTGCGGTGGTTCAGGTGAAGTCAACCCTTACCCTCAGGACTCGGGCCGCAAGCCCCCTTCAACTTATTCTCCTCATTCGGGCACTTGCGGCTCGTGGCCTTGCAGGGCCCAGTACTTGCTCCACCTTTGTCAGGACAAAAATTTCAGGAGGGGATGAGGGATTAGAGAGCGGCAGCGTAGATGGCACGCGGGTCGCGACGTAACAGCCTGGCAAACGATTTGCGGAGGTTCCCCGTGCACCAATGGGGTGGGTCGTGAGAGAGTGGCCAAAACGCGGTGTACCTTCCTGTGGGTGTGGGCGCGTGCCTGATCAACAGACTGATGTCGATACAGAAGTCAAGTCGATGGTGAGTTGCGTCTCGAACAAGTTGTGTGATTTTCCCATCATGGGGACATGAAAGGGCCGGACGGGTTGGCTGTCATCGTCAATCGTCATGCTTCCCGCCCGCATTCCCGTTAGAGGGAGGTGGCCCCTCCACGCGGATGTGGCCCCTCCACGCGGATGTGGCCCTTGGTGTGTGGTTATGGGGGTGCGTGGAATCTGGGTCCTTTTCGGACGTTGGCTTGGGGACAGCCAAGGCCACTGCTAGTTCGGTTTCTAGCCTTTGCTTACCACACGAGTAGACTCAAGAGAAAAACACCACCTGAATCATCACGCGTCACACCCAACTGGGTATACAACTTTGCTTGCAACTGAGGTGACGAAAATAGGATATACCGTCCCCAACCAACCCGATTCTACTAGCAACAGAGCATTTCAACATCATGATATGGTCCAAAGTGGTCCCGAAAGTTGGGCTTCAAAGGAACGGTGCACAGGTTGGAAAGGTTGTCCTGGCCTTAAATCGACGTTAGATTATGTGAAAGTCCATAGTAAGATGTAAAAAAATAAATTCAACGTACCTGGACATGAAACCCATGCCCCCGAGTCCAGAATGTGTATCTCCCCGGAAGGGTGATGGTAACCAAAATGCGACGAGGGCAGGGTGGGGACGAGGTCCTCTTTGTTGTTGATGTGGACGATACCAATATGTTGGTCAACAAGGTCTGCAAAGGCCTTATTCCCGACACGAGGCATGCCAAAAGTGATCGCATTGATGGCGACGTCTACAGAGGGCTGTGCCAATAAGAAGACAGCATCCAGTAGGGCTATCGCGCCGCCCGCTGAGTGTCCCACGACCGTCACAGAAAATGGGTGGAACTTCGCAAGTGCGGTCTTCACGCTAGCAAGGATGACCTCAGCAGTTCTACTCATCGGTGAGAAATTGGGTCAGTCATATTATGGGTATGGGCACGGACTTTGTCTGTTCGTGCGCCATACCACTGTGGACTTTCATGTTAGGTGGTGCACCAGGGAAGAAGAAAGGATCGAGTGGTCCCTGGGGCATGTCAGGTTTAGCAAGGCTAGAACCATACCTTGATTAGCAGTTACAGAGCCTACGCTATGTTACGACTCACAATTTACGCACGTCAGAACCGTGGTGTGCGACGATCACCGTCCTTTGCTTGGGTGCATACCCAACATACCCTATAGATTGTGAGATGATAGACACTGGAGAAGGGAATGAGTAATCTCTTACAGAATGAGATATCCTTCCCATTGCCACCAGATGCCACGGGTTGGAAATCAGGATTCGCGTCACACTTGGCTTGAATGTTATAAGAAACCGTACGGATTATTGAGATTAATAGTTCATACCTCCACAATCCCATGACATGGTCTTACTAGGCTGGCAGTAGGCAGCGGCAGAAAAATTCGCGAAGGACAGGTACAACGAAATTTCCGACCGATAAAGTGGGCTGACCCCCTTCCAATCTACAGGTGTGGCCTTGACGAGCCCAAAAAGGAACACAGCAGCAGAGAGGGTGGAGCATAGCATTTTCCCTTGCCGGAAGTAGGGTGGCCACAGCTCGAACGGGGAACCAGTTAGAATCTGGACCATCACCAAGCAACTTTTAAGGGGCTCCAATGGAGATGGGAAGGATGCCAGTATGCATACAGTTTCAAGGTCAAAACACCAACAGAATAGACTTCGTTACTGTATCATGACAGGGCCAGATCAGATCATGAAAGAACTGTCCCATCCACACAAGGAGGTTATTGTAGTGCTGCACGTCGCGCCACTAAAACTCAACAGCATAATTCCAAAGGCGGAAAGACAGACAACCCTCGTAGCCCTGACCATGTGCCAGCATATATAGCTAGTAGATGACGGAGCGTCTACGAAAATTTCCTGCCACTATATTCGAGAGAGGTGGACAGACTGCCAGTGATGATAATGACCAGGGAAGCATGGATGGATGTATTGGACCACATGCTACAGCCAGTGGCATTAGCCATGCTATGCATCTGTGCAAAATTACACATACCTGCCAAAGCCGGCCGGAGGAAACCTCCAGAATTGCGAAGTGCGATGGTAGAGTTGTCAAGGTACAAGGTGTAAGAAAAAATTAGAACCCCGACAGGTCATAGTGGCAAGCGCATGACATGACATGACGACAGCTGCTAGTGTACCTTAAGCTCCCAGTTACGAACGATTGGTTTTCAAGTTACAGTACTATGCAGTTAGTGGAAGTAGAAAAAAAAAATCCAAAAGCAGAACAGGTTGATCACCACACTATTCACCCTCCAGAAACTCGATATTCTTGAATCTAAACTGTACCCTCGGTAACCTTCCAACCCTATTACGACAAAGTTTTGACTTTCTTTTAAGGCAATGTGGTGTTTCAAAGGAATCCCAAGCTTTTTACACACTCAGCCAGAGCTACGACATCGGTTCTTCCCGGATTTCCAGCCGCGGGGATGACTCGGAATGTGTGATGGTTGGGGATCTTGTATATATCAAATTCAAGGTATTGAGCGGGAGTCGGGCCATGCAGTCAAGAATATCATGCCAGAAATAGAAACTTGATACAAGCGAATGATCACTTGATGCGAATGTTTCGGGGTTCTATTCTATTGGAGCCATGAATTACCTGTGATCCGTATTCCGATTGGTATCGTTGTAAGCATAGAGAAAATTGAAGTCACGCTGACAGCGACAGGGGATCATACATAGCGGACTACCGGCCCGGGCACGTGCCATCACATACATCAGCGGGGATTTGGAGGTCGCAAAATCGCCTACGATTTGCGTGGTGCTGCTATCACGCCCTGCCGCGGCTGACGATTGGGCAATTCTGAATTCGCCAGGAAGTCTGGCTGCGTGGTTTTCTGCTACGTACTGGCACTTCCTAGGTGAAATACAGGCGCCTGGCACTGTGTGCTGACACTCGTTACACTTCATCTTCCTACTGCGATGTACAACAGCTCGCCGAAAAGACTTGCTCGCTTATCGGGGAAATTCTTCATGAGCTTTCCGTAGATGTCGACTAGGACCATCTTACCTGTGTTTACCGTCAAATTTGGGTGCTAACCCTGTATTCTTATTTTTTTCATTTCGCATTTATGACACACCGCAGCATGTATGCAGGTATCCGGGCCGTAGGTGCAGCTCGATTGGTTGGAGTTGGCTATGCTAGGTATGTATTCAAGGTGAACTGTGCTTCTGGATGGGACGTGCAGTGGTTCAGTTGAAGTTGATCATAGCCCTCACAACTGGGGCCCCGAGCCTGAGCCCCTTATTCTCCTCCTTCAGGCGCTCGCGGCCTCGTGGCCGTGCAGGGGCCCAGTACTTTCTCCGCCTTTGTCAGGGAAAAACATTCAGGAGGGAGATGAGGGGTTGGAGAGCGGCGGCGTAGATGGAGCGCGGGTCGCGACATAAGCAGCCTGGCGCACGATTTGCGGGGGTTCCCCGCGCTAACAATGGGGTGGGCCGTGAGAGAGTGGCCAAAAACGCGGTGTACCTTCCTGTGGGCGTACCTGGTTGGTAGACTGATGTCGATGCAGAAGCCAAGTTGATGGTGAGTTGCGTCTCGAACAAAGTGGTGTGATTTTCCCATGGGGACATGAAAGGGCCGGACGGGTTAGCTGTCGTTGTCAATCGTCATGCTTCCCGCCCGCATTCCCGTTAGAGGGAGATTCCCCCTCCGCGCGGATGTGGTCCTTGGCCCGGTGTGCGGCTATTGGGGATGCGTGGAATCTGGATCCTTTTCGGACGTTAGCTCGAGGACAGCCAATGACCACTGCTAGTTCGGTTTCTAGGAGCCTGAGAGGGCAGACGCCCACAAGCCCTGTATCTAAGGGGAAAATTTGACAGCCCTGGGGATAGACGATGATTGTGCCAAGAACGTCAAGAGATGCTTCCATAGGCCCACGCAAGGGTAAGCCAGTCTGAATAAAATTACTATGAATTGTTTGCACCCCTTGTGAAAACTGATGCAGACTAACTCTGGCAGTGCGAATACAAACGATACGTCTAAAAAGAATAATTCACGCCATTGGAAAGGGATCTTGCATTGATGGTCTATCTTGAAACCTTTCTAAGTCGACGTCCTATGGGACCTTGTGCGGGACACGACCCTAGACTCTACTTACCACACGAGTAGACTCAAGAAAAGCACCACCTGGATTATCACGCCCAACTGGGTATACAACTTTGCTTGCAACTGAGGCGACGGAAATATGATACGTCCCCAACCAACCCGATTCTACTAGTAACATAGCATCTCAACATCATGATATGGTCCAAAGTGGTCCCGAAAGTTGGCCTTCAAAGGGTGTATATCGCCAATGGTGCACTGGTTGGAAAAGTTGTCCTGGCCTTAAATCGACGTTAGATGATGCAAAAGTCCATGGTGAGATTTTTATTTTATTTTAAAGAAATCCAAAAAATCAACGTACCTGGACATGAAACCCATGCCCCCGAGTCCAGAATGTGTATCTCCCCGGAAGGGTGATGGTAACCGAAACGCAACGAGGGCAGGGTGGGGACGAGGTCCTCTTTGTTGTTGATATGGACGATACCAATATGTTGGTCAACAAGGTCTGCAAAGGCCTTATTCCCGACACGGGGCATGCCAAAAGTGATCGCATTGATGGCTACGTCCACAGAGGGCTGCGCCGATAGGAAGACAGCATCCAATAGGGCTATCGCACCGCCCATCGAGTGTCCCACAACCGTCACAGAAAATGGGTGGAACTTCGCAAGTGCGGTCTTCACGCTAGCAAGGATGACCTCAGCGGTTCTACTCATCGATCAGCAATTTGGTCAGTCATATTATGGGTATGGGCACGGACTTTGTTTGTTCGTGCGCCATACCATTGTGGACTTTCACGTTAGGTGAGACACCAGGGAAGAAGAAAGGATCGAGTGGTCCCTGGGGCATGTCAGGTTTAGCAAGGCTAGAATTATACCTTGATCAGCAGTTACAGAGCCTACGCTATGTTACGACTCACAATTTACGCACGTCAGAACCGTGGTGCGCAACGATCACCGTCCTTTGCTTGGGTGCATACCCAACATACCCTATAGATTGTGAGACGATAGACACTGGAGGGGAATGAGGAATCTCTTACAGAACGAGATATCCTTTCCATTGCCACCAGATGCCACGGGTTGGAAATCAGGATTCGCGTCACACTTGGCTTGAAGGTTGTAAGGAAACGTACGGATTTATTGAGATTAATAGCGTTCATACCTCCACAATCCCATGAGATGGTCTTACTAGGTTGACAGTAGGCAGCGGCAGAAAAATTCGCGAAGGACAGGTAAAACGAAATTTCCGACGGATAAAGTGAGCTAACCCCCTGCCGACCTACAAGTGTAGCCTGGACGAGCCCAAAAAGAAACACAGCAGCAGAGAGGGTGGAGCGTAGCATTTTCCCTTGCCAGAAGTAGGGCGGACCACCACCATGCAACTTTTAAAGGGACTTCAATGGAGATGGGAAGGCTGCCAGCATGGATATGGTTTCAGGGTCAAAACATCAACAGAATAGACCTGGTTACTATACATTGACAGGGCCGGATCAGACCATGACGGAACTGTATATGTCCCATCCGCACAAGGACGTTATTGTAGTACTGCGTGTCGCGCCACTAAACCTCAACAGCATAATTTCAAAGGCGGAAAGACAGACAGCCTTCGTAGCCCTGACCGTGTGCCAGCATATATAGCTAGTAGATGGCAGAGCGTCTAGGAGATTTTCCTGCCATTATATTCGAGAGAGTTGGACAGATTGGCGATAATGACCAGGGAAGCATGGATGGATGTATTGGACCACATGCTACAGCCAGTGGTATTATCTATGCTATGCATCTGTGCAAAATTACACATACCTGTCAAAACCGGCCGGGGGAAACCTCTAGAATTGCGAAGTGCGATGGTAGAGTTGGCAATTGAACCTGGCACGGTACAAGCGTAGGAAAAATTAGAACCCCGACAGGTCATAGAAGCAAGCACATGACGACGACAGCTGCCAGCCTGTGTACCTTAAGCTTCCAGCTACGAGCGATTGGTTTTCAAATTACAGTACTATGCAGTTAGAGGAAGTAGAACAAAATTCCAAAAGCAGAATAGGTTGATCACCACACTATTTCACCCTCCAGAAGCTCGGTATTCTTGAATCTATACTGTACCCTCGGTAATCCTCCAACCCTACTACGACAAAGGTTTGAATTTCTTTTAGGGCGATGTGGTGTTTCAAAGGAATCCCAAGCTTTTTACACACTCAGCCAGAGCTACGACATTGGTTCTTCCCGGATTTCCAGCCGCGGGGATGACTCGGAATGTGTGATGTTGGGGATCTTTGTATATATCAAATTATTGTGCGGGATATATTAAGTTACAAGGGTGTGATACTATATCTGTACTGAAAATTTAGACCCAAGGATGACTAGGATTGCGACTTCAAGACAGGTACACCAGGCAATTCGTGCACTCGACCAGGATGACCTTCCGATTGAGAATCATCCGCATTCTGCTCAAGTGACTATACAAATCAGATATGGAACCTTATTGTCGCAATCAAACCAAATCATTCACAATTTTTTCTATCTTCCGGAAATTTATTTAGCGCTGTTCCTGAAGTAATCATGATGAAACACTCATAGTTTTCTAGAACTTGCAAACGTGGCCCTCCTACCTACACTGGCAAATTGATTCTATATACCTATATTTATATTCAAACCAGGGTTAGCCCGTTCACACCTGTTGGCCAGTCAGTTCTTAAGTAAATCGCAGTAGGATCTACGTCCGACAGTCCTGTGTCCACTTCTGATTGCTTTTTTGTCAAGTAGAAACGCATCCATTTTCAAGAGGAGAGAAAGAGTTATGGTTGAGGTACACGAGGAAAAGGTTTGCTCCATTTCTCGTCATTGTTTCACTTTCCCTGACAGCTGACACCTTGGCACAAGCACGGTCTGGGCAAATAGGACACCGGGCCGCAACCCCGCCCCCACACTTTTTTTCAGGCCCAACACTTCTCAGTAACTGGGTTTAACGCCAAGTAGCTTTACACGGGCAAATGGAAGCATTTTTTCAAAAAGTACAGTAACTACTAGCAACCATCGACCAGTACCAGTACCCATCCCTTGTCCCCACATCGTGACATTGCAAGTCTCCTAGTTGGTCGGCCGCCGGGACTAGTCTAGATATGTGCTGGGTTTCCGTGACTCGTGACCCATCGCTCCAAACCTTTGGGAACTGGCAGTGAATGTCCGACTATCTCGGACTTGCCAGAGTGTGGGCAGGCGCCAATGCTGCAGCTGCGACGTCGTCCCGTTTCTGAGATGAGAGGTCCTAGGTGGGCCAGGTCCGAGTCCTATTGCCTTACAACCTGTCTTCCCTTTCTCCCCTTCCCCTTCTGGCCTTTGTTCAGAGCCTCATATCACGCGTTCATCGCTGTCTTGAATATCCTTACTTCTTTACTTACCTCACAACCACACAACCCCGGTCCTCATGTGCCTACCTATTTTGTCGTCAAAACCTCACACCAATTACTACCACGGCACGGCTGCAGCCTTACGCCGTCACGGTCATTCATTCCTTGCGGTGTATTAACCCTATATGTAGTTTCTCCAGGAGGTGGATGCAGAATATTATAGTCTTTCACCTCAAGGGACTGGTCATGGTGTTCTTCAATACACCCTTGGTTTGAGGTTTGACATTCTCACATTTCTCAGACGGCCACTGGCACGCGTAAATACACCACCTTGCGGTCCCTCTGACCCCCGCCATTTGGCATACATTCCACAAATACCTTTTTTGGATCCTCTCAATATGTTGCCTTTATTCATCGACCCAGGCTCGAACTCTCGGTGCTATTCCAAGAGACTGGCCACCTTCCCCCCTCCCTCGCGCGCCATCCGACCCACCCTACACAACACCGCAGGTGGTGTTTGCGACTCGGGGGCTCTATCACTGAAATTCGTGAACTCCTTCCAATGGGGAGGCGAAACTAGCTATGATCTACGTGATGCCACGTCGCATTGAGCAATGACCGACGATTGGATGGTCGAAATTGCCTCGGGACGCGGCTCCGCGTGCTAGCACCATCAGGTGCAGTGTGGAACTTTACGGGCCGACACTCATTATAATTCATCTTCCTGCTATATGCTACTCGTTCCCTTCAAGACATTAAAGCAAGTCGTTCGAACACTATTAGCAGTAGGAGTACAAATGATTCATTTAATATAGAATATTTCGTGTTTCACACACGATCCTGGACCCTGTTAACCACACTAGTTGCCTGCAGAGAAAAAAGGTATCTGAACCGTCACACGTTGATTGGGTATACAACTTCGCTCGACGCCAATAAAGTAATGAAGATGAGACGTCGTTCCCGATTCTATTTGTGGCAGAGCATCTCCACGCCATAATATGGCCCAAAGTGGTCCCAAAAGTTAGCTTTCAAGGGGTCGGCCTCTAAACCGCCGATGATGCATTGATCGGAAGTGTTGTCCTGGCCTTGAATCGACGTTAGATAATGCGAAAGTGCATAATAAGGACCTAACAGAAGAGAATCAACGAACCAGGACATGAAACCCACGCGCCCGATTCCTGAATGCGTATTTCTCCGGAAGGGTGATGGTAGCCGAAACGCAACGAGGGTAACACAGGAATAAAGTCCTCTCTGTTGATGATGCGGACGATACCAATACGTTGGTCAACAAGGTCGGCGAAGGCCTTATTCCCAACACGTGGCATGCCGAATGTAATCGCATTGACGGCAACGTCTACAGAGGGCTGCGCCGACAGGAAGACAGCGTCCAACAAAGCCACTGCACCGCCCGCAGAGTGCCCCACGACCGTCACAGAATCGGGATGGAACTCGGCGAGGGCAGTCTTCACGCTAGCAAGGATGACCTCGGCGGTTCTACTCGTAGGTCAGCAATTGGATCGGATATATGGGTGGGGGCGCGGACTTTGCCTGTTCATGCACCATGCCGCTGTGCACTTTGACGCTAAGTGGTGCTCCGGGGAAGAGGATGGGATCGAGTGGTTCCTGGGACACTGCAGGATCGGCAAGGCTGAGATACAAGGTTGATCAGCAGTTGCAGAGCCAAATCCTAGTACGACTCACAAAGGACGCACGTCAAAACCCTGGTGCGCAACAATGACCGTCCTTTGCTCAGGTGCGTAACCAACATACCCTACCAATTTATGAGACGGTAGATATGGGAGTGATGAGTAACCGCTCACAAAACGGGATGTCGTTTCCATTGCCGCCGGATGCCACGGGTTGGAAATCGCGGTTCGCGTCACACTTTGCTGTAAAGATTGTAAGAGAAGGTGCGGATATAACGCCAATTGACGACGTCGATACCTCCACAATCCCATGAAATGGTCCTACTAGGTTGACAGTTGGCAGCCGCCGAATATCCCACAAAGGGTAGGAAAGACGAAATCTGCAACGAGGAAAGTTGCTTGACCCCCTGCGGCCCCTGCCAGATGATAGGCGTAGCCCCTACGAGCGCGAAGAGAAAGGCAGCGGAAAGGCCAGCGAGGGTGAAGGGCAGCATTTTCATGGTGGCCGGGTCTTGAACGGGGAACAGGCCACGATTTGGACCTTTTTAACGTGTTCTCAATGGAGGTGGTAAGCGGTCACATGGCTCCGAGGTTGTTAGAGCATGCATTGACAAGAATTCACAGGTCAGAGGTCATCCGAGTCTTCCCTTCCCCAGCGCTTCAGAAAGTGGCCACGTGCCGCACGGCCTGCTGAAACTCATCGGCACATTCCCAAACGCCGCTAGCCGCTATGATAGGTAATCATGATCGGAAGGAAAGACAAGCGGGTCATGCCAGCCTGAGCAAGCTCTCAGGATTTCAAATGCGCTGGAACGATGGTTGGTGGGGTTGATACGTGCGAGTGTGAGAAGAATTAGAACACTGAATGAGAACACGGGCCAGAGTAGCCGAGACATGACACAAGGACGTCCCTTGCTTCGGATTCGAGTGATTGTTTTACCGCTAACTGAGCTTGAGTATGTTTACAGGCAACTGAAACCAGCACCATAACCCCGTACACACACATTCTCTAGCACAACTCTTCTCTACAATGCGGGTCGGAAGCGAGGAGAAAACACAGTTGAGGCATAATGACGAAGGAGCAACTCAAGGATGTCAGAGGGCCGATGGAAGCTGATGTGCGCCTCATAGGTTTCAACTTCTATTGGTGTAGCCGCTGGGACCTGTGTCGTGGGTTTTCCTTGGAAAATGTGTTGTCCCCAAAACAGCATCAATCAAATAACACCAGGTTCTGAGAATACTGTACTGTACAATACCGTGACTGTAGGTGCTGGGTCGCGTGCCAGTGGGAATGGAAACGAATCATCATCCCCTCTTCTAGCGGGGCCGGCAGCTCGGTGGGGCAAAATGCTACTTACGTATCAGGCGGGGTACTGTCTCCGGGGCAACCCACTTGGGGTCTCGCCAAAGAACGAGTGTGGCGACAAGTGCCAGTGCGTCACGCGACACGGAACAGCTCGCAACGCTATCCTGATCAAGAGACTCCCGTTGCTTCGCTTCCCTCTCTTTCCTTCCCTTCCTATCTTCACACATCGCAGCCACGTTTCACACCTTCACCGTCGCAAAGTGCCCTTACGACTGCCTTGATGAAATTTTGGGGCCAGGGAAAACAAAGGGAGACATGTACTATTGGGGGTACACTGGCAAACACACGAGGTGCGTCGATCTAACTGAACTGTACTTATACTAGTCTAGGTCAGTTCCGGGGATGACAGGGTGAAGATCATAAAAGTTTCGGGTGGTGATGGTATTCCATGCGATTGAGCTCGACTCCACTTTCCAACATGCCTCCCTCTCTTCGCGGCGTGTCAGCCTGCGTTGTTGGCAATTTGAAAGCCTTTTACCCACTACCATGACTTCAGTCTCCCGTCGTATCTCTTTTCATTCACTCCTTGCAGTACACCAATCCTGTATCTAGTTCCTCCAGTAGGTAGTGGATACAGAATATCATAGTCTTTTGCCCCAAGAAACTGAGTTCCTCCAACGCACCCAGTTTGAGTATTTAACATTCTCGTATGGCCATTAATAAATGCAGGGCATCCACTTTGCAGGTACTGTAACATTACATTGGGCTAACCATCACATATTCATTTCCTTTATTCTTCGACTCAGAGTTGAACTCTTGACACTAATCCTGCCTACCTTGCAATGCTATGTCACAGGTGGGAACTCTGACGTGTAGCTGACATACTTGCCAGCCTCCATACACATACACGTACCACTGCCCCCTAAGCGCACTTCTTCTCATTATGTGTACCAACTACTACTAGTACAGCAGGTATAATATTGTACCGTTACTACCCTCCTTTAGATGGTCCATAGTCCGAGGAAGCAGAGGGAAATAAAAGGTATAATTAAGAGCCTTTCAACTAATATTGGTGTGGATATGGATGCTGCCCCACTCGAGCTCGAGCTCGATATCTTGCTGTCAGAGCAATCCATCATAATGCCCGCGTACGGTCCGCTGTGATCACTCATGTCTCCCTCAGCGACATTTGGCACACTGCCAACGACGCACAAATCGGAAGGATTATCTTGACCTGAAATAAATAGCCCTGCATCAGCCTCTTTTCAAAAAAAAAAAAAAGACAGAAAGAGAAGTGGTGTCGGGACGCACCAGGACAAGCGTCCCACGCCTCAGAAGGCTGGATATGTATCTCTCCAGACACATGATGGTATCCCAAGAACTTCCCAGGGACGATCGGGATGGGGTCCCCCTTGTTGTTCACGTGTATCACGCGTCCCCTCAGCTGCCCGTCGACAAAATCGGCGAAGTTCTGGTCCCCAACGCGGGGCATCCCGTAGCCCATCATGCTCACGGCCACATTCGGACCGAACTGCAGCTTGAAGAAGAGGCCGTCGAGGAGGGCGAGTGCTGCGCCGAGCGAGTGGCCGACGGTGGTGACGGACGATGCGCCTTGGGCCCTGAGGGTAGATTGGACGGCAGAGAGGATGGCGAGCGCCGTACTGTATGTGCGACATTTTTTAACTTCTGTCAGCTCGGCACGGAGGACCACAGAAAGACCAGACAACAAAAGCCTTTTTGCTGCTAGCCGCGAGTTTGACGTACATACCTAGCGTGGACCCGGGCGAAACCGCTGTGGACATTTACTATCGATGGAATTCCGGGGAAGAGAGACGGGTCGAGAGGCTCGAGGATGAAGTCAGCATCGGTCACAAGGGGGAGGCTGGCGTGCGTTTCTTGCGGTCAGCAGCGTTGATGAAGGAAGATCGGGTGAAATGTTTACATCTTGCTGGGAACCGTCCCCTGATGCGCGACGATGACGGTGTTCATCGATGGGGAAAACCCGACATACCCTGTTAAAAAAGTTCATGGGTGTTGTTATTCGTAGTCATGTCACCCGATACATTCGCCTTACAATATTGGGTGGCAGCGCCATCGCCTCCAGCTGCTACTGGTTTAAAGTCGCGGTTCGCTTGGCAGTTAGCTGTTGGGTCATCCTTCAGTTCACCATCTACCGAGCTTCGAGGGTAGATTTGGCAAGCGACCTACAGCCACAGGTCCAATTGATTGTCGTGGACGGGTCGCAGTATGCTGCGCTGGCAAAGTGCGTGAATGGAGCGAACGTATTGACCGTTGCAGAGCTGAGTGTGGTGATATTAGTTTGACGCTTGCCTACATAAGCATGGACAAGGGTCGATAAACGCGAGGGAAATGACGGTCCATAACCAAACCATGACTTTTGGAAAAACGAAGTGGTGTCACACAGCCCAGACATTGCGATTCCGCTTATATAGAACGCAGACCATAGAGAGAACAGAAGCCAACAAGGTGCAATGGGAGACATCGGGCCTGCAGCGAGCATCCAGCGCTACAAGTGGCCTCATTGCAGCGGTACCCTAGTGTGACTGGCGTGAAGTCTGTGAAACTGTAACGTTTGGTGCCATTTCTATACAGTACCCTTGACAGACGGACGCAAGGTATTCTAGGTGTGGTAGCGGCATTAAGAAGAATGAACTTCGTGGCCCAGCGGCATGCTCCTGGTGCATGCATAGAAGCAAGGTGTGCTGACCAGCGCTGACTGACTCTCAATTCCGGGCCAAACGGATGTTCCGATCTGGCACTTCCCGGATTTGGACTGTAGGGCTTGGCATGCCTCACCCTGCAGTGCTGAAGTGTGTTTCTATGAATAGTCATTACCATTCCCTGTAGGGCAGCAAGAATGTCATACACATTAGATTTACGACAGCTTTATACGCACCCGAGTTGAACCGCGCCGCTCAAAGCAAGATGATGTGCCAAAAACACTACTGGCATTATCAACCACGGCTCATACTGCTGAGAGGAGTAATCGACAAGCGCCGCAACAGTATTTTGCACCTTCAGCGTCTATCAGCACAACATTAAGTGCATCAAGGCGGTCTGTAGGGAATGCGAGGGAGGGCCCGTGTTCTAGAATGTGTGCATTCGCCCCTGAAGCTGAAGGCACAGGTCCGAGTGGTCCGAGCCAGGGGCTTGAAATGGCGCATCGAGAATGACGAATGGCTAGTTTGGGGTGTGGTATACGCTGAAGATTGAGTGACACCGAGAACTTCCGCCAGTGGAAGTACCGCGCGTGGAAGTACGGCGAGTTCACGGTGTCTTTGATGGATGCTCGAGGACTAGACCACCATGGCGACAGGAGGACCCATCAGGTGGGCGCCATCTCGGGGGGAGAAAGAACGCCAGGTAAGCTCTAGCGAGGGATTGTCTTCGGGAAGGATATTGAGGGCATCAGAAACCGATGAAAGCTTCGAAGCAAGGCTGTGGTTGTGAAATAGTCGTCGTTGTCTCGAGTCGAAAAACTGCCGAAACGTGGCACGGTAAGTATGGAAATCAATAGAGAGTGCAAGCTAAGAGAGAAAAGATGTCAGATTAATATTCCTGGAAAACGACACCTCTTCAGATTCCAGAATGCCGCCAGACATCATGCATCATGATCCACCGGCACAGTATATCGTCGGAGTTCTCGGCACACGGATTTGGAAGTCCACACGGCATATTCGGATCCCAAATCGGTAACCACGGACAAATGGAATATCCCTCCAACCCTTGATCGATTGATCTGCAGTACGACGAAAAGAGGGTGTTAGCTGCAAGACAATGGGCCGTGACGCCTTGGGCCCATGTCAGTGCGTGCTAGAATTCATCTTCCTGTTCCTGCACAGCCTGAGGTACTGTACCGTACCACATTCCGAGTCGATTGCTGCCGGGGACACCTTTACTCGCGGCTGTGGATCGAGGTTTACACTATCGGGTTAGAACCCTGTTGCTACATTTGGTCTTGTGCCAGAGGTATTTTTGGTTCACCGTATAGTTTAAATGCAGACTGGTGGATGCTCCCGAGTTGTCATCCCATAAAACTTGCTTTGCCGAGCAGAGCTGTCCAGACACAAATCTTGGAAGGAGTAGCTGCCACAAAGCCGAGCCCGATAATGCAACGATAGCCAGCAGAAAAATAACACCAACAAAATTGTTCAACAGTAGGTTGAGCAAACCGAGACAAATGATACATCACGAATGCAAACTTACTGGCCCACCTCTTCATGTGGGTGAGACATGACGGACTCGGACAGGCCGGATGCGGAGGCAGTAGGACGCGAGACACGGCTTAGTCTAGAAATGCGGACTGGGGTAGATATATGTCAGTCAAACTGAAGTGGAAGAGAAGTGCGTACCATACGGTACTGGCCTCAGCGGAAGAAAGACTGAGGTTGAGGTTTAGCAAAAGGATACTATTACATCCATTATTTTTCCCATTATTTTTTCCATCAAGTCATTTTTAGGGCCAAATCTAGATGGATAACTTTGAACCAAGGGTATTTACGGAGTACAGTGACGAAGACCAAAAAGAAGAGTTCAAGGAAAAATAGAGAACAAGTAATCTACTGTTGGAATACGTTCATACACATAAGGTTCTTATCTTGCAGTATCGTACGTGCTCACAGCCCACAGTCCTTCCGGCCTCACAGTATTCTGAATGGTGTACAGCCGTAGCAGAATCAAGGATAGACAAATGTAACCAGAGAAGATTATTACCCATGTAATATAGAAAGATCCGAGGTGTTCCGTTTTGAGCGCACATGGCACAATGCATCTGCGCCCCCCAAAAATGCTGTATCAGCAACCCATCGTAATGCCCCCGTATGGTCCATCGTGATCGCCTAAGTCCCACTTGAAAATGTTGGACAGATCGCCGACGACGCACAACTTGGAAGTATTATCTTGGCCTGAACGTACACAATAAATAGCCGTACATCGGCATGACAGAAGGAGAAGGGTGGGTGTCGGTGTCGGGACGTACCAGGGCAAGCGTCCCACGCGCCAGAGTCCTGTATGTGTACCTCTCCCGACGGGTGATGGAACCCCAAGAACCTCCCAGGGACAATCGGAACGGGGTCCTCCTGGTTGTTAATGTGCGTCACGAGTCCGCCCAGGTGCCCGTCGACGAAATTGGCAAAGTCCTGGGTTCCGACGCGGGGCATGCCGTAGCTCACCACGCGCACCGTCACGCTCGGGTCGAGCTGCAGCCTGAAGAAGACACCGTCGAGGAGGGAGAGCGCTCCGCCGAGCGAGTGGCCGACAACTGTGACGGACGACGCGTGGTGCGCCGCGAGGGCACCCCGGACGGCCGAGAGAATGGACCGCGCGGTTCTGCGAGTTTATATCTGTCAGCCCTTCTGCGGCTGACGGCGAGTTGTTTGGAATACATACTTGGCCTGTTCCCGAGCGAAACCGTTATGGGCTTTGACCGTGGACGGGATTCCGGGGAAGAGTGACGGGTCGAGTGGCTCGAGGATGAAATCAGCGTCGGTCAGGTCGGCGAGACTGGCAGAACGTTTGTCACGGTAAGTGCCATCGAAGAAGGATAGGTTTCGTATTTGAAAAGGTGCTTACATTTTGGAGGGGTCCGTTCCCTGATGCGCGACGATGACGGTCTTCAACGACGGGGAGAACCCGACATACCCTGTGTGAAAGGTTCGTGAGCCTACTTCCCAGTCACGTTGGTCGACATCCGCCTTACAAAACTGGGTGCCAGCACCGTCACCTCCAGCCGCCACCGGTTTAAAGTCAGGGTTCGCGCCGCAGTTGGCTGTAGGGGCATCATTCAGCTACCAGTGGCTTTGACTGTGCCGCAAAGGCGCTTACCGCCACAAGTCCAGTTGATCGTCTTGGATGAATCGCAATATGCCGCGCTCGCGAAGTGGGTGAATGGAGCGAACCCGCTGATCTGTGCAGTGCTAAGCGCAGTGACAGTAGCTTGACGTTTGATTGGCGAAGCATAGACTAGCCCGATGGACGCGAGAGCAAAGAGACTGGCGGTCCAGAACCAAACCATGACTGTTAGAAGACGGAACGTGGAAAGAGGTGACACTGGGCTAAGACATTGCAATTCTGCCTGAACTTATATACAACGCAGACCATGAGAGAAGAAGAGAAATCCACCAAGGCGCACCGGGAGACGGAGACCATTGCCGTGTGCACCTGTCAATCAGAGGCACTAATCCCGACTTGACACACGCGCACCCGGTCATCGGGATAAATGAGCGTCCAGTTCGCCTCATTAAACATCACAATTAAGCCCCGTAACCACCTGCTTGCATGAGGAAAGACAGGATGGTTTAGGAGAAAACGCGTTTCCGAGGAGCAAGGTGGCTGGGAAATTGCGTGGACGATGATCACCCAATGCCAGTGTGGCACGGGTCGACAAGCCGCAAGGGCACTTGAAAGAAGGCCACAACCCGCGGAGGATTGATTCACATCCACAAGGAGACGGTACTGTATACACATGGACAGCATAGATTGGTTTGATAAATAGTATATCCTAGAATGACGCCATCAACGAGATGTCTCAGGTGCCTGGATTCTCTGAGTCTGTCAGGGGGGTGAAACTAGATGTTACGTTGTCCCATTCCCGAATAACGCGCAGGATGATCAACATGCTCGTTGATTAATGAATGAATGGTGGCCAAAGTCAGTGAAGAGCAGAGCCTTTCATGCGGGTCATCAGAGGAAAATCCGAAGGAGTCGTGCTCCAATCGGCGGCTTTTACGGGATACTACGGGAGAAGCACGTGAGCCGTCGGGACAAGAGGCGTGGAGCCACGTGGCTGACCAGCTAGCTGGTCTGGTCGGAATAGACTCGGATCATGACCGTCAGTCATAGTCAAGCAACACGGACGAGAGTTGGTCGCACAGTGAGACCAACAGCAGCAGCACCGCGGCTTGATGTCTGATTCTGTTTCTCAAGGTAACGGAAATGGTGAGCGCAACAAATGTTTCGCGGTACATGTAGAAGTATTCTACAGCTGCACACCCACTCCACTCCACAGACCTCGACCCAACGCTCGACTTTCTCGCCGGGACAGCCGCAGGCGTCTCAGGTCTAGTCGTCGGCTTTCCTTTCGATACCGGTGAGCTGAACCCGCTCCAAATATCTCACTCTTCCCTCGTTCAAATTCTCTGCGATGTTCTTTTCTCTGACCTGTGTCCATCATCATCATCATCATCATCATCATCATCACCCATTCCACACTTAACCAAGTTAAATACAGGTTCCAGAACCCGTCGCTGGGCGTTCGATACCACTCCACTTTGCATGCGCTCGCGACCATCACGCGCGAGGAGCGCCTCCGCGGTCTCTACAAGGGCATCTCGTCTCCGCTGGTGCGTCGTCGGGCCACAGGGCGACCGTATCCCCCGCGCCTTTCTTCGCAGAAGCTGACCTGGGGACCGGCGGCCGCCCTTTGCTTCCCAACCCACCTGTGATGTTGCGTTGCCGCACCGCCCTCCGAACAGGCAACTGCCCCGCTTCTGAACGGGATGCTCTTCGCGACCTACCGTTTCCTGATGAAGCTCCAAACCCAAACGCGTCACGACGACAATGACGCGCAGTCTAAGTCTAAGGATCTCGGGCTGGAGCCGACCCTAGGCCAGATCTTCCTCGCCGGCGCAGGTTGCGGTCTCGCCTCCACGTACGTCAACCCCCCCGTTCGTCCAACCAAACACAGAATGAAAAAAGTGACGTTCTCTCTCTCCTGCAGACTTATCACGACCCCGATCGAACTTGTCAAGATCCAGCAGCAAAAGCAACAGCAACAACGCACACCAGCGCACGACGTCACAGGACGACGGCAACGCAGCAGCAGCAGCGACGTGCACACGCTCCCCGCGCGCGCAGTCGCACTGCAGGTATACCGCGCGGGTGGAATCCGCGGGCTCTATCACGGGTTATCTGCGACGATCCTACGCGACGTGGGCGGGTACGGGCTGTACTTTTTCGGGGTGCGTCCTGTCTCCTTCCCCTTCCCCGCTCATAAATACCCACCCTGAAAAAGTACGAAGGCACGCTGCGCCTCTTCGCGCCGTCTAATCCCGCACACCACGCAGACCCAGCGCTGGTACTGGACGAACTGGCCGACACGCTCTCGCGCCCGAACCAACGTCCGTGGGCACCGCTCCTCCTCGCGGGCGGGGCAGCAGGGATCATCGGCTGGTTAGGGACGTTCCCGTTCGACGTGATCAAGACGCGCATGCAAGCGCACGACATCAACAACGGCAACAGCACCCACACCGGCAGCAGTACTGGAGGAGGTACATTATGGCGCGCCGCACGGGAGCTGTACGCGGAGGGTGCCGGTAGCGGCAGCGGCGCGCGCGTGCGCGTCTTTTGGCGCGGTTTCGTGCCTACGATCGTGCGCGCCGTACCGGTCAATATGGCCGTCTTTGGTACGTTCGAAGGCGTCGTATGGGCCTTCTCGTGATCAATTCCTATCGCGCGCGCTGGACTACTGGCGCGCACATCGCCGGATCTGGCCTTACCTTTTCCGGAGAAGGAGAAAGGTCACCCAACTGCATTTACCTGTAAGAAAGAGAGGGAAGGCGGGGTGGGAAGGATGTTGCAACGGAGATGGCCACGATAAAGATAAGGTCAGTCTTAATCTGGACGGCAATGGCATGATCAGATGTGGCGGACCCTGTTCGTTCCTCCTTTTTCTAGACACACTGCATGGTTATCAGTATTAGTTGTGCATATTCAATTACGTGGATCTATGCGGAGGGAGGATGGATTCGATAGTACAACATGTGACGCGACTGATAAGATACAGGGAACGTGGGGTGCGCGCCGCGATGACGAAGGTCGCACAGAAATGCATGGATAGACTGTAAGGGGTGGGGATGGTAACGAAGTGCACTTGGGCGTACACGTAAATGAGTGAACCCCACCAGTTGTCCGCAATGAACGGTGTGTAAAAAAAATTAAAGAAAAATAATGAAGTAGAAAGTGGGATGGGATGGGGTATGATGATGTGATTATCAGACGTAGAAAATGATAATAAGAAAATCCGAAAGATAGCGGGGAGGGTGAAGAGGGAAGGGGGGAATTGGAGGGGGTCATGATTCATCCATTCGGACGACCATCGTCATTGTCCTGGAGCGCGTCAATCTAGGGCCGAGCTTTTGCATAACAACATCTCCGCCTTCAGCCTGTGCGCGCGCATACAACGCTTCGCGGGTACCTTCGTCCGCGGTGAGGCCCGCCAAAGTGAGGAGGGCCTCAGCCAGCTAACCCCAACAATCCCCCGATTAGCAACAAAGAAAGCAAAAAAAAAAAGTAAATGTTGCTCACCCATGGTCGCACATCCACCAGGGACTTGTCGGACCCCTTTGCACGATCAAAGAACGATATGGCTATAGCCAAAGCGTTCATTAATCAGCCACCTGCCAACGGATCTAAGAGAAAAAATAAACACACCAGTGTTAAGACCCGCGCAGGCCTCCTCAGTCCACTTACTCCCTGACACACCGACCTCACTGCGCGCACCACCAATAACGAGCCAACATCGTCCACGGGCAGCACCAAGACGCGCCCGCCAGGCATCGACGTCCGCGTTGGCCTCCATATCCATCTGCGAAAGGATCGTGTCGGCCCACGCGGCCCAGCGCTCTCGAGCTGCCGAGTCTTCAAGGCGCTCCGAAACCGCGAGCACTTCCGACGCGAGGGTGAAGAGCACGTGCGGCCGCGGTGGAGTGCGCCGCGTCTGCGTCGGCGTCGTGGGCGTGTTGTGCGGCATGCGGAATATCCCGCGCGAAAACTGGTCTGCGGCCATCGTGAGGAGTTCCGGTGCGGTGGCGCGGGTGTGTGCGAGGCCGCTCGCTGTGTGTAGTGAAGCGATGGCTGCGAGCGGCGAGCGCGGGTGGTAGCGCGCGCGTGTGGTTTGTAGCCGGGGTGTAGGCATGGACGGTGGTGGTGGTGGTGATAGGCGTGCGGTTGAGGTTGAAGGTGAGGGGGGCGAGGGGCGTGCGGTTGAGGGTGAGGGTAGGGTAGACTGTTGTTTTTTTGTTGCCTCGTAGGCGAGCGCGACGAGCGTGCGACCCCATGCGATGGCTACGGGCCAGCCGTCGATGCTGCTTGTCGAGTCCGAGGTGGTGGTGTCCTTGCCGCTTGTTTGGCAGGGGAGGTTGTCGCCTGCGTTGAGGACGTCGAGTGCGGCGAGCCAGTACGGCGAGGGGGATGTAGGTTCGCGCGGGTGGATGGCGAGGGAGGGGTCCCGCGCGATGATGTTGCCAAAGAGGAACAATGCGACGCCAAGCACGGCGTGCAACGCGGTGGGTGATTCACTGCGATGACGAGGACGGCTTCTATGTTTGCGGAATTCAGATAAATCGAATGTAAAGACAGAGAGGGGAAGGGACGCACTGATGCCCTGACCAGCAGAAATCTTCGTCCGAGCTTGGGCTCGGGCTCGTGCTCATCCTGCTTCCGCTTGGTCTTCTCGACCATCTCGACTCATGCCAGGATCGCTCCTCGACCGAGTCGGGCGAATCGGACCCGTCGCGCCGTCGTTGACTGACGGGGAGCGAGAAAAATAGGGAAGGATCGGGGAATCGCACGAGGAAACGATGACACTCGTGGATCAACGCACGTAGGAGTGGTAATGCGGCCGTCGGGTCGTCACCTGGGAGGATTACACGTGGTGACGATCATAAATTGCGAACGTGAGCTTTGATGGAGCACGGTGATAGGAGGGAGCAGACACGCACGGTCGCAAAGCTCAGACGCGCGCGTCAGAGTCTCCTTGATTTCCTCCCAGTCATTATACTCGAACGTCTCCTTTTTCTCTGCCTCGCGCGGTGCGCTCTCTGCGATGGACGTCGTGATCATTTTTGAAATCACGGCGGCCGGTGTCATAGCACGACCAGGACACGCGGCAGCATCATCATCAGCGTCGTCGCTGATGGCCGCCGGTGATGCGCCACCGGCACCGGAACCGGAACTGGCACCACGGCCAGATGCCGGCCGAGACTCGGCGGCAACCTGGGTATCATGACCATCCACCGTCAAACTCGAGTTGTTGTTCGTACTCGGGCTCAGGGTCAGGTTCGGGTCTACGTAGACCGCGGCCCAGAGCAGCTCCGCACTGCCGCAGCTGCCCGTCGATCGAGAGTCTCGACGCTGTCGCTTGGAGCTGCTCGAGTTCTGGCTCGAATCGTCTTCTTCCTCTTCGTCGTCCTCTTCCCTGCTGCCCCCCTCGCCCCCGCTCTCCTCCGTCAACATCATCGTCGTCATCTCTCGCTCCGAATCGTATTCGCGGTCCGTGTCAGAGCCGCGACCTGAAGAGCTCGCGGCTGCCGTCGGTGGTGTTTGTAATAATTGGTGCTGCTGACTGGGCGCAGTAGTGTCTAGCCGCCGGCGTGCCTTCCACAACCCACGCGGCCGCTTGAGGCTCCGACGCGGTAGTCTTGGCCAGGCGGTGTTCCCCGCAGGTGGGGATGGTGGGGCTGGGGCCAGAGCGGCCAGCAAAGTCGGAGAATTGATCATGGGGAGGGGACGGAATGTGTGTGTAGGGTTGGTATGAAGCAAGGGAGGGACCGATTACATGGAGGAAAAAACCTTAAGTACAAGTATATCAAAGTGTTGAGCGCTGTCGAGCCGAGCCCTTGCCATTGCGAAAGGGTGTACGGTACCTATCGACCACTAATAACTCTTGCGTGGCCGAGACCGAGTCGACTGAGAAGAGCCGATCGGATATAAAAAGGCGGTCGAGACCAAGTCTAGGGCCATCAAGCGCTCCTTCCCTTCCAGACCAGAGCCAGATCCAGACCTCTCGAGGGAAAAAAAGAACGTGGCTGCAGAAAATGGCGATAGCCGTCCGTACAGCCGTACTACGCCTGTGATAGGTTGCTCTACTCTATCTACCACTCTCTTAAATCTCTCTTTTCACCCCTCACCATCCTCGCCGTTTTCCACCCTTACCCCATCTTTCAATCAAAAAGTTGGTCATGTACTCGTACAGTTCCCGGTTCGCCCCACGCATCTGGATGCTATGATCACTGCAGCGGGTGAGAAAAGTCCGACATGTCAGCTTCGTTTGGGCTTCTTTCTTGACCGAGCCACCGCGTGTTTTCACGCACCTGTCAGTGAACATCCGGAACTGGTAATTCCGGATGTGCTCCTTGGTAAACATGTCCAACAAATGTGCCGAGTTCGCAAAGTGGACGTTATCGTCGCCGCTCCCGTGCGCGAGCAGATAGTCGACCTTGTCAAAGGCGGTCACGTTCGAGATCGACGCGTTGACGTACCCGCCCGGGTTGAGCGAGGGCAAGTTCATGTATCGTTCAGTGTAGATTGAATCTGAAAGAGGAAGGGCGGCACCATTCCCCAACACGTCCCCATTGGGTCAGTTCGAGAGTCGAGAGGTGGTGAGAGAGAGAGATAAGGTCAGGCCCGTGATTCGCTGACAGTGACGAAACAAGGAAGTTACCATACCGTACAGGCGCCAACTTATGACAGGCTGAGAACAAAAAATGAGGGCATTGTACATCAGGCCGTGACGGCAGCGAGAACACGTACTGCGACAGCCATAGCCAATGAATGGATCCCGGCATCGGCTTCGACAACCTTTGAGCTCATGAAACCGCCATACGACTGCGTATTGGTTCCCCGCATCAAATCACGTGCCAACCCATCAAGTCAGATGGACTCAAGGCTTACCCAACCCCAGATCCCAACTCGTTTCGGGTCAACGTAATCTTTGGCTGCCCAAAGCCTACGAGCGGCGTCGACGTCAGGAATCGGCGTAAAGCGCAATCCATAAAACAAAGAAGGAAAAACCAGGCGCAATAAGCCACAAAACAGGTTTAAAAAAAACCGAACTAACTGACCGCGCTGCATTGATCTGGTCGCGTGTCTCCCAGAACCCGAGGTTTCCCTTGACCGGGTTGCGCAGCGCGCGGCCCTTGTAACCCGTGCCGCGTCCGTCGACTGAAACGATGACGTACTGCAAGCTGCACGCGAGGTACGCGTGCCAGCTGATGTCGAACGAAGCGCTCACCGTCTGTGAGCTGGGTCCGCCGTATCTTGACGTGTACAAACGTTTAAAAAAATTGATTGCGTGTGGAGTGGGGTGGGGCGGGGCGGTTGTTTCAGTGTTTCAGCTTAAGCCGCTTACGGCGGATAACGGTAAAAGAAAAGAGATCTGCGTACACGCGGAAAAGAACGGGGTACTTGGTCCGTCCTGAATCATCCATGTGAGGGGGCCGGAATTCGATCGCGTTCAACTCTGCACGAAGAAAGAAAGGCGACGGTGAGGAAACAAGTTTATATTTTTTTTTAGAAAAAAAAGTTGATTGAGATCCCCTCACCGTAACCGTCGCTGTCTATTGTGGTGTATTGCACTATTGGGGTCTCAAATCGGCTCCAAGTAGAGTTCAGTCCGACGTTGTCATTGACGACAAAGTCAAAATCTAAGAGGGAGATCCGTTAACAGGAAGGCACAATCCCACAGCTCGTCTCGTTCAGTATGCCACGCACTCGGGTCGTCGGTCTTGATGACGCGCTGCCATGGGACGTTCGGGCCATCGTAGCTCAGAAAGTAGAACCCAGCCCCGGGCGAAAAGACCGCAGAATACATTCCCAAACCCGACGTGTCCGTCAGCGTGGTGGGCTCCGCCGTCGGGGCGGCATCGGTGAACTTGAGATGGCCATCGAGCGGAAGGGGGACGGAGAATATGTTGCGACCAATCGAAGATGGGTTGGCGGCTTGGAAGTACCTAAAAAAGCAAACGTCCTTCGCAGTCAGATGATCATAGCTAAAAAAAAATTGAGAGAATCCCAATCGACGACGCACACAAGCCCCTTTTCGACGTCGACGGCCAGGACACCGTCCGTGACCTCCCAAGGCCCGGTCGTCAAGAACCGAGGCGGCGCGTTCGCACTCGCGGGACTAAACAGCGCGATGTGGTTGTAGCCGTCCTTGTCGGGCACGAGGTCGAGGTACGATGGGAGCCCGCTCGGCGAGAAGCGTTCCGGGAGTGGATACACCGTGTGCTGGGACTCGATCCAGCCCTCATCCGCCTCCTCGCCGTCTTTGCCAAGCGTGCGCACGACGCGCCCAAGCCCAGCGCCAAGGAGCGACGTATCTGCGACGTCGAACAAGACGACACGGCCCGCGTCGGCGTTGCGGTTCACCTCCTTCAGTAAGAGCGAGTCGTTGGCGAGCCAGACGACGTCCATTATAATGCTGTCATTGACCGGCAGTCGGCCTGACCAGTCGAGCTCGAGTGTCGCTTCGGCGGGATCGAGACCGCCGAACACGGTCTCGTGGAGATATCGGTCGAGGTCAAACACGTGTGCAGAGACGAGCGGGTTGGGATACCCTGGCTTGGGATAGCGCATCGTCAGCTGCGTTGGGTAGGGCACGACGGTGTCCGAATCGTATGTCGGGTTGTAGACTGGGTAGGTGTACTCATTAACCTGGGTCTCGTCCGAGACAAGAAAGGCGATTTTCGACGAATCTGGCGACCACCAAAGTGCAGAGTCGGCAGAAAATACTTCTTCCTCGTACACCCAGTCAGGCACACCGTGAAAGAGGGTGGCATTTCCCGAGTTGGTAACTTGAATGTGTGATTCCCATTGTCTATGGGCGACGCATGAGAAGGCGATCTAGGGGCGCAGGCATGCGGTAGTATGGCACGTACGACATGGACGGCACCACGTAGAGATCATTATTCATGACATAGGCTATTCTTTCCCCTGTCGGGGACCATGTCGCATAGGATACGATTGGAGGGTCCGAACGGGGAACTAGGGGTCGCGTTTCGTTTGTTTGCAGATTGTGAATCCAAAGGTTTCCAAAGCTTGACCAACGCCATTGCTGGGTTAGCCTCACAGTCAATGCGAGGCCTACAATGAGGATGAGACGAGGCTGACCTTGCGGCGGTCGGCCATAATTAGCATGTATTTCATGTCAGGCGACAACTTCCAACTGTACACGGCCAGCCACTTTCCGTGCTCCTACAATGTGGACATGGTTAAAGGGCTGCTGCACGCGCGAAAACCATTGACCAGGCTCACGTCCACGAGATCGGTAGTTTGTACGAGATTGGTGGTGGTGTTGGACTTGAGGTCCACTAGCTTGATGAAACCATCGTGATTAACAGAATAGACACCATCTCCGGCTTTTGCGTGAATGGGGGAGTGAGGAGCCCGCTCTTAGCTCCACAATCACAGGGGTGACCAACTTTGGTGGCGCACCTTCTGGAACCCAGGAGAGCCCCGTTCGTGAGACGGCAAATGTGCCATTGAAGACGTGATCCAACGTTATGCGCTCATTCCCGAGGACGATGCGCTTGACTTCTTTGTAGGACAAGGCTGCAAAGAGTCCTATCACTCCTGACAGGGTCAAAAGCGCGGCTAGCGTGAGGAGGAGTCCCCGGACAGACGGAAATTCCTGCAGGGGAGAGGGGGGGCGATTATTATGTCGTTATTCACGCGTGCAACCTCGTGCGCGTGCGAGTGCGCGTATCCCGTGCTCACCTTCCGTCCTCCAACATAGAGCCCGCTATCCGCCAACCCGGATCCCAGCAGACTACCGTGTTCCGCGCGATCCAGTTGACCTGTTCCAACCTTCTCCACTTCCTCTTCTTCATCCGAACTTGGCGCATTGAACGGACCTTCTCCGTAGTAGATCACAGGTCTCGGGAGAAGCCCCGTGTGCGAAGAGTCGCCCTTATCTGCCTCCGTGTCAACTATGGGACCATCGTCCTCTTCCTGAGATAGTGGGTCATACTGCTGAGGCATCCGAGTCTGACAATTCCTGGGTTTTCGCTCCTTTCGATGAAGCTGAGCCGTAGCAGGTTAGACAGGCGCTGATCCGGGTCCGAGAAGTGTGAAGTGTCACATGTGGAGCGTGACGTATGTATGTGACAGTGACGTGACCACTTCCGTGAGCTTATGTCACGGTCGGCGGAAAAACAGTTGACCGGGCGGTTGGTGTCTTTTGCTTTGCGACTACTTTACCAGTACGGTAACACACACCGTACGTACAGTACCCTCATGGCACCACCACCCAAGGTCACAACCTGGGACCCGGTCATGATTATATCCCAAGAACGTCGGCCAGTCCCGCTTTCTCCTTTGAACCCTCGCCCTAACCCCTTCCGTTTCTCTCCTTTCAGATCGTGGCGCTTCAATCCTTGCACTACCTGACCCTTGCCCTGCTTGTCCCCCCTCTCCTTTCTCTTTTTGCAGAGCCCGGCTCGCTGGAGTATGAAGGTGGCGCTTTTAATGTCGGTACGCTAAAAGGTCCATTGTATTCCCACTTACGCGAGCCCGATGATCGATACACGCAGGCATGCTCATGGACTGGCGCGAAATGGCTGGAAGACCAACCTTCCGGAGGCTGCACGGTGAAGAACGTTGGTCTTCCTTCACCGGCGCGTGGAGTGATGGCCGCAAGGTTGCTGAAGGTCCCTGGTACATGGGTCCAGACGGCCGCGGCGATTACATGCGGGGCTGGATCCTTGCATCGTGTTGGGTCCTTGCATCAACGGCGGAGTGGGTCGCACGCGCTTACCTCCGATTGATCGCAACTCACCACCACCACCACCACCATCTATTCCCCTTGTAGTGTCTATTATCTATATCACCTTGTCCGTCGGCCACGGCTCATCCTAGACTTCACCTTGACCCTTCTCTTCAACCATCTCGTGCTGACCACCTACTATTCCGCCGTACTTCCGACGTCCTTCTTCTTCTGGACGGTGGTCCTTGGCAGCAGCTTCATGACGCTGCTCCTTGCGGAGCAAATGTGCGTCAAGAGGGAGATGTCAGAAGGACTAGTGATTGCGATGACCACTCAAGATTCGGGCGATGTCGAAATGGGCGCGCTCCGAAGGGACTAATAACCGTATATGCGATATGCGATAATCACGCTGTTTGGTCAGTATATCGCCTTTTGATTGATTCCCTGGGTCATTATTAGCTCATCGCACATGTCCAGCCTGAGGCATTGAAGCTTAACTTAAATACTCCACGGAAAAATGGTTCTACAGTAGGAATAACCGTACGTTGCGTGCAACGTCGTGCTGTCATGTAGTACCGCTACCGCGGAGGGGGCGCGCTGCCAATAGCCAAGCTCAGGTTCCGACGGCATACGACAGTGTCTGTGATGAATCAATCCTGGCAGCTTCCTTAGATATGCTGTGGGATGCATGCATGGCTCCACTGCGGCGTTATTGTGCATTATTGGGTTATCTTCGGCGTTTTTTTTTTGTTTGAGACAGCTTGACCGTTCTACCTCCCCTTCTTCCCTTACAGAATGTTATGGAATGGATATTGGCATTCCCAGCATGTATTAAGGTCCCTATAATCTTTGGAAATTCATCATACATACATACTCTCCCCGACATGAAGAACCATTAAATGTGGTTCCTGCATTGCATATCACATAAAGAAAATCATGATAAAGGGCACCCATCATCTTATTGTCTTTTTTTCTTCTCTCTTTTGACGATACAGTAAATCTAACCAGCTCTGCGGCGCCTTTTCATACAATTCGGATCTTCGCCTCGCCTCGTGTCCGAGAGATCACGTTGGTTGAACTTCACCGAGCACCTTTCGCGTGGCCTCGACGATGATTTCCCATTCCGTTCTGTGCAATCGCTCCTCATACGCCGCCAATGGCTCCCCCTTTCTGACCTCGACCTCACGCACCACGACTGGCTCGCCACGATCGACCTCCTTCACAACGCGATGGACCATGGCGCCGACCCTATCCACATCGCCCCTCTGGAACGCCTCGTAGCTGCGCTCTATCGCGTGCGCGCCATCAAACGCACCGGGTAGCGCCGGGTGCAGGTTGATCACCGGCGCAGAGGGGCAAACGGCGTCGAGGAACTCGTCCCCAAAGACGTGCATCCATCCGGCCAGCACGATGACGTCCGGTCGCGCATCGAGCACGATCCGCGCGATTTCAGCGTCGTACGTTGCGCGCGTCCGCACTTGCTGCTGCTGCTGCTGCTGCTGGCCCCCTTCTCCTTCGAGTTCACCCTTGGGCGGGGAGGCCTTGAGGTACGTCTGCAGGGCGAGGTGGCGGGTCGCGATTGGCGGGTCGGCCGTCTGCGCACGCGTGAGGCCGTAAGCCGCCTTGCGATTCGAGAGGACGAGCACGATCCGCGCGTTGGGCAGCGCGGGCGTATTTTGCGCATCGATCAGCGCCTGAAGATTCGTCCCT
>Ga0307512_10001425_pt1 | contig 33924 bp, 44 predicted proteins | sample 14_EM_MG_FD_200267 | JGI IMG/M metagenome (GOLD analysis project Ga0307512, IMG submission 200267) | Populus trichocarpa ectomycorrhiza microbial communities from riparian zone in the Pacific Northwest, United States - 14_EM | ecosystem: Host-associated > Plants > Roots > Unclassified | place... | reverse complement strand
ATCCTACCGTCGATCTTACGCGCCGTTTTTGGGGGTTTATGTTCTCGGTACTGATACAGTTGCTTACATTTCAATATGTCCGATATATGTTCGAGCTCTCACACACCCACTAATCAACGTTCGACCCTATTTCTCGTTGCTGGCAATACTCGTTCCTAGCCCCAAGATTGAATCTTAATTGTCACATTTCGATCCTGTCACCGTCGGACCTGAGGGAGGCAGCCTAAAAGGGTGCAGAACATCCCAGTCCTACTCATTGAATCACCGATTCCCTGGTACAGCCATCACTTCCATTTCCAGTAAATGACCACATCTGGAAGGCGTTGTACACCCAACTACGCCTGCACACTTCTCCCCCAAGCACCCATAATCCATTCCGGCTATGTCTTCGACAGCGAACAACTCTTCCAACCTTCAATCCATTCTCAATGCTGCATTGTCTGACTATGCCGAACAAACAGGCATAGACCTCGCTAGATATCCCTCTGCACAAACCCTCCAAAATTGTGACTCCGCCGATGCGATTCTTGATATCCTCGGAGACAAGGTAAAGAAGTTCCAGGCCTACCGCAATGGAAATCGCAAGTTGATCAACTGTCTTAAACCGGTAGTACAAGTCCTTCATGCGGTTTCTGGCATTCTTGGTGAGGCCACTGCGATGGTGAGCCAAGCAGATCAACTCACCTTATCTGAACGTATCCTAACTTCCCTTTCCAGGTACCATTCAAACCGACAAAAGCGATCCTTGTTGGTGTTGACGTGCTCATCACTGTGTGTATAACCTATTAACCTAATTTTTTGCATCTATATTCTTGTAACATATATTCCAGACCGCCATTGGAATCAGTGCAAGTTACGATGCTTTAGTTGATGTGTTTGAATGCCTGGGGAATTTCCTCAACCGTTTACAAATTTGTACTGAGATCCCATTTTCCCCGTCAATGTCCGGTATTGTCACAAAAATCATGGTGGAGGTGTTGTCTGTGCTTTCCCTAGCAACTAAGCAGATAAAGCAGGGACGACTCAGTAGGTCATTCTATATTATTATATTTGCTTTGTTTGTGACCTTGCCCTAGAAAAGTTTGCAAAGAAACTGTTGGGAGAGAGTGAGATCGAGGACATGCTCCATAGACTCGACCGCCTCACTCTTGATGAGGCCCGCATGACTGGAACCCAGACACTTCAAGTTGTACATGGTCTTGTAAGCAACATGAAGCTCGTCATTGGTGGTATGCAGCTTTCACTCCACCAGCATCTGATAGCTCACAGGTCTGTTCAGATAGATGGCACAACATCCATGCATGACATATGGCAGGCTCTTGGTATGCTTGGCATATGATCAATTTCCATGAGACTAACTGCAGATACTAGTCACGATTCAAGAGACTACAAGCCAGACAAACAAGATGAAACGTGAGCCATCACTCCCGCCAATTGTAGTTTTATCGGGACTGATTTTGCCTCATAGGTAACGAATTGCAGAAAGATATCCGGAATTGGCTCTCCCCGCCAGATCCATCCAAGAACCACAACATTGCTTGTGAAGCCAAACACCATGGAACTGCTGAATGGTTCATCCAGGGCAGCATATTCGAGAAGTGGAACACAACAGGATCATTGTTATGGATCCATGGAAAGTGTATGTCTTTTTTTGCGTTCCGATCCATTGCTTTTTTTGATGCCTCCCGGCCATATGAACTTGTAGCAGGATCTGGAAAGACTATTCTTTGGTATGTGTCACTGCAAGTCCATGGATTTGCAGCATGTTCATATTTCCAACTAGCTCAACTGTAATCCAACAAATCAAGACAAAGTGCGATCGCGGACTAGCCCTGATGGGTTACTATTACTTTGATTCTGACGATATTGCAAAACAAGGCATCCGTGGCCTCCTTGCCTCACTCCTTTCCCAGTTCTGTGCCACCTCCGATCTTTGCTACCGGATTCTTTCTGACCTCTATTTGGAGAACCATCAGGGATTGCAGCAACCCAACAACGAAGCACTTGTTGAGTCTCTGAAGAAAATTCTGAGATTGCCAGATGCACCAATGAGGTGGATCATTATAGATGCAATAGATGAATGTCCCAATACAACTAGATTTCCACCTGCACGTGAAGAAGTTCTCAATCTTTTGGAGCATCTTGTCAGTCTGAGCCTCCCAAACCTACGTATATGTGTTACAAGTCGACCAGAGGTCTCCATTCGGACCATTCTTGAGCCCCTCACATCACTCCACATGTCCCTCCATGACCAAGATGGCCAAAAGCAAGATATTTTCAAGTACATTTACAATGTCGTTAGCTTTGATCGCCGAATGCAAACATGGAGGCCAGAGGACAAGAAGATGGTTATTCGCACGCTCTCGGCAAAAGTAGATGGAATGTGAGTAATCACGACCGCGATGTCCTGACACTCTCATTACCAAATATGCAGGTTTCGACGGGTGTATCACCAACTGGAAACTTTGCGTTATTGCTCACCAACTGATATTAGGCGTGCTCTGGATTCGTTGGATGAAACATATGAACAGACTTTACCCGGGATTGAGAAGGATGTACAAGAATCAGCCCACACTGGCAGGTTGTTCCAATGCCCCACCGCTGCCGTTCCCCCACTTCGTGTCGATGAATTTGCCGAGGTTCCTCCGATTCGCTTCCTTCAACCCGATATGTCTTCCCGCAAAACGAAGCGAAAAGCACTTATCGTACGTGGAAAAAAAATTAGGCCCCAAACACTGATTCTCATGAGCGTCTAAGATTGGGATCAATTACACACTCCATCCGAATCCCGCCTTTCCATTATGGTGCTGCGTCGAGGACGCGAATGCCATGGCAAACTTTCTTTGCTGTGCTGTAATTCTTCGCGTATCATAATATTTTCTCTTATGGACCCTTTAGACAACCTGGGCTTTGCACGCGAACACATCACAATGCTGACTGACGAAAGTCAGCCGTGGCATTATCCAACGAAGGACAATATTGTAGGTCCCACGTGTGAGGTGTTGCCCTTATTCTTACCCTTACATTTCGTTAGTTAAGGAAGATGAGGGCATTGGTTCACGATGCGCAACCCCACGACTCATTCTTCCTATTCTGTGCGTGATCATATCACCTGAGTCCGTAAATTGACGTTTTTTTTCATTGACTCACGGATCAGTTTCTGGTCACGCTTTTGAGATCAAGGACTTGGACGGAGATGAGGTCACTGGATTAGACCAGTGTCCGTTCTTTCCATGCTTTTGCAATGGGATTCCTGTTATGAACGAAAACATTAGGCATTTGCGCCGTGGATTGCTCGGGCAACGATCCGGACCCGAATCCTGACACCCCTGGGGTCATTGTCGACGACGTAAGCTATTTTGAACAACAGCATACCAACTTAACAATCGGTTCTTTGGATCCATTAGGTCATGCACAAAATTCTGGTAGTGCCCCTTCCCATAGGGTGTCGCTTGACGGCCATTTTCGATGTGAGCCAGTTCCCTTCTGACCCGTGAACACACTGACAAGTTATCCGCCCGTAGTGTTCTCATTCTGGGACCCTCCTTGGTTCGTCGGTGTCCAAAGCACATGATTTACTGACCTTAGCATAGCATATCCGACGAAAGATCTTCCCTATCTTGTATGCATGCCCTTCCCGTGGCCGCTCTGACTCTCAATGAGATATCCTGCACAGTATAACAGGCATGGTGTCGTCAAAGAATTCAGACATCCAGACAGATTAAGGATTTTGCGGTTGAAGTCAAGCTACGCCGATGTCGTGAGTCCTGTCTTCTTAAATGATTGTGTTTCCTGTAACGATTCTGTAGGTGTCTCTTGGTGCCTGCGAAGATAATCAGGACGCCATGGCAACGACCAAGGGGGGTGCCCTGCGACAGGTAGGCTTCATTCAACTGATTGCAGCTTGAACGATCTAAGCCACACCCCAAATTTCATAGGCATTCGTCAGGTGCATGATAGAGTCCGGAAATAACCTTACCTACAAGGAGCTGATTCGGAACCTCCGGTATGAGCGCTCATAGTATCCCCTATTGCCACTAAGAACATTGTTATCAGTGAGGACATGGAGAGAAAAGGGTTCCCTCAACGCCCTGTAGGAAGACGTCTCCCAGATGTTGCAACCCTTTTCGCCTTACTGACCCTAACCAACGTACATAGCTATCAAGCTCCCACGAAATTGTCAGTCCTTGGACCTCCGATGCAGATCTTCGCGACTGACATCCTGTTCCGCTCTAGGATACGAACCTCCCGTTCATCATTTAGAAAGACGATGGGTGAGTCGAGCGAAAACCCCGCAGACACAGCATCGGCACGACGGGAAGCTGATCATCAAGAAATAGGACCGAAACTGGGTGATACGGGACATTCTATGTCCCCATCACCCCTTTGATAAATTCGCTTCAGCTCACGCTACGATTGCCTGCCCCTTGACGAGGCCAGGCGAGGGGGTTTATATACGCAAGTCTGAGATAGTAGGGACAAGTACACTACGTGCAAGTCGAGTAGAGGGGAGAGAGGGAGAAGAGGAAGAGGGAGAAGAGGAAGAGGAAGATAAATGCGTCCTGCTGGTGACAGACCCGCGCGGCGACGATGACGAGGGCAGCGGTATCTAAAACGAAGAAAATTTACTGAATCGTCTCTAAGCGCGCGACAGCGGGTGCATGGTCGACAGGGGTGAGGGAGAAGCGGCGACGTTTCGATGGTAAAAGGCTAAGGTAAAAGAAATCCTGGAATGGAGAACGGGAGGTCTGATCCGAAAAGAAAGCAAGGAAACGTACGAAGTGAGGGCTTGACCGACCCTGTGTACAGTAAGAATACTTCTCAACAGAGACATGGTCTCGGCCTGCGAGGGGCCATGCACGACGTGTGCGATGTGGAACGACAGGCTTTTCGAGGTGGCACGCACTTGTTGCATCAGCCAACGATGCTTGGGCAATCCGCGTGTCTTCAGCCGGAGAATTTGGGGTGCAGCAAAGGGCAGGACTTGGTCGCGGATGAGAAAGAGATCGAGCCTAAGGAATAAGGGTAGATGTAGGCGCATTGGAGGCGAGACATGCGACGACGGGGATGGGAGAAGGCGGAAGGCCAAGCGCGTCGCGTCGGCAAGGAGGATGTCACGTGGTCGAGCAAGGCGGATACATACAGTTCAGCAGGCTAGAGAGTGGCGCAGCTGCCAGTGTTTTGACACCTACGTGGGAAGGAGATAGCTCAAACTCATTGCAATTGCTCACAGCCCTCGCCGATGGCCACTACTGTCAGTCACAGCAGAGAGAAATCCTGTCTAATACGTCTATACCGAAAACTGTAGGACTAGCCAGGGTGGGCCTAAGTGATAATCGATGATCCCCCGACGCGCAAAGGCCGAGAATTGTTTCCGGGATACACAGCACTGAAGCTCGGAGTGTATACCCTACCACTTTCTCACCTCTCGCCCAAGGTGGACTCGGAAATCTCTCCTTGGTTTCCACTGCACGGACACCTATGCGACATCACCTCTGCCATGACAAACACTATTCCACTGCCATAGTGAAATTTGTGTACGGTACGATCGCGCCAAAATGGGGTACTAGAACAAGCTCCTCGTCAGTAGGGTGTGCCGCCAGACAGGCCGGATAAGGATATGTGCTCCACAAGTTCAACACATCATGGCCGGGTCACAGTCGAACTGTTGTCGGACGAGGAGAGAGATATGACAGATCAGAGGATAAAGAGACAAACACACACATGAAAGAGGGTCCGAAATTCCACTTGCCATTATCCTCCTCGACGAGCACAGAAGCCCACCACCACCACGTGAGTTGGAAAAAGGACTTCCGTGATAACGTCCAGGCATTCAGCCTAGAGCTGGTATTAATGTCAGAGAACCGCTATTGGTTCCCACATTCCTATACAGGACGATGGCGTCATCGCTGGTTTGATCAGATTCCCGTGACCTTCACTTGTGACGTCCCTTGAGCTCCGCGTTCACTTTCCCCGTATGCCAGTAACTGCATGTCGTGGTATCCCGTTGGGAGGGTATGGAACCCCCATTTCAACATCCCAACAGGTGACACCTGGACCGTGAGAAGACCAATCATTAATTTTCCCCTGCCAGACCACGTGGGTACAGAGGAATGTAACCTCACGATTTTTTTTGCGCCGTTGGACTCGGGCGGATCTTCTGGTCTTGGTCTTACCATGTCTCCCTCAACTGCAGATGGAACACCCGTATGGCCGCTCTTTCAGACAGTTTCTAGTGTAAGCACAGAATGTAGCTCGTTCCGTCCACCGATTGACTGACCATCATCTCCCGATTCTCCCCAGTCCATCGTCCAGGTTATTCTTGTGTCCATTGCTGGATATGTTCTCACTTTGCGGGGGTTTCTAGACAAGGCAACGCAAAGAGTAAGTCCGCTGTGTTTGTGGTCCCATCTCTTATCCTTATGCTACTTCAAGCAACTGAACGTCATAAACGTGAATTTCTTCACGCCATGTCTCCTACTCTCCAAAGTCGCGTTTTCCCTTTCATCAGGTATGTTGGCTCTCATTAAACCAACTTGCAACTTACACTTTATAGACAAGCTTCGGGAACTATGGATCGTTCCCGTATTTTTCATCCTCGTCAGTGGCGTATCGTTGGTGATAGCATGGCTACTTGGTTTTCTTTTCGGGCTGAATCCCAGACAAAGGTATGCCTCATTTTCATCATATCTCCCTGTCAAAGTCGCCCAATATCTCTTCAAGAAATTTCGCTATGGCCGCTGCCATGATCATGAACTCGAATTCCCTCCCCGTCGCGCTTCTTCAAGCTCTCGCAGTGTCAGTGCCAGGGCTTGAATGGGGCCAAGATGATACCGTCGGTTCCATCACCGAACGTGCACTTACCTATCTTTTGCTCGGTGGCACTATGGGCCAGTTTGTGAGCTCTTTTTATTATAAGTTGTTTCAACACCCACCTTGGGTAAATAGATTCGCTGGAGTTATGGTGTTCAACTACTCTCCAAGGCAGTTCCTCCGGACAATATTGAACATACTGCCGTGTTTGACGATGAAATTAACCCACTAACCGATGGCATCGAAGATATAGAAAGCGTATGGCGCGATGGTCGTCACGGCGAACCGGTCCGAGTCCTTGATTATTCTTGGCGTAACGAAACCTGCGGCCACCCTGTACCTGGTCTGCAGCCCTTGCCCTATACCTCCTACATTTCGACGATTCCTCAATGTTCCGATCCTGGGGACACTCCCATATCTAGTTCCGGCGGAGGTTCTGGACATGAAGATATTCCGGTGCCGGCATGGTCTCTCCCGGCGCCCACATTCCTTCAGCGTGTGATACGAGCAGGAGGCACGATCTGGAGAAGAACGACAGCCTTTATGACACCACCTCTCTGGGCATCGGTCATATCCATCGTGATTGCGCTCAACCAACCTATACAGCGCCTTTTCGATGGGTTTCTACGGCCACTTCGTGGCGCTATCAACCAGGCAGGCGACTGTTCGATCCCCATAACACTTGTCGTTCTCGGTTCATACTTCTACACACCTGCAGACAGGTCCGCACCACTGTCCTCTGATGCACCCGTCGATTGGCAGCGAGCGTCGGTCTCAAGTCGATTACGCAAGATTTTCTGCCTCCATTCTGAGAGTCAGAAGGGGGGTCTTCGCCTAGAATCGCACGGGACGCGTCTTGTGAAGAGAGGTAACGGGAAGACCATCTTCGTGGCAATACTTGCGCGTATGTTTATCGTACCCTTATTACTCCTTCCACTCGTTGTCCTCGGCGCGCTTCGAGGTTCACCGGCTGTGTTTCAAGAGTACGTCCTTACCGCTTGGCATGGTTATATCCGCAACTCACTGGGTGCCTATCCCAGTCCTGTCTTTATACTCAGCATGGTGATTCTGCTGGCATCTCCCCCTGCCTTGACGTTGGCCCAGGTATGACCTTCTTTCACCGAAGTCTTCTATCTTTGACTGTACTTCTCTGCCCCTAGATCACACAAGTTACGAGTGACGCGTTCGAACGACTGATAAGTCGCACCATTTTCTGGTCGTATTGTGTCGTCGCACCTCCCGTCACGGTGGGATATGCGTTGATCGCCATGTTGATCACGAGGCTATGATTGTCGTCAACCGGGTCTGCGCGACCATGATGATAGCCTGTGTGTGGGTGTGATGTGCAAACCCGAGCTCACATGACCATTCCACGATGCGAGATTTAAGCGTCAGGTGGCTTAATCATGATTTCATACTTCATCTTGAATGGCACATTTGTTGGATTTGTAAGAAAGGAATCAAGGGTCAATGGACAGGGAAATAACGAGGGAGCACTCAAGGAAGTTGGGATTGTAATGTAACAGTGTAAAAGTATGTATAGTAAATCAATCCTCCATCAGTGAGGTGCAGTCACTACAAGATGGCAAGTTGATTTCATTTGCTTTCCTTTCTTGAATGGGAGACGATCTTGTTCCGCATTCGCCCGACTTGCACCTTAGCAAGTGAGAAGATGACACTAGAACATCAGCATAAGAGGGAATCTGACCGAGAACCATCCCAGTTCGCCGAGTCCCAGAGGCAAGTCCGTTGATGCGGCTGATGCGGAGCAGACCATCGTGGCGCCACCCGCCACGCGGAACAGGTCCCAAGAGAGGCTGGGTGTTATCTTATCATGTCGGTATTTCGGACGGACGGAGAACCAATCTAGAGAGCTGAATGAGTGCTGGGCTTGAATAGAGAGACCTCACTCACCGTACCGTGGCTGCGAAGCGGATGGATACTATACTATATCATCGAGCTATCCATCCCAACTAACAAGGCAGATCGCATGTACCCTGCACTGAGTGGAAATACAATAAGCCATAAAAGTCATGTTAACGAACAACTTACTGACCTCTGTCGTCTTGGTCGAACGCCCCAGCGCGACTGCACCGTGTCGAGGTGTGGCACAGGCCACTACACGAGAAATATTTCTTGAAACTTTAATAAATCATACGACTAAATGGGGAATCGATTCAGACGGAGTATTGACGACGGCGCTCTTGAAGATGCTCCCCTAAGTTAGAGTGTTAGAGTTTCTGATGCTCGGAGAGGAGACCCACCGCGTGACTTCAAGTTAGCTGGGCCGCCAGGACGACCCAAAGGACTTCGGCATAATGTTTAGGCTTGACACGTGCGAGCTTATGATGGAGCTGATATTAATAGCAGTGAGGAAACCGAAGCTCCGAGAACTGGATCCTTGTCGCTGTTAGTCCCCAAATTCCGATGCGCCATGTTGCAATTTGCGACAGGATTTACAGGACGATGTGATCATCGGCGACTCATTCATCGCTGGTTGGTCAGATCGGTCAGATTCCACTTATCACGTCCCCTTGAGCTCCGCGTTCGCGTTCACTTTGCATATGCCAGTAAGTGCATGTCAGGGTATGGAACCCGGCCCCCGTTTCGACAATGACACTTGGACCCCCAGTCATTGATTTACCCCTGCAGGCACAGGCAGACCACGTGTCCCAACGAATCTTTTTAGGCCGTTGGGATTTTGATGATTTTGATTTGACCCACTATCATGTCTCCCCCAACCGTTGATGGAACACCCATATGGCCGCTCTTTCAAACTGTTTCCAGTGTAAGCACAGAATTTAGCTCGTTCCGTCCACCGCTTGACTGACCATCATCTCCCCAGTCCATCGTCCAGGTTATTCTTGTGGCCATGGCTGGATATGTTCTCACTTTGCGGGGGTTTCTAGACAAGGCAACGCAAAGAGTAAGCCTGCTGTGTTTATGGTGCCGTCTCTTATCCTCATGCTACTTTAAGAAAATAAACGTCATAAACGTGAATTTCTTCACACCATGTTTCCTATTCTCTAGGGTCGCCTTTTACCTTTCATCAGGTATGTTGGCCCTCACACCAGACCAACTTGCGACTTAACTTTTATAGACATGCTCCAGAAACTGTGGATTATCCCCGTATTTTTCATCCTTGTCAGCGTTGTATCGTTGGTGATAGCATGGCTACTTGGGTTCCTTTTCGGGCTGAATCCCACACAAAGGTATGCCCCATTTTCGTCATGTCTCCCTGTCAAAGTCGCCCAATATCTCTTCAAGAAATTTCGCTATGGCCGCTGCCATGATCATGAACTCGAATTCCCTACCAGTCGCACTTCTTCAAGCCCTCGCAGTGTCAGTGCCAGGACTTGAATGGGGTCAAGATGATACCGTCGATTCCATCACCGGACGTGCACTTACCTATCTTTTGCTCGCTGGTACTATGGGCCAGTTTGTGAGCTCATTTTATTGTAGGTTGTTTCAACACTCACCACCTGACCAATAGATTCGCTGGAGTTATGGTGTTCAACTACTCGCTAAGTCAGTCCCTCTGGACGACAGCGAACATACTCCCGTACTTGGCAATGAAATTGACCCACTAACCGATGGCATCGGAGACATAGAAAGCGGTCGTCACGGCGAACCAGTCCTTGAGCGTAACGAAAACCGTAGCCATCCTGTACCTGTTCTGCAGTCTTCGCCCTATACCCCCTACATGTCGACGATTCCCCAATGTTCTGGTCCTGGGGACACTCCCATATCTGATTCCGACGGAGTTTTCGGACATGAAGACGTTCCAGTGCCAGCATGGTCTCTCCCGGTGCCCGCATTCGTACAGCGTGCGATACGAGCAGGAGGCACGATCTGGAGAAGAACGACAGCCTTTATGACACCACCTCTCTGGGCATCGTTCATATCCATCGCGATTGTGCTCAACCGACCCGTACAGCACCTTTTCGATGGGTTTCTACGACCACTTCGCGGCGCTATCACCCAGGCAGGCGACTGTTCGATTCCGCTAACGCTTATCGTGCTCGGTGCATACTTCCACACGCCTGCAGACAAGTCTGCACAACTGTCCTCTGATGCACCCGTCGATTGGCAGCGAGAGTCGGTCTCGAGTCGATTGCGCAAGATTTTCTGCCTTCGTTCTGAGAGTCAGAGGGGAGCCATTCGCCTAGAATCGCACGGGACGCGCCTTGTGAAGAGGGGTGACGGGAAGACCATTTTCGTAGTAATACTCGTGCGTATGTTTATCGTACCCTTATTACTCCTTCCACTCGTTGTCCTCGGCGCGCTCCGGGGTTCACCGGCTGTGTTTCAAGAGTAGGTTCATACCGCTTGCGATGGTTATATCCGCAACTCACTGGGTGCCTACGCCAGTCCGGTCTTTATACTCAGCATGGTGATTCTGCTGGCATCCCCCCCTGCCTTGACGTTGGCTCAGGTATGGCCTTCTTTCACCGGGGTCTTCTATCTTTGACTGTACTTCTCTGCCTCTATAGATCACACGAGTTACGAGTGACGCATTTGAGCGACTGGTGGGCCGCACCACTTTCTGGTCGTATTGTCTCGTCGCACCTCCCGCTACGGCGGTATATGCATTGATCGCCATGTTGATCACGAGGCTATGAATGTCACCAAGCGGGTTCGCGCGACCACGATGATAGCCTGTGTGTGATATGCGAGCCCGAGCCCACATAACCATTCCACGATGCGCCGAGATTTAAGCGTCAGGCCCCTTAAACATGATTCATACTTCATGACTATTCTCGCGTTGCGTTCCGCGTTCCGAAGGTATTGACTGAGAGTGACTCCTGTATGATTAGGTGACAAGTCTGACCCAATCCATGTATCTTGAATAGCGTATTTAGCCAGGTTTATAAGAAAAGAATCAAGGGTCAATAAACAGGGAAATAGCGAGGGGGCACCGAAGAATGGGTGGTGATATCGTAAAAGCATAGTAAAACCAATGCTCCATTAGTGAGGTGCAGTCGCTACAAGACAGCAAGTTGATTTCATCTGCTTCCTTTTGGGCCTCCTGGGTCATCAAAGTCATCAAACGCGACGCGAGGAAGGATATAAATACCTAGCACACACGTCATCACAAAAGTATGACGTATCAAGCAGGGTCAACACAACCCTTGGGCCAAGCACTCCGACACAAGCATGCGCCCTGGCTTCTTAGTTGGTAATACTGCTCATTTACATTGCAGTTGATGATTGATCCTGTTTCCCCATTGGCCAGTGCGAACGCATTGCGCAATTCTCACGATCGGACCACGCGGTACTACAATAGGTCCTTGTCCCTTCTTATATGAGCGGCTTGGTAAGCGCGACGACAAATGTGGCTGAAATGGTTGCCGCCCATGGGAACAAGAAACACATAAATAAAGGGCGAAGCATTGATGGCTCCTAGTAGCAAGGACATGTCTGGATACAAGAACTTCGCCATCGTTGGAGCCGGCACGCTTGGTAACTTCGTCATCCGCCAGTTCCTGAAAGAGAAGGCCGCCGGAACTGTCAACGAGGTGGTCGTCCTTACACGCCAGGTAAGTAGTAACGATCCATCAAACTGGCCGCGAGACGCGTACTCATCGATCGACTTCTGCGCGGATAGGGCTCCAAAACCACGGTCGAAGGTGACGCCAAGGTGACCCCGGTTGACTATTCCAATCCCGAGTCCATCAAGAGCGCACTGTCTGGCGTAGATGTTGTCATCAGCACGATTTCGGGAACGGCCCTCGAGGTTCAAGGAAAGATCGCCGAGGCCGCAAAGGAAGCCGGGGTCAAGCTGTTCATTCCTTCGGATTTCGGAAACATAACGGAGGGAGAGACGGAGGGGATGTTCGGGGAGAAGGCGGGCATTCAGACCCAGCTGAAAAGGCTGGGTGTCCCATACGCGATCTTCTACACCGGCCCGTTCGCGGATTTCATTTGGGAACCGTGCGTCTGTCATCACCTCTTCCTTTACCAGCACGTCAAAGTTAAACCACGGATCAAAGGTTCCTGGACCTCGATGTCAAGAGCGGGAAAGTGAAAGTTGCCGGTGACGGCAACAAAGGGATTTCGTTCACCTCAAGGGCTGATATTGCGCGATATCTTTCCTACGTTTTGACGCGACTCCCCCCCGATCAACTGAAGAACAGGTCCTTCACTATCGAGGGAGACCATAAGGTACGCCCAACTTCGGAATCCTATATTATAATCAGCAGTGCGTGACTGGGGCGTTCTGAAACAGTCCCTCAACGAGATATTCAAGGCATATGAAGGGAAGACTGGGAAGAAGGTTGAAGTCACTTACGTTCCCATTTCCGAATTCGATGCAAGAATCGCCGCTAACCCCGAGGACCTCCCTGCTATTCTACACAAGTTCTGGGCGACTGCGGGGCCATTCCCACGCACTGACAACGACCTGTATCCCGACTGGAACCCGACCCCCGTCGTCGACAACCTCCCCGTTGCGTAAATGTGACAGAGAGCAATCGTCGTCGAAATTATGTGTCTTCTATTTTTGTCCTGTAAGAGAATCGCTAAGGTTTGTTGCTTGGTAAAGAGGGACCGAAGTTCGTCCTAGTGTACCTGTCCTTTGTTGTACGCTTTGCAATGACCATGTCTCATCACAATAGGCTCGCACGGCATAATGGTTTGTGAGTAAGCACGCCCCGTGTTCGATGCCTGAACGCCAGGAAGGGGGAGGATGGCCGCAATATGAGCGTTGTCCGTTGGGTGCCTGCCGCCGAGCAGGTCAGCTGAGATACAAGCTCCCAAAGCTCGTAAGAAACCTATACACACGACATCAGAGGCACGTGGTCGCATGTCTGACGAACACGACGGCGGATCGCACGGCATCCCAGAAAGAAAGTGGGGCATCCTGAACAGACAGGTGCGCAGAATCTAGATTCTGTTCTTAAAGCACAAGAAATAAGTAAGGGGAAATAGAGGAAATAGCTCGGCGTAATACTTACAAGACCAAAAAGTACGGATCGGTGAAGCGCTAGAGCTGGATGATGGTGTGAAAATTAAGGGCACGCCTCGAAAGAAGGCGGAGCGAGACCCAAGAAAGGCATGGTTTCATCACTGTTTCATCCCTGGAAAGTTACGGGGACACTAGAGGAAGCGGGACAATAGAAGCTCGGATTGTGTGGGAACTTGGAAGCAAGCTTAGCAAGAATCAAGGAACAAGAATTTTGCTTAGAAAAAGGGGATACGGCCATCCTTGATCATAGAGTTGCGAGATCGAGAGCCTTTCCGCCTTGGCGTGCTTGCCAGTGTTCAAGGACATTTCTATTCGCGGATCGACAACGAGAAAACCTCGAGATTCAGGTAACAGGCTCTGGCCAAATAACCTTTCCTGCACTTGGTACCAGGGGGAAAGGGAAGACCTCCTGCGGTGAAAGCCACCAATCAAGTAAGGATATTACCCGGCTGATGGTCTGGGCTTTCTGTCCGTCCACATATTCAGTTGGTGCCACATGTGTTAGACCGCAAGCCAGGAAAGTAGGCGCTGGGTTTGCCGCGCCTCAGGGTGTCTTACAGGCTTGAAACCTAGTAGGTCAAGATGGGACTCAGTCGTACAGTAGGTCAATGCCCTGTGCTTGCATAACCGAGGTCTTGGGGAAAAAGTCAAAAGAATCCGAGCGGATTACGTCATATTAAGGACTTGTCAGCAATTTGTTCACCACAGCAAGCGCCATCTGACTCCGACAGTGCTGCGACAACAGTGTTGACGGCTCGTTTCCACATTTTACACGGCTGGGTACAAGAATTTCGCTATTGTCGGCGCAGAAAGGACTGGTAGCTTTATCGTATTTCAGCTCCTAAGATGACAAGGCCGCAGGAACCGTCAATGAAACTGTCGTCCTTACACGCCAAGTAAGCATTTCCAAATATTGATCGACTATACGTTCATATTTAACCACAAAAGTAATCCAAGGCTACTGCTGTTGACTTGGACGGCGGCGCCAAAGTGATCACCGTTGACTACAGTATTTCAACAAGGAATCCATCAAGCCGGTCCTGGTTGCGTTCGCATGCCACGATGGACGTAGTCGACAACGGCATTGAATTCACAGATCGGAAATGCCGAAGGAATTCGGAGGGCGGGTGGAACGGGAAGGGCAACTCTTCGCTGCCAAGGCCAGCGATCAAAACCAACTGAAGGGCTTAGGCATTCCGTATTCATTGTCCCTCATCGGGACATGTGCAGATTCTCTGTGGGCAGCGTGTGTCTTTTATTGAGGCTTCTGCGTGTTCTTTCTACTTATCATGGAGCGGGTTTAGGGACCTCGACGTCAAGAGACGGAAATGTGCAACGACAACACTGATATTTCATTCACCCCCGACCGGACATTTGCCTGATACCTTTCTTGTCCCCTGACGCATCTACCCGCTGAGACAACTGAGGATTTGGTATTTCATCCTGGGTGTGACACGAAGGTACGTCCATCCCTTACATATTACAGGCTAGCGTGGCCTAACGATGGCAAGGTGGGAACAGTTGTTCGACGAGATATTCAAGGCATATCAAAGTCTAGGAATAAAGTGGCAAGCCTCTTACATCCCAGTTCCCGTCGGAGCTTGGCACAAGACTGGGCGCACACCCTTACCTATTTTCACAAGATAAGGAAAACGAAAATCGGGCGACCCCTATCGAACGGTCCATGTCCCAACTAGAAGCCGTTCTTAGTGCCTGGGAACCACCCAGTATCATCGTATCATCGAAGACGTAGAGAATGGCCGGCTGATATCAAGTCTAACAGACCGTCAACAACTCGTCGCGATTTGCAGAAGATCTGTGAGTTGTAGCATGGAAGTATTTCGACTCAAGTGATCAATCATACGAGAATACTGCAGTAGTCTGCGCTTGTATGGCTCCGCACCTTACAGTATGTCGATTGGAGCACCCTTCGGTACTAACCGAAGAATCCAAGTTGATGAAGACAGAACAATTTAAACGTTGGAGCACATTATAAGGCAGTTGTTCTCCTGCGTCCGTTTTCGTACGTGCCACGAACCTTCTGACTCGGCTCCGCATCTCCGAACATCGCTTGCTAGCGCCACATTCGCGACATCTTCCAACCCCAATTTACGGTCATTGATTTCGTTTGTCATATCCATGTTCCAGTTGGATGATAAATGCGCTCCACGGCTTCGTGCCATTTGTCAGAGGATGGATGGTATGATGACATCGTGATGCATGCTTATTGGGGCTTACACGGCTGCGTCCCTATTTCTCGAAGTCGGCTGAATGAGTATAAATAGCAGTGGTCGGGTGTTGCTGCCCTCAACACAAACCAGCATCACATAGAGCTTTTATTAAAAACATGTCTGGCTACAAGAACTTTGTTTGCTATTGCCGGGGCAGGCACTACAGGCAACTTCATCGTCAGTCAGTTCTTGAAAGATGAGGCCGCAAGAATGGTCAATCAAGTCATCGTCCTTACTCGTCCTATGCCCTTTTTGAGTAGGTTGTCTTTCTATTGGCATTGACAATTGGACCCGTCGGGTGTTGCGATGGGTGCACGTGGCATGGGCGCCTGATGCCGTCGGCACTAAATTTAGTTTGTTGACGGATGTCTACTCCCTGTACCGTACAATGTCTCAAAATGACAAAAACGATTCTGAAACCGGGAATATTACGAGTATGTTCTCAAATATTGTTCTTGTCTTCCGGTTTGACAATATCCCCCACCTCATAGATGACCTCGGGATCGACCAGCCATCTCAAGGAGAGTCCAACTCCGGTGATAGCTCAGGGCCTCTCTTTACCATGTATTCAAAAATTGCCGAGGAAGAGGATGATAAGATGGTTGGAAGATGGCAGAAGGATGCTGAGGGAATCATCATCTTTGTGCGTCCTGATTTTTGCTTCCAAACATCAAATACACGCTGACCGAAAAGTCATATAGACTGGTTTATTCTCCGCGGTAGTAGCTACACTGGTGACGGCCTCGATGCAGGACCTCAGGCCAAACTCACAAGATACTTCCGCGTTCTATCTCGAGAAAATGTATCAGCTCCAAGCCGACTCCAATACGTCTCTCCCATCCACCCCTTCTACTGTGCTTTATCCTCCTGCGTTCTCTCCTCCGAGATATGCTGTTTGGGTGAGCATACTCTGGTTCTTGAGCCTTGTTATCAGTCTTACATGTGCCATGCTGGCGACGTCGTTACAACAATGGGCACGTCGATACATCAGGATTACTCGGGTACCACGGAGCAGTCCGGAGAGACGGGCACGGATGCATGCATTTTTTGCAAATGGCGTCGACAAATTTCAGATTTCCTGGGCCGTTGAAGCATTGCCTGCCCTGGTTCATCTTTCTCTATTCATCTTCTTTGCCGGCCTCCTCGTCTTCTTATTTCATATCAACCACTCCGTTTTCGGCGCCGTGGTGTGTTGGGTGGCACTTTCCTCGGCGGCCTACGCATGCATCACGTTAATGCCGATTTTTTCGCACGATAGCCCATACTCTGCACCTCTTTCTTCAACAGTTTGGTTCTTTTATGCCGCCATACCCTGTGGTCTCTTCAGACTTCTCGAATTCGTCGCATATAAGTGCACTCGGTATTCGAGCTGGTTTCGATTTAGGGCATTGAGGCGCCGTTATCACGACTGGGTCTTAGGGGGTTTCGAGAAGGCAGCCGAAGAAATAGCGTCGAAACGGTCACCTGAGCTCGACAGCCGTATCTTGGAGTGGACAGTCGAGGCCCTTAGTGAGGATGAAGAGCTGGAAAAGTTTTTCGAGTCCATCCCTGGTTTCTATGCATCTGACGTCGTCAAAGATCTTCAAGGGCGTCTTCCTCAAGAGGTTCAGAAGAAGATCGAGGCCGTATCGGGCTCATTCTTAAAACACACCGTGTCATCCAGTTCCGTCTCCGAGTTGGTTGCACGCCGTCGGCTTGCCACTTGTCTTAATGCTGCTGCTGTAATAGGCGGCCCCTTTCGAGTTGCGGGTATCCTTCGCAGGATATTACAGGAGGACTGGAATAAGGTACCACATGCGGTCGAAATCGGGCATTTTCTGAGACAGTGGGACGTAGACAATGGTGAAATGGCGTCATTCGAAGTAAGAAGCATCGTTGGCCGCATCGTCTCGGGGGTACTGAAACACGACGACCGTTGGATGGCGCTCGTTCTGAACCACTTGGGTGCCTCAGAACGTATTCTCGAAAGCTATCTCGCACACGGCGATAGCGTGCTTCTCGCAAACTTGAACCGTCTTCTCCACGTGATTCGACAACTCACCCGCCGTGATTGGGCGCCGATCTCTGCTCTGTTTTCAATGTCCAGATTCGACATACAAAGTACCCTTCCTGAACTACAGCACGAATTCTGTATCCTGTGGAGCAAATTTGTTGTAGAGGCACAGAAAAGCGGGACATATAGCCAATCTGTGAAAGTTCTCTGGGCCACTCGCTTCATTTACATCGCTTTACATCGAGACACTGATGCCTCCCCGACTGCGTTCTCCGACTCCACCTTCCATCATGCTGAGATCTTGTTCAGGCCATCATCGTATCCATTGTGCAATATCCCTGGTCACCTCACAAAGTCGGTTCCTCACATTCACGATCTGGCAAAGGGAGAGATACCGCACGTGGATGCTACCACTCCCGACACTGCCACCGGCACGCCATGATCCCCTTCTAGCCAATGTCGCACCTCCCACTGTGCCTGATGTGGCCTCCTGGCCTACCTCGACCTTACCACACCATATCGAAGAGAAGAATCATCGCTAGGTGATGTGCTCTTCCCTTACCCGATCTTTTAAACGTACCCTTCTGGCGCCCTGTGTAAGCTCTATCCCTTCACCAGACTAGGACATAGCTATCACAACGCGGGCAATGGCGGCCATCCCATCGTCTCGTCCATATCCAACTTTTCCCTCCGGCAATTCCCACGTGCACTTCCCAACCAGCCTCTACATTCTTATCCGGTCATCCCGTCTCTCCGCAACACAATATACATCATCTGGCTCTCTCACTCTCCACCGTACCTGGTATGCCAACGTATCTACCCTGTAATCCCACTTTCTATAATAGACTCTCCCTGCAGATTTTCCCTCGTCCACAACCACAACGCCACCCCGGGTCCAGGGCATTTTCCTTCAAACACTGCCAACTCTTAACGTTTTTTTATTTATCTTCAAGAAATCTCCACCCCATGGCCAAATATTGGGTTGAATGTCGCAACACTCGGCGCAAACGGCGATCCAAAAGCTTGGTTATCCTTTCGGATGAATTCTCGCTATACATACCATCACCACTTCAACTGTCCACAGTAGAATAAAAGTTTCGCCTTCTATCTGCAACGCATAGGTGCACCTGAAACTCAGCAGGCAACCATGTACTCCGGCTGGTGACGCTGTAACATCAGCCTCCACTTATCGTTTTGTGGAATCAGTTGGTCGCACCAGGAGTCCAGGACACAGTCTGAGAAAAACTCGACAAACCACTAGTGTCTCAATCCCATCGTAGGTAAGGCCAGCGACGGAAAATTTTAATCATCATATGATGGTGAGAATGTGAGGGAACGAATACCTGCCCTGTCTTCGGGTAAAATACTGATGCATGGCAACGGAAATAATCAGATTGGGTTTGTTTAGGGATGTACGAGCGAGAAAAAACGAGCTCGAGCTCATGGTAACGTCATCACTAAGTTCCGCGGCCGGACCGGGTGCCGCCCGTGTCACGTTTACGTATGCGTACCGTTCATTTTGCTTTGCACTTTTTCACACCCTCGCCTTGTCTGGGTTCATTTTTTTCCCAACATACCACACCTCGAGAATCACCCCTCATGCTGGAACTACCAAGGGAAGGGTTTTACTAGGCACATCAAAATTTTCCTCTCCCATCCGCACTCCCGGCTGGAATGCCTACTGATAAGGGTGGCGCGGTGGCATCGTTTCTGACATAGACCACGGTTCAGGGGTTCGCGCGCCCAGAGTCTCTAGATACTCGGCAGATGTGAACTGGCACCTGATAGTTCGCCTGCTGTTCGATACCCCCGCACGCCGTCGATGTTCGGTGACCATCCCCTGCCTGTACCAGGAATTTGGGAATACTTCAGCTATGCGACTACAAGTCTACACCCTCGGGCTTGTCTTGGATTCTTGGAGAGTTACGCAAACCCGCACATATCGTCATACTGTGAGTTGGGCTGCGTTCCCAGGCAATCATCGTACCCACTCTTTTAGTTGTCTTTGGCACCGGACCCATGTAGGAGGAGATATGCTTTAGTGAGGAAAGGCCTCAGTAATGAGTCCATTACAATGCATGGTCAGCTCGGTTCAACAAAGTATCACACAGTTTACAGGCTAATGGCTTTTCTGTGTGGTAGCTCCGGCGCTCTACTTCAACCACGTCTCCGCCCGATTTAAGCAACAGGGAGGTTGTCAAGAACAGAGGACGGATTCCAGTCGGGATACAGATGACTGTCGGTCCGCGAGAATGGCCCATTAGTTGCCCAGAGCTTATGCAGGTAAGACACCAAGTCCTGCGGATTGGCGGCCAATCTTGCCTCCAGATCAGACAGTGGGATGTAAGTAACTTCCTGTTTTTTGCCTGTCTTTGCCTCATACGCCGTGAATATCTCATTGAACGACTGTTTCAGGTCGTCACGCGGCGTCTCAGAAGCTGCAGCACCCATTACGTACCTTGGTATCCCCGGCCATGGCAAAGGACTGATTCTCCAATCTTTCAGTGGGCAATTGCGTGAGAATATAGGAAATATATCGCGCAATGTCAAGCCTGGCAGTGAACGAAATCGGCATGTTTCCATCGCCACCGACGGTTACTTTCCCACTTGTGACGTCGAGGTTGAAGCGCCTGCTCCACGGTCAATAGGAGAGTAAACGCAAGAAAGTCAGATGCGTACGGTACCCAAATGAAGTCGGCATATGCACCGGTGTAAAAGAGTGTGTATGATCCCCACGGCCTTCAGCTGGTCCTGAACTCTGGCCTTGGAGCCTTTCACACCTTCGATTGCTCCCTCCGTTACTCCTCCGAATTCGGATGGAACGAACAGCTTGACGCCAGCCTCCTTTGCGGCTTCCGCGATTCCTAGTTGCACATCAAGAGCGGTCGGCGGGACAGTCGAGATGACGACATCAAGGCTGGTGAGAGCGTCCTTGATAGATTCTTTGTTCGAGTAGTCGACTGGGATCACCTTCACGTCTCCATCGATGGTTGTCTTGGATCCCTGTTATACAGGTTGGTGAATGAGATACTTCCGACCTACAGTCGTGGTTGTAAAGGCCTACTTGGCGAGTGAGGACGACGACTTGATTGACCTTTCCCGCAGTCTTATCTTTCAAGAATTGATGGACAAGGTAGCTACCCGTGGCGCCTGCTCCTACAACGGCGAAGTTCTTGTAGCCAGACATGTCTTGATATATGTGTGATAAAGAATAATGCTGTCCACGCGCAACCACCGCTATATAACCTCATTCAGTCGTTCAACGTTTTCTTCATTGATTACCCATTCGGCGGGTTTAGGGCGGACTCGCGTAACCCTCAACGAGTAAGCTGAAATCGTGACGTCAGCACAAGTCAGCTTCTGACAAACACGACGACGCTGTGGATCCAACTCATCAACCGGCAGGAACATCATGATAGGCATGACAAATGGGGCGGGGGCTATAAACACGATGTGAAAGAATTTTGCGCTCTATGCGCCCGCTAGTTGAAGACCAAAAAGCGGATGCTATTCGATAAAATTGGAAGGTCAAAGCCGAATCCACAGATGAATGTGGAGCATGTGCGTTGACAGGACAGACGCCACCATATCAAAGGACCCAATTGATGATCCCAACAACTGATCGTTCCAATTCTCACGGTGGCGCTTCGTACTTACTTCTTCGCCCTGATCATTCGCAATGGAATATGGGGTTTCCGTGTCGTTTATACAGCACTTATATGCAGTTATTAGCGTTCGTGGGGGCTATGATATCCTATATCCTAAAAATTTATGCTCATTTACCGGTTCTTGGCAGTCCTTGTCTGCAACACTGGCCGGAACTGGTCGCTATCAGGAGATCATGCAATCATGCATCATGTGAAGAAGTCCAGTGATTCCGGGGGCCCCCACAACAGATTATATTTGTACAGCAACTAAGCAATAAACACAATAACAGATAACATAATCCTGGGCTTCTAAATTGTAAACTCAAACCGGGGATGACGGTCTCCGAGTCGCCTCCGCTCCTCAGGGGAGTCCCATCCCCCAGGTTCGGTCCCCTGTCCGTGCATCTGTAGAAGCTTCTGTACCTCCATGCGCTTCCTCTCGTTGCAGATGCGGAAGTAGACGATAAGGCCTGCGCATGAAGCAGCCATGCCAAGTGAAACAGAAAGGTTGATGGAGGTCGCTTTGTGGAATCGCGGAGGATCGGTGAAAAACCAAGGGGACACGATGCCGCCGGCGTTGGTTGCAATAAAGGCGATAGCGACTGCAGTCGCGCGGCGGTAATGCGGTTGCACGTTGTTCGCCATCCAAGTCGAGAGGCAGGGAGCGCTTCCGTAACTGCCTAGGATCTGGAGAAATAGTGCGCCGTAGTCTGTATTTTTGTCGCTTGAGCCTGGATACCCGAACCAATGACCATGGGTTCAGAAGTCATACATAGAATAGCAAACCACCGTGACGGACCGAGGAACATGGAGAAACCTGCCGTAGCGATAAGCCCACAGAAGATGGCCGTCAACCCGCGGTTCTTGTACTTATCGCAGAAATAGGCGGTAACAATGCTGAAAACGAAGGTACAAGCGAACGGAGGTACCTAGTGATGATACGTTAACAAGAGTCGAAAGTGGCCTCTCGGCGGTTTGAATAATCGTACCGTTAGCAGCTGTGTGCGACTAGGGGAATACCCAAGCTCGTTGACGATGGTTGGTGTACTAGGGCGAGTAAGTCAGTCCATGCGCCCAATGGGAATGTACGTTGAGATTAAATACAAGTTGGCAAGACCATACAGCTATCAGACATCAATTAATATCCACGAATATTTGCATAAGAGACTGAGGAGCTAGCTTACCGTTAAGCCGTTGAAGAACAAAGGAAGCACGAGCAGAAGAACGTGTGGCGCATCTATGAATGCGCTAGCGACTTCGCTCCAACTGAATTCCTCCTTATATTGGCCATCGGTGTCAGCATCACCACTCCAATCTTCGGCAAGATCTCGGCAATACGCTTCGCTCTCCTCCTCAGTAAGAATTTTGACGTCTCTGGGTGAAGAAGGGACGAAATAGAACACAGCAAGGCCAAAGGCGCTGGTGAAGGCTCCCTCCTAGGAGAAGCGGTCGGGGATAGGTAAAACCATGCGACGGAAGGAGGAGCAAACGAACAATAATAAAGATCCACTTCCAACCAGCAATCCCGCGCTTTCCATCTAGATTCTGGATGGCAAATGCCAGAAGACCAGAAAAGGCGCTAGCGAGAGAGGTGAGGCTGAACATCATGGCAAAGCGGGACTGCATGGCATGACGCTTGTAAAAAGAGGAAAGGAGAAGCACGATGCCAGGGAAGAGGCCACCTGAGGGAGCATACCATCAGGATTGAGCTGGATTCTGAGGATTCATGCTGATGGACAATACCCTCGATGGCGCCGAGGAACAACCGGCACACGAGAAGGCCGTGATAAGAATGTACAGCGCCTAATCTGTGTGGTGAGTACTAAGAAGGGCGGAAACAGCAGAAAAGGGCTACCCTGGCATGTACAGACTATTCCCCAGAGGGTAACCATAAGAGGTAACGTCACATTAGCACCAATTCGTTTCAAGAGTAGGTTCATGGGAAGCTCCATCATAACATATGGGACACTGTTTGATGATCAGTCAAGAAATCCTAGGAAATTCGGAGATTTCCCACTAAGTAATGCTGATCGCAGTCGAAAACTGATTTTCCGTCATGTTGAGGCTCCTTGTGAGTCCGGCTACCCGAGCATTGCCAATGTTCCTTTTGACTTGGTCAGAGAAAAAAGGAGAAATAACTGCGAAGAGACATACGATCTATCCTGCAGACGTTCGTTTGTTGTTAAAACTTCTAGAGGTGCGACAGCAGTGCACTCACCAGGAATGCCAGAAGATCTAAACGAGAGGTGAGCCCATTACAATAACAGGTGAGTCGAGTGGCAGAGAGGACACACTGAACATGCCAACGATGGGAATGAGATAAAAATCAATCTTGAGAGTTGCCCTCTGGAGGACTTTTGGGTCTGTAGGCTGGATCTTCTCTGGGTCATTACTGGGCAGGGTCGGGGCGATATCAGACGTATTTTCCTTAGGCGAAGGAGAGCGTCCAGACTCGAACGAGGCAGCCATGAGAAATGACTAGGGGAAAGAAGAAGTAGGGTATCATGTTGTACCAAACCACGTTTAATACGACCTGCCTTTGGCGAACCTTGGCCTAATGCCCCAGATAAGATAGACCGTCATAGGCGGACGGCGGCAGTAGAGCAAGTGTCGGACCCCCGATACCACACCCCAAAACATTTTTCCCTATTTTCTGGACGGGTGGTCGCCCAAGCCATAGTTATGTCATTGTACTGACATGCCATCTGATATCAAATCTAAGAAGTCATTGGAGCCATGTCGATTTCTGCAGTAACCACAGTTAACAATGAAGTAAGACAAAGATGACGAGGCACGCCGTACTCTCTTAATTAGTACTGTCATACGGCCAGTACACGACACGTATAAGTAAGGGCATTATCACTTATATCTAAATCGGTGATTCATCGTCGAAAAACTTGAGGCACGGGATGGCTGGGGGTTCGACAGGTTGGGGCAGCTGCCTTCGCATGGCGCCACGTACGAAAAAGGAAAGGTGGTGAACCCATAAGCACCACTTCGGCTATTACCGATTTACCATCCGTGGTTTTGTACTCAGCAATGACAAGGTTCTATTACTCCGTAGTTACAGTAAGCAAGGAACATATGACGTTATATAATTGTCCGGAGAGCATGCGCACAGAAAATGAGGGGTGCCTGTGTGGATTGGCGCACGAGGTCTACGCAAGCGAAAGTGGAGATTGGAAGAAGGGACTGACTGGGTTAGGCCGTGGAAGGAAACCTAGAGCGGCAGGAGCGGGCCGAGACGCGAGCGGTCGGGGTTCGACAGCGCATAGCCCCTTCTGAAGTTGCCTTCATTCTCAACACCAGTTCTCGCACGTGGCTGTCTGATCTTTTCTTTTGATTTTCACGTAGGAAAAAACACCAAGAAGTCCCAAGAAAAGTCCTGCCAAACACCACAGGCACGCAACGGATCCCACGAGACCGGACACGCGGCGAGATTTTTGTCTTGGACTTGGACTACAGTAGTCCGCGGTTTCCTTAAGCTAAGCGTCTTTTCTTTTTTTGAATTGGTGTTTAATGTCTTGTAGCATACGCTGGGACAATAATAAGAGTGACTAAGGACATAGTTACACCCCTTTGTAAGCGGCAACGTGGTCATACATGCTTGCGTTAAGCACGGGAAAACCATGTGCCGAAAAGTACGCCGAAGATAAAGGCTTACAGATACAGACGTAACAGAATCACCACTTTTCACTTTGATTTGACCGAAATGGAGTGTTGCGTCAAGAGAATGGGAAGAACGTTCTTTGGCTACGTCGGGAATTGATTACATTGGATCGTATGATGGTGATGGACCACTATGGGAGTAGGATGTCAAGACCTTGGGAGTCATTATACGCACCAGAAATCCCAGAAGGGTCGTAGCTGAGTTTGGAGTAGGGTGAGGAAAGATTGGTCCCGTTTGGATGCAACACGAGCTCAGGATGGTCGTGGGTCTGTAGGGGGTGTATTTCTGAGACGTAGAATTAGGGAAGGTAAAGTGGGTGTGCCACGTGTCAAGGAAGGAGAGGCGGAAGGGTGAATGCGTTCGTCGAGTTCGTGGAGAGCGGCCAAATGACGGAAGATAAGGACTGACGAACCACTTAAAGACGTCGGGATTGGAACCTTGATTTGCCCTGTTTGCCATGCATATTACTAGCTCAACAATAATCACAATGTGGACCACGGGTCCTTTTGTGATGATTTCAGATGTCGTAAAAAAGAAATGCTTGACAGACACGATACTTGAGATGTATATGAGCAATGGCACAGCTCCTTCAAGTTGCACAGCACACTCCTTCGAAATATGTATCAAAGCATGCACGGTACAAAGCCGACGGCAGATGCAGGCTACTGCACTGCTCGTGGGCGCGGGAAAAAATGGGAGGCAGGGAGTAAGGGTATGGTGTTAGAGATGAGGGCGGCGGGGATGGCACGGCTGGCAAAGATAGAGCGGACGTTTTTTTGTGGCATGCTGAAGATAGAGGGTGTGTCGTACAAAGTCCTTCGAGGCAGAGACGATGAGGAGCGGGGGGAGGAGAAGACAGACGCGGACGCGGGTCTGTCCATTGCTGTTCCCGGGCCGGAGGCCGGAGGCCCTTGGGGCAATCACCTGACCAGATCTAATCATTATCTAATGATAACGACTTGTGTCGACACCCGGATGAGGTGTAACACTTTCTTTGTTGTCAACAGAAACATTCATAATTTAACAACAGAAAAGTATTAAATACAAAATGAATGCCATAAATGATATTTTGTACCATTTGGTTCGGAGATGCAAAATTTACCATTTAGGATTTTCCCTGATGTCGTGGATGTCATAGGAGTGGATAGGCGCGAATCGCCTCTGCGTATCCCCCATCCCAAAACATGTCTGGTTACAAGAACTTTGCTATTGTCGGTGCTGGCGTCACAGGTAGCTTTATTGTCCGACAGCTCTTGAAGGATAAGGCGGCAGGGATAATAAATCAAGTCATCGTCCTCACTCGCCAGGTACAGTTTGTTTCCGTGACTGTGGAGACTATACCCCATGCACTTACCACTGGCAACTATTGCAGGGATCCAAGACCACCATTGATGGTGATGCAAAGCTGGTCCCAGTCGACTACTCTGACAAACAGTCTATCAAGAGTGCCCTCAGCGGTATCGACGTTGTCATCTCGACCATCTCATCAGTGGCAATTGGATCGCAAGTAGGGATTGCCGAAGCGGCAAAGGAAGCTGGTGTCAAATTGTTCATCCCATCCGAATTCGGAGGGCCAACTGAGGGTGTAACGGAAGGACTCTTTGGCAAAAAGGCCAGAGTTCAAGACCAGCTGAAGTCTGTGGGCATCCCGTATGCCCTCTTTTACACCGGACCACATGTTGACAGCCTTTGGGGACCGTACGCTACTTATATCCCTCGTCTAGCATTCGATTTACCGTTGTGCAGGTTCGTGGACCTCGACTTGAGAAGTGGGAAAGTTTCTGTTGGCGGCGATGGCAGCAAGCGGATTTCGTTCACTTCAAGGCCTGACATTGCGCGCTACCTTTCGTATGTTCTGACGCATCTGCCTGCTGAACAGTTGAGCAATCGCGCATTCAAGATTGCGGGAGACACCAAGGCAGGTGGTTATAAACAATACTTCCTCAACAGCGCCTGACCTTGACACCAAAAAACCAGTCGTTCAATGAGATATTCAAAGCATATGAAGCAAAGACTGGGAAGAAGCTCGAAGTCACTTACATACCGGTTTCCGAGCTCGATGCAAGGTTGGCCACCAATCCTCAGGACTTTGCTTCTTTCCTTCACAAGCTTTGGGCGACTTCTGGACCGTTCTTGCAGACGGACAATCACATGTATCCCGACTGGAATCCGTCCTCCGTACTCGACAACGTCCCTGTTGCCTAGTTGAGGTGGATAAGTAGTGTTTCATCAATGGCACTGCCTATATCCGTTATGTAAGAGTATTGATATTGTTCCCACTCTGGAGAGCTATCCTGGACACCGTAACACATTGAGTCCCACATGCGTTGAACCTGAACTACCCGTATAAATTGAGCTTTCACTAGTACTGATGTATCCAAGTCTGGCAGACCCTGGCACGTCATCATCCCGAAAGTTCTCGCGGGTCGGACAGATTTTCACACTTCATTCTCCATCCCTTCCTTCACTTTCACCTCTAGGGGCGCCCCACTTTCTCCTGTACTACGCAGCGTAAAACTTCGCCAGCATGGCACATGTAAGGCTGATAACCAAACTCAAGAGCCAGAGTGCCAGTGAGTTCACCCAAGCAGCATATCTAGGAGGAGAGAAAGGCGGAGGTTTAGCCACAGCCAAAGGCATCGACATGTGGATACATCCGAGTTGACTTGGTGTTGATACATCTTCTCAAGTTAGAACGCGGAAGTATCCTGCAAGTTAGGCTTGATGCCCTGAATCGACACAACGACCAGTGCGGCAATGGCAGTACAACTGTTTGGATGAAAATATCAGAACGCACGAAGATGGTGATCCCCTCAGCATCCTTTTGCCGTCGTTCAACCATCCTATCATCTTCTTCCTCTGCAATCTTTGAATACATGGTAAAGAGAGGCCCTGAGTTATCATCAAAGCGATACCCTTCTTTGGATAACCAGTGGAGGCAGCGATCTATTACATGGGTGGACCAAGTTAGCAACGCGCAAAGATAACAAGGGGCAGGCAGTAGGTACTCGTGATATTCCCTATCTCAGTCATCGTTGACATGTTGAGACATATCTACGAGGATTCAACGGTATAGGGCGTAGATGGGATTGGGGCTAGGATGGTTCTTGTGTGGTCCTTAGGAGGTATTTGACAATCCTCACAGAAGCGGCCATCGCAAGCGCCAGTCCGCCCGCGCGTGATACACGTATTCATCATCACGCGGCTTGGTGTTCAAAAATGGTACTTATCCATTGCTAAGATGAGAGTTAAGCTCTGTTATTCTCGGGCTGGCACTAAGCTTGCGGCAGGATTCCGAAAGTAATAAGCCAATATGACATTTTCCTGATGCAGGGTCTGCAATTTGAGATATGGCCAGATGAAAAGGGTTTCCGGAGGTATGAACCAGAGGAGACGGAGAAATGACGAAGCAGGAAAGACACCACATAAGTTGAACACAGACAGTACTAGTGGTCCGATCATTGAATGACACACCTGTTTCGGGCCTGTTGGCTCACCTCAAGGCAGCCTAGGCAGGGTCAGCGAAATTTTTGAAGATGCGGAAAGTTGCGAACTAGGTTATGTAATCCGGTTGGCCAACGACTCTGACGAGCAGCGCCCGATGCCGAGACTTTACTCAAGCTTCATTCATTGGCTGCCGTCCGAGCTGCCGTCGATATAAGTACACAATGAAAGTCTTCGGGGCATATTTTAAAAAGAAAACCTCTCAAGTTCATAACAGAAAACAATCACATAGGAAAGTAAGGATTCTGAGAAGATGTACAGAAGATATAATGGCAGGAACTTCAAGGTGGGCAGGAAATGGTATGGTTTATATAAAGGTAGAGTGAAGAAGGAAATGTGTTAGCCCCGGGTTCAAGTCGATGGATCAACTCGTGATTTCCTTCAACACCATGGTCCACTGGCAAGCACTAGTTAGGAAGGGTTCTGACATCTACGCTCGCATTGGGCATGAGCAAAGCATTTTCAGACGACGAATTATTGGGAACTTACAAATAATCTTCGACGTCGCTACATGACCAAGGCCAACGAACCGCGTGAAGAACGTCACGGTGGAATCATCACTGTAACTGTGAATGATCAGAATCGTGAGAGGGTACTGGATCACCGGCAAGAGGGTACGATGAAAGTTCTCCAGTCATGTCGTGGTCTGACGTCGTTGAATGTGGGTAATGTGTGGTTACTGGGGAAGCAGGCGGATTCGAAGTTCGGGAGTCAGCGTGTACACCGAGTTCTGTACCATTCAACGCAACATTATGATCCAAAATCGAGGTCCCCTGGTGAGCAGCGAGAGGTGGTGGGGTGGCAGCGGGACCTGGAGGAGGATGTTCTGGAATGAGGGATGATTGGTCTGACTGAGAGGTGGCACAGGTTAAGCACAATTGCATATCTGCCAAAAGCACGTCGCTGGGACGCGAGGTTAGGGAAGGTGAAGCTAGTGTGCCACGTACAGCCGAAAAACATTTCGGGCAACGATCTTCATCAATATTGTGTTGTGGAGCATCTGTAATGGAAGCCGATGCCAGGGGAGGAGGGTCGAGGGCCACCGATGCCAAGATGGAAGGGCGATGGGCGATGGCATGTGTCGAGGTCGTTGCAGATGATTCAACAGGAGTGCTAGGATCTGGTGGAGGCAGGTCACCTGATGGTGACTCTGCCGCATGTGGGATGGAATCGTCTAGATGGGACTCAGCCGCAAGTAAGGACTCGGACTCGGAGGATGGGGGGACGGCAGTGGCAGCAGGGGCGTGAGAAGTTTCCACCGTCGTGGAATCATGGACCTGAATTGTCGAATCCGGGCGGTGGTCGGGGATAGCGCACAATGGATACGGCGACGGTTGGTTGAGAACATCATTAATATTGATGTTATCGGTAGATGTGGAGGGGGGAACCGGGGCGGCATCGGTACCTTGATGTAAAGCGAGGTAAATATGGCGAGTTGCCTTCAGGACACAGATAGAAGACGATGGATCTTCGTGGTCCCGGGCGTTCTGAGCCAGTGTGTTCCACAAGTCACAGAACTCGTGCTGTAGCCCAGGAAGGGTATTGTGTACGTCGAAATCGGAAAGTGGTGGCAGAAGGCAAAAGTGAGAGAAATTGGAGCGAATGGCATGATGAACGGAGTGGATGACGAGGGCGAGTATGACGCTATCTCCGTGTGAAAGATAGTCTCGAAGGACGTGCTCCGGAATCCCTAAGTGGTCCATAGCGAGCGCAATCCAACGGTCATCGCGTTCATTCACGCCTGCGGTGACGTTAGAAATCATCCATTGTGTATACCGCCCTTTTCTCCCTTTGTCGTAGGAGCTCAAAAATTCTCCAAACTCGGCAGATCGTGGCATTCCACTCCAGTTCTTGTAGGTGGTTATCTGGAGGTCGGGTTCAAATTCAGCGGAAGTGTCTATCTCGTCGGCGGCGGCGAGACAGGTCGCGAGGCGACGCAGTTTGACTAATCCGGTGACAGAATTCGACGATAAGGTGCGGCTAAAAAAGTCAAGCAATGTGTGGTGGATCTTCAACAGAACGTTTTTAGGAAGACACCGTCGGAGATCCTTGACCGTATCGGATCGATAGAAGCCAGGGATAAATTCAAGGAACTTTTCTCGCGCGTCATCTTCGCCCAGAGCGTCAAGTGTCAAATCCAAGACATGGGTGTCAAGCTCTGATGACCTTCTGGAGATAGCTTCCTCGACTCGCTCCTCCGTGTCCCGAAAGATCCAGTTGCGAGTGCTTTTACCAGCCTGAGAGTTCAACCACTTGCCAACTATGTTAAGTAAGTACAAAACAAGCACAACGATGGTGAAAACCTCCCAGGCCCAAAAATAGTCATGGTGGACAGTTTTCATGATAGGAAGGACAAGTAGGCAAAAAAGGGGCAACTCATTCGACGGAAATGTCGTATAATATGGGCAGTCGAGCCAGCACGCTGACATCGAGGTGGTGGATGTATATACAATTAATATAAGTGCAGTGCAGAGCATGACTGCTATGGAGACGACGCGAGCGGTCACGGTATCTGTCAGATAGGTAACGAGGCCCATTAAAAAAAGGAGGAGTGAAAGGTGTACCATAACAGGCAATTTTTCCACCACAAAGGGGAGGCGAAACTTCTCTACGCCAATCGTAAAGAATGCACGCGCTCGTGCTCGCTCCTGTGGATTGCACCGTGCTGGCTGAGTGACTTTTATGTAACGGCGCGCCCATTGCTGCACCAATGTCGCCACCATCGCACATGAGAGACTGCTAACCAAGCTCAAGAACCAGAGTGTGTTCGCGAAGATAGCACCCAAAGGGGGGGAGAACACCGGAGGTTCAGCAACAGCAGAGGAGTTGGACGGGAGAGATGCGTTGGGGTCCGCTTGAATCAGATAAATCTGTTTGAGATAGAATGCGGAGGTATCTTGCGGGTTCGGCTTGAGATCTTGGATTGATATGGAGATCATGGTAGCGACGACGGCAGAGAATAGACCAGTCTATGTATCCTTCCAGTTAGTACATACAACTGTCATGGAAGAGACGCTGGGGCACACAAAGAGAATGACTCCTTCAGCATCCCTTTGCCATCGTTCAACAATCTTATTATCTTCTTCCTCCGCGATATTTGAATACATGGCGAAGAGAGGCCATGAGCTATCAGAAAAATTAGGCTCACTCTGCAATGGGTGACCATCTGAAACAATAGTGAGACATTACACTTGGAGGAAACTTGAAACTAAGACATGGAAAACAGACCTGTGAGTCTCGCCATCTCATGATCCTGGTTGTCAGCTCGAGACATCGAACGAGTAATGCACGCTATACTAGGGCCTAGATGTGTTTGGAACTTGAGCAATGCTTGTAGTCACTGTACTTGGGTGTTCCTATAAAAAGCGGCGAACAAGAGTCAATAGCGCCCATCTCCCCCTCGAGCTCCTTTATCAACGCCACTTGATCTTCTCTATCAAAGTCTCAATGATATAGCACGTGTGTTGGTCATGCTACCAAATGCGCCGAATAACAGCATCAAACAAGGAACGACCTGCCGGAAAGAATGCAAACTGAGCTATCAAAGTGAAGTGAGAATGAGCGTCAAGATCTGATTGTTGTCTCGGACTCGCAAGCGTTAAGGCGCAGGGTTTGGGAGACAATATTTTTCCTAGATGCAGGTCTTCAATTAGGACTCGACCGCTAAAATGAGACTAGAGAGGGAAAATCAGAGGAGAAAGGGGAGAAGGTCATGTTGCAATCAGGCGAGCTCGTTATTTAGAATACGTTTTATTATTCCCTCGGAACCGCCCCTTGAACCGCCCAGTTTATTTTTGGTACTATGTCCCCGTGTTAACGCACCAGCGTGCGTTTTTACCCTTAATACACGCGCCTGTTCGGATTTCCCGGCCACGAAAATCCAACAGATGAAGCTTGATGAAGTGGGAAAGACCCCATAATACAAGACATGTCCACAAATCGCACTTACAAGCAAATCGAGGGCGTCTGTCCGTAACCTTAACCTTATGTCATCAATGTCCCCCGAGGTCGCCGACTGATCACACGATTTTCGGTCTGGAGCAGTCTCTTCAGGGTTCAACCTTACAGCTCGACATCGGCGTATTCACCTAGCTCGTGATACTTCCTAATGAATTCTTGCACTTATCATTGATACTGTTGGAACGTAGAGGGGTAATCCACATGTGAGTTCGAAAAAGAAAAAGGAAGGACGAAGATAAAATAAAATCAAAGCCATGTTCCCGAAGACTTGAGAACGCGTGAAGGAGTGAGTTTGAGGGAAATCAGAACGAGCGTAAGACTTGAGGCGAAGGGAGCGCGCGAATGGGGGGATTGAGGGAAAGAACAGTCTATGATTGCCTCCTTGGCCAAGGTCAGGCGAGGGGGATTGAGTACAAGTTTGTGGCGCACGAGATGACAAGGAGCGGCGACGTTCCATAGTACGGGATAAGGCAAAAGGCGTAGAAAGCATACAAAAGGGGTCCTGGATCAGCCTATATACAGTAAGGCGCGTGTCCAGCGAGCATGGTTCTGAACAAGGGCCAACTTACGAGGTGTCGTGCATGACGTTCATGACATTGGAATCACAGCTGTCAAGGCAGCGCGCACTTGTGGCGCTGGCTGGCGAAGGTGGGTGATCCGTCGGCAGCAGGGTTTGAGGCGAAACGAGAGGGGATTTGAGGGGCGGAGAGGTCGGTGGAGGGGCAACGAAGGCGGTGGCCGAACGGTCAGAGGCATGAGTGGTGAGAACATGTCGGGCTACTGTGGCGGGCCATCACGTGGTCAAAATTTCCGGGCTACTGCCAACGAGGTAGTTTACCTGAGCTGTATTACATAGCGTAGTTGGCCGTATTATGATCACTTATCACTGTGCCTTACACTGCCCTAAAGCGCATGCCTCAAGGGGGGCGCGGACCGGAAATCCCGGATAGGGGGTTAGATAGTTAGTTCGACCCCCAACTGCAGTATGAAAAAAGTTGACACCCTATAAATGACGAAATTTGGGGCCAAAAATGCTGATTATCACCAAATCTATGCTATATCTGTTCAGGCATGGAGGGTAAGAGCTGCACGAAATCATTGGGGAAATGAGCAACTCCAATTCAACTGCTGGCCTAAGG
>Ga0307512_10001423_pt1 | contig 33937 bp, 32 predicted proteins | sample 14_EM_MG_FD_200267 | JGI IMG/M metagenome (GOLD analysis project Ga0307512, IMG submission 200267) | Populus trichocarpa ectomycorrhiza microbial communities from riparian zone in the Pacific Northwest, United States - 14_EM | ecosystem: Host-associated > Plants > Roots > Unclassified | place... | reverse complement strand
CCACTCTCCCCCTTACCTGCGCCCCATCAACGCTCGTACCCCGAGCAGCTCACAAGATACGAGAGGTTCTGTTTGAAGCGCAAGTTAATGATGTTGCAAATCCATTTGTTTAATGCGGAGAAACTGCGACAGGGTCAGCGTGCCGCTGAGCGTAGGATTACCGAGAGGATTAATGCTAGGATTGCGGAGTATGAGAAACAGAGTGAGAGAGAGAAGAAACCTGAGAAAGCACTTGGATGGAAAGTAGCGCAGTTTGAGCATCAGTGGAGGGGGATGATGAATGCGGTTAAGGGGTTAGAGGAAGGAAAGGGGGTGAACAGTAGTGAGCATATGGGTAGTTCGGAGGATGCGGATGGCGAGAACGTAGAGGGCTAAGGCAATGCAAGTGGAAGCCATACAAGCTCAGTAGTGCGGGAACGGTTCTGCGGTTTCGTAAGCAATCTGACTCCCGGAGATACATCTTTTATTTGTACAATAAGTAGCGTTGAATTCCCGAATCTCTGTTCCTTGTTCCCCCTCCCAGAACCCATTACCGAGGTTTCCAGATCAAACAAGATTGACCCCTGCTCATTAAGGATTGCCAGCGGTTGACACTTGCACAGCTAAATTATTCATAGCTCCCTCGGTCGGCCAACGGATTACAGTATCTGTGACACCATGCATTGATCCACGTTGGTTCTCAAGGCCCCTGTGAAGTTCTCTCATGCATATTGAACAGGGAATGTTGGTTTGTATCACCTTCCTGTACGTACAGTACCTGGTGTGGACTCAACCATTCATGAAGGGATCTGGTTCTGGGGAGTATGGAACCCCCACGAAGGATCTAACTTTAAAAAGTGTGCAGACTTTACCAAGAACATTCCGGCTTGAGAAGTATGGATCATGCAGGCCAGCCGCAACCGCTGGCCAGTTTACGCAGTATCAGGTCTCCATTACCCTTGCCTGATACCTGGTTTTTCCTCGTCACAATTATGTGATACTCTTAATGTCTATCGGCTTTGTAAAAATTGAGTGGCAGAACAACGACGAAACCGCAGCGGCCCTAGATACGACGCCTATTTGTGTCGTCGGCCACTTACAACCATGAAAACTCAATACTTTAGTTATTGGGATTAACTTTTTGAAGACGGACTGTATTGTACAGTCTGAATTGAAGTAGTTCACGCAGTTTAATTGCCGATATCAACTCAGCCATCATTCTTTCATTTGTCAGAAAGGCCAATCATGACACACGGAATCATAAATGAGCTATTGTCTCTGTCACGTCTTTTTATTTGCTAGAGATACAGAGACATACATTAAAAAAGTGCTCTTTGTTACCCACCATAAGCGTACACCTTTCTGCGTTATCAGCATGCTGTCACGGCTGCGGCCGGCGCTGCGAGACCTTCAGTTGCGAATAGATGTAAATATTATCCATGTACACCACTAGTTACCCATGATGAGTGTAGTAACGGATAGAGGAGCAGAAATAAACGGATCTCCTTCTCAAACACTACAGCATCCGGAAGATTACCCTAGCGCCACATCGGCAATGAAATTGCACAAGCTGCCGATAATGATTGAAATGGTGTAACACGGTGTGACTTGAATAAAACCTAAGGGCTGACAGAAAGATATCCATTAAACTTATGGAAGCATATGCATACAACAGAATTGGTTATGCAGGTCAGTCTAGCCTAGTACAACATCTTTGCCGAGAAACTGACATGTGTACATCCAGAAAACCTTCAAATTCTGAATGGTACATTGAACTTAATCACCGATATAACACTCTCCATTTATGAAGAACCAGACTTTGAAAATTCTATTTAACATCAGTGTTCCGACTCAATATTCAAGTGGGATACCTCTCCTCCTGACCGGTGTCAAAGCTTGGCACTCGACGTTCAACCCGCAACAAACCAAACATCCTCACCTCATCCTCACAAGCAACATGCCGTCCAATGTACCTTCAGAAGCAAAAGAAATGACCCGCAAGAACGACAGCACTCCTACTTCGCTCTCATCCCCGCAAGCCTCCGCCTCAAAATCCCCAGGCTCAAAATCACCACTATTGGTATCCACCGCCTTGAAACCATCCACCTCAAAACCCCTCCCAAAACCTGAGACGTTCGAGCAGGCATGGATGACTCTCGCCCCCTCCCTCGAATCGGTACGTCCTGCCTCCTCTCCACCTTACCGCTACTAACTCTTCCAGAACGACGCCCCCCACTCACAGCTCATTATCGACCGCCCACGTTTCCAGCCCATCTCCTCCCCGGTCACAGAGTCACCTCTAACCGAGAAAGCTGTCGACTACCATGGTGAGCTGGTTAGCTACCTCCCTCCCTCCCCTTCCTTCGAGAGATTGGAGGTTGATTTGACGGTGGATAGATACGCGTAACCCCCGAGGAGGCTGAACTGCGCGCAAGGTATGATAGGTGGCTTCAAGATTGGGAAGAGATGAGCCAGGAGGATGATCCGGTCAGTCGATACCAGAGGGAGAGGATATGGGAGGAGTGGAGGGCATTGGAGAGGGAGAGGGAGGAGTTTTATGGAAGGAGGAAGAGGTGATGGGTTGGGGTGCAGAGGGGAGATACATTGTGAGGGTGTTTAGGCGCTAACTTTTGCTTCGGAATTGACTTTAGCTGGGCAAAGCTCAGTAATTCCCTGAACCACTCTGTATACATATTCTGTTGGAACCGTCAACTATTCATGCTCAATCACTCGCTAGTGATTCCCATTCATATCAGGTCACTCTACTACTACTGAATAACATCCGTTTTAATGTATGGTATTTCCACTAATCTTCTTAAAAGTTTGCTCCATACTACTCTCGACATCTGCAGCTAACTTGGAAGCTGTTTCATATATTTGCAAAATTCCTGCAACATGCGGTTGAATTTTCACCACACCACTATACCCCTCGTTCTCCGCCTCTTCCCGCTGCCGGCGGTGCACTTGACCTGATCCGAAATCTCGCATTTTGACGCCTGTCAAACTGATGAGGGGCTCGGTTCCATGGATTCGGGGCTAGGGTTACTTGCCTGCGACAATCCCCCCCCAGCTGCGCAAAAAACACCCTTCCACCTCGTCCTCAACCCTCCCTTAGAGTCCTGCACACATTCTAGATGTTCTACTATCAACATCCAGGTTCAAACGCGGCTGATGATGCGGGATTGAAGCCGAACGTGTTACTAAACAAGGAGTGCCACGTCACAGGCTTGGCAACAGCGCTGCCGACCGCGAACTTTTAAAACATCATTCACCTCCCATCTCCCCTCCGTTCTCTAGTCCTACAACGTTGTATCAAGCATCGCATAGTAAGCTCTTTCCGTTATTCTGTGCCGCGCAAAACTAACGCACGCCAGATATGCAGTCTACCCCCCCGCCTCCCGCCGCAGATGCGACACCCCCAAACAACGACACCTCGAGCTCCCCAACATCTACCCCCGCGTCTTCGCAAACTCCAACCGCGAGTAAACCGCCCCTGGAACCAGTGTGGCGCATCCAGGCCCCGACTACCCCCGATGTCGATGCGAAAGCTAGGAAGAGAAGGTTGAACGCCGAGGCGGCGAGAAGGAGTAGGCAGAGGAAGGAGGAGAGTGTGAAGGCGCTTGAACAAGCGCTGGAAAGCGTTACGAAGGAAAGAAATGCGCTTAAAATTGAAGTCGAGTGCCAGAAGCAACAGGTCGAGCTATACAAAGAGGCGGCGGAGAAATGGAAGGAGGTTGCGGAAATGAAGAAAACGACATAGCAGTAGGTGGTAGAATGAATATAGGAAGGAGGAAGGCGTGCAGTTGTCTGTCTAAGGTTCATATGGAGGAGCGTTTTTAGTGTAGAGAATTAACGTAGTCAGTCATCTCACTAACCCTATCTACGGCTACGATGTGACTAGCTGTCTTTTCTACCATTATATTTTCCGTGTTTTAATATTGGGCTGTCTGTCTTAATTCCTCACGCTCTGCGCTTTTCCTCAGCAACGTTTAACCCCCGAATGTGATCGTAAAAACTGTGTGCTGGCACAACTCAAGACACGGTCAAAAAAGTTGACTAACAACCCGCTATTTTCTTTTTGCCAGCTCCAACCAAATCAAATCTATCCACAAAGCAAACTTGGTGACGTTTCAATTGGCGACTGGGAGTCGTTTCAGATGGCTACTGCGGGAGTTGTTGGTTAAAGACTGCGCGGAAACTAATTGGTCCAGAAAGCCCGCCAAACTCCCTTCCTGGTATTTCATCGTTATAATCATGTACACGATACACAACAGCACCCGCCAATCGCAGCTGAACGAATGTTAGGGTACATTATCATGTATGATCACTCGACCGGTGGATCCGTCATGACCCCTCACTCGGTTTCAATACATTGATATGGGAATAAATGTAAACTCTAGCTTGATATATATGACTAAAATATATATTTCTCCATAGCCGAGTATCTCCTGCAATAAAGCGTTTTATCATATCCACCTTCATCGCTAACACACTCACAGCACGTGACCGACACTCTGCACCTCACTGTTCACCTCTTCCCACCGCAATGCCACCACCCCCGCCTACGCCGCTCTTGCAAAACCTAATCCCCACCCTCCTCTCCGCAGACGCAAGCATCTACTCCTCCCCTCTTACCCTCCTGCAACTATCATCATGGATCACCGCCGCGCCCTCCTTCTCTCTACAATACCTCACCCCCGACGGTGAACTCTCTGGCGTCGTCGTCGCCCTCCCGCTCTTACTCCACCACTGGATCCGCCTCATTAATGGCGAGATACGCGAGTGGGATGTCACGCCTGAAATGTTTGGCGACGGAGGGGGGCTGCATGTGTGGCATGTTGAACGGTACCCGGCGTGGAAGAGGGAGTGGGGACGGTTTGCGGAGGTGATAGAAAGGGATCTGGGGTTGAAGGAGCGGAGCTGGAGCGCTCTGTGTGTGACTGAGGAGGGGAGGGGGATGTTTCAACGCTTAGGCGGGAAGGAGGGGGTGTATAAGGGGCAGGTTGTGGTGGGTGGGAAGGTGTTGGAGAGGGAGGGTTGGGATGGTGAGGGTGAAGTGCTGGCCATGGGGAGGATGATTGTTAAGCAGTGAGAAGGTGTTTGGCGTTGGGGGTTTGGGATGCGGATAGATATTATTCTACTCGGCGGGAGCTTTTGCGCGTGATCAACACGGCCGAATCAGTCCACATGAACGGTGGGAGTTCATAGCGGAGACGGGTGTATGATACTCAATGCTCACACAAACGCCGAAGAAATGCTCCAGATATGTGCGCAGAAGAGCGTGCCATGTGCTGTGAAACTTGGGGAATGAAATGAAGTGTCCCGAAGCCCAAGAAAATGTCGTCCTCGCCATTCTTTGTGACCTTCTTATGCTCAAGGCTCCACGATGGCTGTTGTGGGCTACAGATATCGTGAAAAAAATGGACTTCTCTTGCCTTTTTGTTGCTATTGAATGTCACCGTATATCACTCTTTGCATCGCTGTTTCACACTTCTTGGTAGTGTTCGATATTATCTCCGACATCCAGATTGAGTTTAATCCAAAATTGTGGAGCTTGTGAGTTTGACCAAGGTGTACCGCTGCAATCGAAATGGTTATATCTGGAGTAGATATTGAGAGTAAAGAGAGAAGTGCAGTAGTATGATTATGAGGGATTGGAGAGGTAATCGCGGAAAGAAAGAGACGATGGGGCCGGGCAAAGATGGACTTGATACCCGCGAGTCTTGACCGCCCTCATCCAGAAAACTATTGGTAAATTGAAGAGAATTAAGGCTCGAGAAAGGAAAATACTGAGTACTTGGAGTTTAGCCGGAAAATTGGGCCCAGCACGATCAAATAACAATTCTGTTAGAAAAATTTGCATCCTCACATAAACTATACCGTGAAGTCCTACCCCTTTAGTTATCAGAATATCATATAAAGACTAAGTACACTGCGTAGATATCTGGAACGTTTGCATACAATAAACTAGTGATGCGTGAACCAATAAAGATCTGCGACTTCAGTACAATAAACAAAATCTACCATTTATACGAGCTCATAAGAGTGCGTTATCCGACTTATATCTACCCAAAAGATTAGAATGAGTAATTAGATCGCGTACTAGCCACTAGCTCAAGAAAGTCACCCCAATCATCACCTATGGCACCACATACGCCGCCCAGTATCCATCTCATTAGGTTAGAATATGCCCAATAGAGTTAGTGCACCCAGCAACCAATTTTGCATTACCGATACGTTGCTTAGAAAGTTTATTTCAACTCACTCGCCCAAGTTCCTAACAAAGATTTTGAGGTTGAAAACATTTAGCAATCATCATCATACCACTGCAGATCAAACTCCCACACATCCCATGGTGTGCAGTCTCATATGGTGCATTGCAGGCTCTAGCGGTCATCTTTTTATGTGGGCTCTGTGCGGGGCCAACTCTGGTTCTGCTGGCGCTCCTGCTCCAATGCTAACGCCACCTTATTGTCTGCGTAACTTTTAAATAACCAACGAAGAGCTGTTGCAATCAAACCAATTCCGAGCAATCCGCCCACCACAGCTCCGGCAATCACTCCAGTGCTAGGCATTCTTGCTCCTTCTCCACAATTACTATCTCCCCTCCCCTCGGGCGCTGTCGGCCCTGGCGCGGACGTAGGTATGATATTGGTTGCATCCGCGGTTGTACTAGGTCCGATCGTCGTTACCGGACGCGCTCCGGAAGAGACCGTATACAACTTGTTATATTCTGAATATTCTGCTTGATGGAGTACGGTTCGTTTCTTAGTAGATTCTCAAACTTTGAGATGCTGACGTTGTGGTTGTGGCGCATTGTTCCAGGCCATTATTACAGCACCATACTGGAACTCGAGCAACGATATTAGCGGTGAATCTCAGTGATTTAGTTGGCTACTAACTCGGTACACTTTCATTGCATTTAAGCTGATTTAGAGAATCCCCTATTAAGCATGACCTAGAATGGCCCCAGCAGCCCTCAGTATTCAACATACATCTTCCCGGTGAAACCGTTGTGTAAGCAGACCCCCCCCCCAAAGGATCGTTTCGCTTATAAAAACCTGATTAATAGCTGCTTGAAAAGTGTTGAGATAATTGTGCTTACAATAAACCTGCTCGCTGCACTCAGTTACTCCATTATGCCGCACTCAGAACTCGAGCTGCTGCGAGAGCACAAAAGATGCTAAGAACCTAATAATATAATAATATACAAGGAAGCAAGAAACATTCGTTATAGTATGGCATACATCTTCTAACACGTACAGATGAATTCTTCGTATGGAAATTCGATGGTTATGTGAAGAGGAACAGCTCCCTTCAGCCATGGGTGGTTGTCTCTCTGTTTAGGAATCTGCATAACATTATATAGATCATATTCACGGACAGTCCCAATAGTATTGCTTTTAGTCTCTTTATAGCTAGGCAGCGCGATGCGTTTCAGAAGCTCAAGCACCTCACTCAAGCCGCTAGTGGGGCGCCATACACACTAAGAAATTCCGAGATTTTTTTCAAAATTATAAATTTCTCAACAACCACACAATGGAGAGAAGATCGAAGACTGCATTATAACAGATAACTCAAAAGCCTACATGTTATTCCAAAAATCAAGTCAAGCAGATGAATTTTGAGTAAGATGAAAATATGGGTGAGATTTCATGAAGCCTGTGGGTTTGTGCTTACCTTTTACTCCCCCTGTTTCATCACCAATTGTATTGGAATTTGCTAGTAATGCTATCAGGGCATATATGGTACTCTAGATGTCACTTAATGCTGGACTTGGCAGATTTACACAGGTAGTTGATGATATGGAGAGTGTTCGCAACAGTTCCGGACCAGCGCATCGGGTATGGGTACGGAGCAGAACCGACCCGTGTCCAAATTGGCCATCTGGGCCGCCAATACACCCAAACCGTCAATTCAGGTACGGTTCGATGGACATCCCACAACACGTCTGAATTTGGCGGGTTGTCAGCGGGTTGTCCAGCAGGTCCATCTGGAGATTTATATAATGCTTTTGTTTTTGCTGTATAATAATAGTATCTTATCAAAATCCCATTTTCAACATCCAACAATGACTTTTTGCATGTTTTGCACATTGCAATATTGATTATTTTGGAATCAGTATTTTTCCACGGCTGTTTTGTGTTTTTACGTTACAAGGCTGTCAATAGTTCTGTTATGAGCTCTAGTATCTGTGCGATACCCGGATTACCCTACATGCAATACCTCAAATTGTTGAGGCTCAGGTGACGCTCTCTTCATGATGGGGTAGCAAAGAAAAGTTATACTATTTTGGCCGAAAAGGCAGTCATTATCTGGCATATGAATCTGTACCACCAAGCGACATTTAGATCAACCAAGATGCAAGACCAAAAATTGTTGACGCACCGTTGACGCTCATGCTCAGAATAGGGCAGTGATCGTGTCGCTTCCTTTTCTGCCTATGAAGGCTGGCAATATGATGGTCATGTGTATTCACAACCAAATTGAATCGTAATTACCTTACTTACACGACCAAAATTCGTTGAGGCTCCGTTGACACTCATTTTCAGAATGGAGCAGTGACCATGTCCCTTTCTTTTCTGCCCATAGAGGCCGCCAATACATTGGTTATGTGTATTCGCAACCAAATTGAATCGTAATTACTTACATGACCAAAAGTCATTGACGCTCCGTTGACGCTCATTTTCGGAATAGGGCAGTGACCGTGTCGCTTGCTTTTTTGCCTATGAAGCCTGGCAACATGATGGTTAGGTGAATCAGCGACCAGATTGATTTGTAATTACCTTATGTACATGACCGAAAATTTGTGACGCTCCGTTGACGCTCATTCTCAGAATGGGGCAGTGTCCGTGTCACTTTGTTTTTTGCCTAGAAAGGCTGCCAATACGTTGGTTATGTGTATTCCCGACCAAATTGAATTGTAATTACCTTACTTACATGACCAAAATTCGTTGACGCTCCATTGACGCTCATTTTCAGAATGGCAAAGTGACCATGATGCTATCTGTTTTGCGTATAAAGACTGCCAACAGATTGGTTTTGAATAGCAGAGACCAAATGAATAGCGAATTACCCTACTTACAAGACCAAAAATCATTGATGCTCCGTTGATGGTCATTTGCAGAATGGGACTGTGACCAAGTCACTATCTGTTTTGCCTATAAAGACTACGAACACATTTGTTTTGCATGGCAGTGACCAATTGAATATTCAATGACCTTACTTACAAGACCAAAAATCGTTGACTCTCCATTGACGCTCATTTTAATGTAATGTCTAGTCAAAATCTGCTGCCATTGATAATTGTACCGATGATTATTTAAACTTATTGGATGCTTTTTGGGCTGATTATGACTGCATCCTGTGGCCTTAGTAATATTCTGGCATGGGTCGCTCTCATTGAATTAAAAGGTATGTATCATGTTGAATAACACATTTCCCCTGCTATGCTTGTGTTTATGAACTACCATTTAGACATAACTGGTCAATATTCTCCCATGATCACTCTCCAAGTGACATTCTCGGTCAAGCAACATAAAGAACCTGCTGAACACATATTGTCCCATTCTGTCCTACATTATTCTGTTTCCCCTGATCCTCCTTGTTTCGGTAGCATTGACCGTCACCAACCCCTTTTCAGTCTTTTTCTTTGACCTCCCTGATGGCTGAATCAATCTGGGCATGTTAGAAGCGGCACACACATTCCACTGCTCAGGGCATTCCGGATCCTCGAAGCAATTGTCTTGCTCTACATCAGATTCATTGTCTGCCTCACAGTCGTCTTCCCTCTCATTTGGATTATCCGAGTCACCGTTCCAGTTGAGCCAATTTTCAGTGTCCAAAATGCTTTCGGGTGCACTGTCATCATGACTGTCAACTGGATGACAGTCGATTCTCCGTATTCGGCAAACATTCAACACTTATGTTTGTCCTCCAGCAAGTTTCTTTGCAGACAAAGCTGGTGGCAATGGTGATCTTTCCGACAATTTAAATGCAGCTGCACCCTCATGTTGAAAGAGTGACCAGGATGCTTTGACGCTGTCTTCTGTATCTGAAATGTATCCTACGGCTGTAATCTGTTTGTTTCGAGTGGGTGATTCCTTCTGTGTAGTATGTAGGTTTTGGCTGCCCTGCCACATCTCCAAAAAGTTGTGGACCTTGGCCATTCTGTGCAATTTCCTTTGCTCTGCCTCTCTCTTGAATTCCAAGTCGTTATCGGTTTCCGACCTATCCAATACATTGTTATCGCCAGCCATTATCCCATTATTTGCACGAGCATACAGCCTAACTACAATCTTTTCCTGAAGGGTCTCACCTGTGGTTTTTGACTGCCTCCAGCGGATAACATCTCAGGCAAGGGAAAAACTGGCCTCCGCTCCGACACCATGCGGTATGATTGAGAATATGTCAGGTGTCACATTGGTGAGATCGGTGTATCTTCAGTGCGTTTCCGCTTGCTGTCGCCACCATTCCGCGATATCTGGGATCGAGAATGTACTGCTAATCTACATCGGATCGGAGTGGTAATCATTGAGATTGAGATTACATTGCCCCCAGTTCTCTGGTGATTCTGGCGGCACATTCAAATAGAGCCTGGCAGCGGTCAATAAGTAGGCAGCGCGATGGCTCTATCCGGGAGTCGTTTCGGACAAATTTTAGGCCTTAAGTATTCTTCATCACCATTGGACAAATCATATGGATCAAAAGATGATTGACCAGATTGAGAAGGCATTGCAGAATGGAGGAAGTCATTGCTCTGTAGTTTTTCATGTTTAGTGACCGACAATTGTCTGTGTTTGGCGCAGTATTCGTTCTCCACATAATTCAACAATGCCTCGTGGTATTGGGTAGTATAAGAAGTCTTGTTCCCAGGATTGATATCCATTCCCTTGGCCTATTTCCTAAACGATCGCAACTTGCGAAAAGGATTAAGAATATGTGGTGGAATACGAACCATACCCGTCGTTGGAGTGACTTCAGCATCGTATTTTGACAGCTTTTCCTGCACAAACTTCACAGGGAAGTATAAATCTTCCTTCCACTGTGTTTTCTTCTTCGCTACAGCTTGCAAAACACCATCCATATGATTGAATATGTCATTATAGACGGTGATAACATGATGCAGTGTGACCGTATGTCTTCCCGACATCCACAGAGTCCAGTATCGAAATGGCATCAACACTTCCATGACGTACTTGACAATTGTCCATTCATCCTCTGTTGTGTAGAGTGACCAGTGATCGCTGCATTTTGGATGCTTCAGCCACTCGCGGGTGAATTCTCCTAATCGATAGGCTCACCCAAGAAACTCCAGTGACAAATTCCACTGTGTTTTCACATCCACAATAGGAAGGACTGCGATTTGTACTTTGGCTTTTTGACAGTCAATAAACTCGTTTCGACGACCAGTTGTCAATATAATCAACAGAGGTAGCATTTGCTGCGATATGATAATCAGTTTCAGAATTTTCAGAGTATCTTAAAATACGTACTTTCTCAATTATCTTGGCCAAACCTGGTTCCATAGCAGACACCTTATTGATTCTACCATTGCCCTCTTTTCGAAGTCATTGACTCTTCCCACTATGTGTGCTTTCATTCTCTCCAAATTGCGGATCGCGCTCATGTGCTTCCCATGATTTTGTACAGCCTTTGACACCGAGACTGCTCATGAATGCACCTAAAGCGAGCTGAATGACATGCGCCATGCATGGTATGGGGTTTCTCAATGCAGGCCACTCGCTTCCTGAGACCTGAAGTGTGGATTGTAGTTCCCGAGTCATTGAGTAATTTGAGGAGGCGTTATCAGTTGTAATTCCAAGCAAGCGGCCGTCAGTGAGCTGAAAACGATCTAGAACTTCCTTCAGATGTGTGGCTAGCCTTGCTCTAGTATGTTGACCCTTGACCTATTATCCTGAATTAGCTGTTGTAATAGAAAAAGAAGAGGCTATTGACCTCATCGAAAGCGAGTTGCACTTCCCGCATTGCCCAATCGGGATCCATATTATATGCAATGACCGACGTTATTGCCAATTTGTTTGTTGATGTCCACCCGTCCAAAGCTAAAGTAACTTTATTTCTTGTTGGCAACTGCTTCTTAATTGCATCCACAGTCAATGAGTATACCCTCCGACAAATGTTGCTAAGGGTGCTCGCTGACGGTAGAACCAGCTTGCTGCGTAATGCGTTATATGACCGCCGTAGCTCAAGGTTCGATATAGCGTTCCACGGTATATGAGCTGGAACAAATCGTAACAACAGGTAGCGATTCAGAGTGTCTTGGTGAAATTTGGCGGTTACAAAGTCCTTAGATGCAAGTTTGCAGCATTTTGTCTGACAATGCAGTCAATATAGCTTAGAAGTCAACATTGCGAATGAATTGCTCTTGCGAACTTACTATTGTAATCCCTCGACTTCCTTGCCTCTTCAATATGGCCAGTGCTGCTTCATTGACTGTTGAGCTAGTTGATTCAGCAACCTCCGACTCTGTTAATTCGTTCAACTTTACGATGTGCGCTTTGCCAGCAAGTGTTTGCCCATTGAGCTGGTCGCATGTTTTGATGGATGGCGGAGAACTTGATGACAAACGATAAATATGATGCCAGGGCTGCCGGTCTCCTCAATTCCGCAATGCAAATAGAACTACCATGATGGGGCATGTCTAGAATTCTTCCAAGCAATATAATGCTTCAAGCCCATATTCACAGAAGCCCACCAAGCATTGAATATGATTTGTAGTGTAAGGTTGTTCAAAACACGAATGAAGACACGTTCAATTTTGAAAGATGTCAGTACCTCTAGCAACGAGGTATTCAAAGATTGTGAATCCGACATGGCAGTAGGAATGGGATGGCTGGGTAATTGGAATTGAAAGGATGTTAATAGGTACGGTATTGTTGAGAAGATTGCTGGTTCTTAAATATTGTCTCTAGAGCTACAAGCAACAAAGAAGTAAGCCCTCTGACACAATGCATGCATAGTTGTGTAGTGATATTCAGGGACGTATTGGAAAGGCTGACCGTTAATAATTCAATTTCGGTACAACACAATGCAGTATGTTGCTGTGTAGGTTACTGTGCCTGTACAACAACTGTTGACGCTCTGTTGATGCTCATTTTGGGGAGGCAGTAGTGATATCGTCGCTAGGAGTTTTGCCTATAATGGCGGCCATTACTTCTATTATGGATTAAAGCCGATGCACAGCCCTTTGATTATGCAAGATGCAGGACCAAAAATCGTTGACGCTCAGTTGACGCTCAATTTTACGAGAAAGTCGCAATGTCCTCTCCAGTATTTTTGCGTTGAAAGGCGCCTGATATATGCAATGTAGGTAGATGTTGTTGCGCATCCCCTGGATTATTCCCAATACACGACTAAAAATCGTGGACGCTCTGTTGACCCTCATGATTACGAGATAGTCGCAATGTCGCCCCTAGCTGATTTGCCTAGAACGGCGGCCAATACTCTGATTATGAGTGAGAGTAATTGCCCAGTGTTCGGATTTTCCAACATGCAAGACAAAAAATTGTTGACGCTCCGTTGACGCTCATTTCTAGGGTATGGCAAACAGCGTTTCACTTGTCCATTTAAACAGAAAAAAGTCCAACGCATTCACCTTGTCAGGATGTGACTACGTAGCTGTTTGATTGCAGAATGTGAAAGACTATGAATCATTGACGCTCCGTTGACGCTCACATTACACACAGCGTAACTGTCATTGTATGCTCAATCATTGTAGTCCAAGCGTATATTGGAAATATTGACAACCAATCTGTCATTTCTACATATTATATTTTGCATCCCGATGTTTTGTCACACCTGACTATCTGATTCACTACTTCATGCGTGATACAACCGATTAATGATATAGCCATATCACATTCCAGCGCTTTCGGCCGGCAATTCGCAGTATGCAGACCCAGCCATTAATTTTTGATTAATATCCCCTGACTGTCCCACCATTCCTGATCCAGCTCCTTTTCCTTGATTTCCATGACCTACCATCAGCAGTTTTCAAAATGTCAACCATGTGGACCAGGGCTAAGAGGAGAGTTGTGCATTTGAATGCATGGATGAATGCAGTATGACGGTTGTCATGCATACAGGTTTGTATTGCGCTTTGACCGCTCCTTCTATGATTCGTATGACATCACTTACTCAAAAGTTGTTGGTAAGTTTCATCACTAATTTAGTTTTTGCTTTCGCACTTAACAGTAACAGGAAAGACGATAACCAGTTCATTGGTAGTCTTGTGGGGTGATTCAGAGTTTACCACGTTAGAATGGTGTATACGACCCTTGCACATGCACAGATGAATTATCATGTCGCACAATTTGGTCCCTGAAATCAAGACAAAGCTGACACGTAGCAAAATAGAAACGCAAATTGCTTGTCACAGCTCTACATCGTCGAAAATTTCAATTTCGCTATCTATTCCTCCGCAGATACAGGAGCCGTCAACATTTCTTCATCCGAATCTGATTTCTATTTGGTAATCAGCTTGGGAGGCAATATGCAATGGTAGGTGCTTCCTGGTTGAACTGGTGTCGCATATGTAATCTGTGATGAATCGTACTCCGCACCGGGCAGTAGAGACGATATGCATTCAGGCGACTTTGGTTTCCCTGAGCCTACTCTCATATGGCTACTTTCTGGTTGAGAAGTACATTGCGGCATTCGCGATATTCCGGGGATTATATCTAGAGTCTCTAATAGCTCTTCAAATGTTGTCGGGGGAGGTGCCACTGCAACATGATCCGTTTGGGACTTAATGATCGCTTGAACCTTCAATTTGGACCTTCCATACATCTCATCTCTGTCACAGAAGTAGTCGACCGCGTCCCCCCATCCCGGTTGTGTCAATTTGTCAAGCATCATCTGCTTCTGCCAAAACCTCCTGATGCGGCGTTGTACCGTTTTGGAGATTGTGCCCATCACCTAGCCAGGTTCATCATCTTCGCTCAGCTTGTCCTGCTCTGTATCATCGTCTTCTTCTTCATCTTGGGCATCCTTCTCATCGTCGGAACTTGCAAGATCACTCAGACTGTCTCTGATAGTATTCAGCATCCATTCAAATGTCTTTTCAGGCTCTCTGGTGGTCAATCCCGCCTTTTCAACATTGCTCATATCATCTTGCTTTTGCTTAATCGCTGTCTCTGCATGTTCAAGTCGCTTTCTTGCCACCGCAGTCTTACTCTCCAAATGATCCTCTATCCATTGCTGATTCTCTCCATTGCTCAAAAAGTGCGTTTTTCGTGTATTCTCTGCTGCGAGCTTCTTTTTGGATCCCAAGCTACGCAATGCTCCAAGGGCTCGGACCTCTTCTGCCTCCAAAGCGCTCTTCCCTTCATTCTCTTGATGACGTCGTCGTGTGGACTGCTTCGTCGATTTGCCACATTTTCCCGCCGGGAGAGGAGACAGGGCCTTTTTAAAAGCATTGACCATTGTATTTCGTGTTGACTGTTATTGGGAGAGATGTTGGATGTTGCAAGATATGGACAATATGGAGGCAAGCTGCGTCTTTTATGTCAATGTTGGTACACTTGATCAACTTGAACAAAGCAAATTCTGTGATTTGAGCATCACCCAATTGGGAATAGTCATGTTACCCGTACAAGATGACTCGATTTTTCATGTAGGTTTCAGGTAGGATCCCGGTGATCTCTTGAGATAAAGATTACCACACGTCCTTTCCGTCCAACAATATCCTGTGTATATGTAACATTAATTAGATTCCGGCTGTCGTGAACTTCAATTCATCCCTGTGAGCAAACATACAACATCAGACCGACTCTCTGCAAATCGCGGGACTGTTGGAAACCCCTGCAACCTGCAGCTATACGCAGGCGGATTCATCATGAGTAGAACTTCCAAGTTGGCAGTTGGTTAGTCTATTTTGACTTGAAGCTAACTATATATTCCTCAGAACTTCCCACTTCTGTTGGATATCATCTTCCTCTCCTTTTCCACGCCAGCAAGTCATGGCTACACAAACACCTCAGAGAGGCGAGAGCGGATCTGAATCGAGCGAAATGACGGGCGCTTCATCCAGTGTGTCACTTGATGGTACACAGCAACAATGCAGACACCAGTTAGTCCACCGCGAAGCTGCCAATGTAGCCACCGAGAACACGACCCAGGATGCACATTTGAAAATTGTCCTTACAACCGGAAGCAGCACGACCAACAAGCAGCACGCAATTGGATGTGAGTCTGTCCATATCATGGTATACGGCCATTAATTGATTGAAAAATGAACAGCCGGTATACGGAGGGAGCTACGTGACCAATATCTTGCTGCATGTGACGAGAATCCCCGTTGGTCAACGATGGCCAGTGTCCGCACAGTACGGGAAACTGAACATCACAATGTTGTCAGCTCTGGCATTTTCGCAGACGAATCTGGTGATAAGCGTCCCCGGGAATGGACGAGAAAGGCTTCAAACGCCTTAGAGGAGGCTATGGAAGCATATGTGGCAGAGGTAATCACCGATTCTCACTTTCAGATGCAGCAACTAATATCTTGTAGGTGTTCAACATCTCTGCTACTGTGGCAAGGCAAGGAGGTCGGGTACAGCTAGAACAGTCAGACATGCGCCTTGCCTTGAATATGGTGAAAATGGCAAATGGAGGGTTTTCGCATGCAGCGATGGAGGAAACGCAACACCTGATCGCGAAACCCCGCGCAGAAGTCCACGAAGAGAAGACGCAGGGTGTTGAATTTCCAGGGTACAGCCAGGTGAAAGCTGGGATAGAACGACACATGGCGATGGTTTATGAAAATCAAACTGACTGCTGCCATCCATGCCAAAATGGCACTGCAAAGAATCCACGGACAGACTGGAGGCGCCGAGGGACGGGCACACCCCCTCAAGTTCGACGCAACCACCCGACACCAGCAGTAATGACACCTTCACCCAGAAGGCCACCTGCGCCATCCGGTGGCAAAAATCGAGCGCACAGTTGCAAAATCCCACATCTGCGCGCCAGATATGGATATAAACATGCTCCCCTTTCCGGCGCTCAAATTTTCAATCATGATACATATGCTGAGGATTGCGAGCACGATGAAGATTTCATTCCAGATTTGTGGAATGATGAAGGAACATCCACTGGTTAGTACACTATCTGCTGTATGGTAATACAGCTAACATCCATTTTGCAGACAACAGCAGCCAATTGAGTTAAACTGCCAGTGAAAATGAACATGGATCGTAAGGAACCTAATTTTTGAGTGTAATATTATCTACAATTGCCAGACACTATATCGCATGTTTTGAAAAATCTATTTATATGTACTATTAAAGAACAATGAAGTGATAAAGAAGATAGTACCTGAGGAAGACAGAAAGGCTGTCAAAATATTGTTAATGATATGTTCCGCCAAATGGAATGATGGTATATTGTGGATATGCCCATGGCAAAATGAGCATCAACGGTGCATCAACGATTTTTGGTGCTGTAAGTCGGGTAATAAAAACGCAATTTGGTAGTGAATATACATAATGGAAGTGTTGGCATCCTGTATAGGGAAAAGAGAACTCAAAATGCTCCCTGCCACATCTCGAAAATGAGCGTCAACGGAGCATCAAAGATTTTTGGTCCAGTAAGTGGTGTAATAAAAATGCGACTTGGTAGTGAATACACATAATCGCAGTATTGGCATCCTTTATAGGCCACAGAGAAAGCAACACTCTTCCTGCCCCATCTTGAAAATGAGCATCAATGGAGCATCAATGATTTTTGGTCTTGCATCTCGGGTAATCTAAATGGCTCTTGATTGCAGACACCTATAAACGAGGAATTGGCAGCCATGATAGGCAGATATGCAAGAGATATTGGGGCAAGAGCCTCCAAGGCAGTCACAACTCGTATTATTTGGAATGCCGCGACCAAGAGTTCATGAGCGTTTTAGTCTATAGATACGGGCAAAACATCGTATACAGACAATAACAGCCAAATCACAGTGTGATCGCCCATGACAAGATGCCAAATATCATTGACACTCCATTGACGCTCATGTTCAAAACGGGGCTGGGAGCATGCGGCTTCCTGTCTTGCCAATACAGGCAGCCAGTATGTCGATTATGGATAGCAATGACCAAGTCACATTTTAATCACTTGACTTACAAGACCTGAAATCGTTGACGCTCTGTTGACGCTCAGTTTTTGAATTGGGCCGGAAGGGTGTCTCTCCTCTTTTCGAGTATAAAGGCAGTCAATACATCTCAAATAGTCAATGATATACCAAAGTCAATATTTTGCAATTAACAGTAGGATATCTGAATGCGACAATAAATAGACAAACCCGGAATGCAGAACCGGACATTGGAACCGACGGGTCTAGCCACACCAGGGAAAACCCGCTGGTTGATCGGTATAGGTCCGGGTTTGGTCCACCAAGACTCAGCGGGTCGGGTATCTGGATGGAGCTGGAACCGAACTGACCCGTTTGTGCGGGCCAAACCCGGACCGCTGGCGGGTCTCCCGTACCCGTTGCTAATACTAGATATTGATAGTATGTCTAAAATGCAAAATTGAAAAACATTCTATACAAGTATAGCTAAGGTAGTTTTCCATGAGTTATATTTCAAAGTATCTAGTAACTGCCATACTGGATGTGAATGGTCTTCTAATATAGTTGAGAGACTGATGAAGTGAGGCACCAAATTCGAACCATATTTGATAGAGTGATTGAGAGCGATACATAGCTTTCCATTTGTTTATAAGGGTGCATATGTTGGCGCTTGGCAGTGTAAATTATAATGATATGGTGTAAGGTATACAGTTGCACATGGACTTGAGTGAGATGAAGCGTAGAAGTATGTGGGAAGATATTAGGTACAGAGCTGAGTTTCTGTTGCGATGTCAATACAAAGTTTGTGGCTACCCAGCTAAGGAGACCTCATGTGACCACCCAGCAACTGTAACTGTGCATACCTGACAGCACCGTTACATCATCCCCCTCCATTGGGGCAGAACTCCAGGGCTGCTACGTACAAGGAGAACAAATGAAACAACCTGCATACATGCTTGTACAATCCCATAAGTCCCACAACTGATCAGTACTGTGCAGGGTGACCTTCCAGCGCAGAGGGAAACTACACCCCCAATTGACTTGGATTCCAGAGGCAGTAAAACCCATGCCAACATCATTTGCACTGGACTGGATCCCAACAGAAAAGTATAGGAAGAAGGATATGCCTAATTACCCTAAACCTCCATATCTCCATTCCGGTCAATTCCTCCACTTCCAAGATCCAACTTCCTTCATCTCTTCGGCTTATTCTTGTAGTCTCAGTGGAACTCTTCCATCAGTTGGCAAGGAGTTTTGAGGTGTTCAAACAGCTCCCAGTTGATGCTTATGTGTCCGTACCCGGCGCACAGAACAAGGTAACATATCGTTGGTTATCGCTTCTTAGAGTGCAGAATTCGTTTGACATTCCATTTATCCGAATCGTCGACTTGTGCTGGATGTTGTTCTGACGATTATTGTTCTATAGCAGATGGTTTGGAGTGGTTGAGCTGTGACACTTGGAAAACATTGTGAGTCCACATTGTTCTTAGCAAGTGTAGTTTATAAATATTATTAATGATCTTACTTACTATATACGGTCCAGTGCGCTTGTTGTTGAGTTTCTTTGAAGGTCCAGTCATTCAGATATGTCATGTTGAGAGCTACACTTTGTTCCCGACCGTGAAGTTCACATCTGTTCCTCCAAGATATTTTGATCACTGCACCAGGGCTTCCAACGAGTTGTCCCGGAGAAGACAATTTGTTTGTTGCAATTCCAATACAGTTGGATTGGCCTGTAGTTCCGACCTCCTGTTTGATGGGGCTTTTGCTGGCTTGAACTGCATTGGCTGGGGGTAGTGGTAGTTGTCCCAGAATGGTGTCATCTGCATTGAGTGATAAACGGAATTGTTGTATGCAAACTATATCAATGTTAACAGCACTGCCCAGTTATCCTGCTCATAGTTGGAGAAGACCCGTAAGTACTGATCCGTAGTCTGGCTTTGTTGGTCTGTCTGGGTATCGGCCTGTAGATGGAAAGCATTCTAAAGTCCACAATCGATTCTTAGTGGAGAGAAAACTTGTTTCCACACTCAGTGGGTAAACTCCTCTCTGAAATTTGTAACCACATTGTCTGGTACGACACTTTAGCTGATCACCTGAGCTTGAAACATTTCTGCCAGCTCTGGTCAGTCAATATCCTTCCTGAGTTGGAAAAAGCTGCAGCGTTACTGTAACCGATATTTGTTCTGGCAGATAGCATGGTACTTCAATATGGTTTTGATATTACTGCCATGCCATGGCACATCATGGGTTAATTACTGTGAGTTATGTGATTTTATGGTACGTCTGCTTACATTTTTACTGGTTGCAAGATATTATGGCATCTCATGTGACAGAGTCTCGAATTATGAACATCTGTTTCAATACCTATTTGGGCACCGACAAGTTTGTGTTCACATCCGACAATGATATGTTAGAATCACATGTTTTATCAGAGTAATCATCTCCTTAATCAAAATATACACTACTTGTTTGGTGTATAATTCGTTAAGCTGAATATATACACAAAGCTCAACACTTCTACCACTCCCGTAATTTCTCTCACAACTGCAGCAATGAGCTCTGGTCCAACAACTCTATGATGCAGTAGAAGGTCACTGTTTCAATTGGTAGATGTGTTGTGTGTGAGACTAGCGGTCACTTGACACATGTTCATCAACTAAGGGCAATGTACATTTACTAAACATACAACGGTTTGACTTGTCCATAGGCTGTATGTGACCATCCTGCGATGCTCCATATTTTTCTCACGACACTGGCACCGCAATTACCACCCAGTACCCACCACTGCTCAACGGGAGTGTTAGCAACGATGCCGGACAGTGACTTCGGGTCCGGGTCAGGGTTGGAACATTACCTTTGACAGATAGGCAGTCCGGGTCGTATGTGTGTCTGAACCGTCACTTCATGTACAGTTCAATGGCAATCTCCCAACCAGTCTGAATTAGGAGGGTTGTCAGCCGGTTGTCCAGCGGGTCCATGTGTAGATTCGTATAATGCTCTTTCATCTGCTGTTTGATAATACTATCTTATCAACATCGCTTATTCAACATCCAGTACTCACTTTTTGCATGTTTTGCAGTTTGTGATACTGATTATTTTGGGATCTGAGTTTTTGCTGTGATAATTTGTATTTTTGACTATGAAGGCGGTCGATAGTTCTGTTATGAGCTCAAATATTCGCACAATGCGGTGATTAAACAATATGCAAGACCACCAATTGATGAAGCTCTGTTAACACCCATTTTCATGATGGGGTAATGAAGATATCTTGCACTGTTTTGCCAGAAAAGGCCGCCATTACTTGTAGTATGAATTATGGCCACAAAGCGACACTTAGATTTCCCAAGATGGGTGAACAACAATTGTTGACGCTACATTGACATTCATTCTCATGATGGGGTTGGGAGCATGCCGTTGTTGTTTTGGTCGCTAGAGGTGGCTCATACCTCGTCTAGGGATGTCTGCAACCTGTCGCCACCTGGATAACGAAAGATGCAAAGCCGAAAAGCATTGATGCTGGGTTGACTCTCATGTGCAGAATGTGGCAGTGACCGTGTCACCTGCTCTTTTGCTTATAAAAGCTGCCATTACTTTCATTGTATATAACCACTACCAGATCACTTTGTATTACCTGACATAAAAGACTTGAACTAATTGACACTCTGTTGACGCTCATTTTCATGATGCGGTAACGAAGATATCAGAAACAGTTTCGCCTGACAAGGCCGCCAAAACATTGTATATGAAGTATTGGCATAAATCACCACTTAGATAACCCAAGATGCAAAGACAAAAATGGATGACGCTCCATTGATACTCATATTCAGATTCAGGCACTGACCATGTTGCTTGCTCTTTTACCTATAAAGGCTGCCAAGACATTGATTATGCATAACAGCAATTTATTTACTTTCCAATTACCTTGCTTCCAAGATAAAAAATCGTTGACGCTCTGTTGACACTCATTTTAATGTATTTTCTGGGCAAAATCTGCTGCCATTGATAATTGTATGGATAATCATTTGAACTTGTTGGATGCCTTTCTGACTGATTGAGACTTATTCCTTTGGCAAAGCTGAGCCCAGTAATATTCCTGAATGGGTCACCTTCATTCTATTAGAACTCATATATCTTGCTGAATGATTCATTTTGCCTGCGATATTTCCATTTATGAACTAATATTCACATCCCACTGCGGAAAATTCTCCCAAGATATTTCTCCCAGTGAAATTCTCAGTTAAGCAATATATAGAACCTGGTGAAACCATATTGACCCATTCTGCCCTACTTTTCCTTGCTTCCTGTACTCCTCCTTGTTTCCATTGCAGTTACCATCACCAACCACCTGTCAGCGTTGATGATTGACCTCTGTGTTGCCCGAATCAATCCAGAAACATTTGGTGTGGCACTCACATCCGAGTACGCTGGGCTTTCTCGATGCGGGATACCATTGTCTAGCTCTCCCTTGGTTTCCTCATCTGCCTCCTGGTCATCTTCGCTCACATTGGGATTATGCAAGTCACTGTTCCAATTCAAGCAATTTTTGGTGTCAGAAAAGCTTTCAAGTGTACTGTCCTCAACACTTTAGGATGGATGACCATCAATTCTCTCAATTCGGCAGACATTTAATACCGAAGTTCCCCCTCCAGGGAGGTACTTCGCAGACAAAGCTGGTGGCAAAGGTGATCTTTGCAACAATTCAAATGCAGCTGCACCATCATGTTGAAAGTATGACCAGGATGCTTTGATGATCTCTTCAGTGTCTCTAATGTTTCCTACGGCTGTCATTTGCTTGTTTTGGGTGCGAGATTCCTTCTGTGTAGGACATAAGTTCTGGCTACACTGCCACATCTCCAAAAGGTTGTGGACCTTGGCCATTCTGTGAAATTTTCTTTCCTCCACCTCTCTGGTCAATTGCGAGTTGTTTGCAGTTTCCATACTATCCTGTGCCGAGTAATAGCCTGCCAATATCACGTTATTGGCTCAAGCAAACTGCCTTACAATGACTTTGTCCCTGAGGGACAGACCTGAGGTTTGTGACGTCCGACAGCCACATCGTCTCGCCCGAGGGAATATCTGGCCTCCACTTCGACACCATGTTATATGATGGAGAATATGTCACATGCCACATTATAGTGATCGGCGTACTTTTAGTGTGTTTCATCTTGATGCCGCAACCCGTCAGTGATATCTGGTAAAGACAATGCATTGTAAATCTCCCTGGGGTCGGAGTGGTAATGATTAAGATGTGGATTCACTTGCCCCCAGAGCTTTGGTGGGTCAGATGGTGAATTCAAATTGAACTGTGCGGCTGTCAATAAGCGTGCTGCGCAATCGCTTTGTCTGGGTGTCATTGCAGCCACATTTCCAGGTGTTAAGTATCATTCATCATCGCTGGACACAACATATGGATCACAAAAAAATTGACCAGATCAAGAAGCTGTTGCAGAGAGGAAGAGAATGTTGCTCCAAACCTTTTTGGGTTTAATTACGGACAATTGTCTGTGCTGGTGTTGTTAAGTAGGAGTGGTTAGGGTTAGTGTTAGCAACGGTTTAGGACCGGCACTTTGGGTTCCGGTCCGGGTCCAAACCGAACGGTTGCCAAATTGGCGGACGGGGTCGTTAATCAACCTGAACTGCCCACTTGGGTACGGTTCCATGGTAAACTCCCAACCTGTCTGAATCAGGCAGGTAGTATGCGGGTCGCCCAGCGGGTCCATCTATAGATTCATATAAGGCTCTTCTATTTGCAGTGTGTTAATAGTATCTTATCAGAATCGCGTTTTCAGCAACCAACAATGTGTTTTTGCTTGTTGAGCTGTTTGCAATATCGATTAATTTGGTATCTGTGTTTCACCTGCGATATATGGTATTTTTGCCTAGCAAGGCGGTCAATAATACAGTTATGCATGCGAAGATCCGCACGATGCCTTGATTACGAAATATGCAAGTCCTAAACCTGTTGACGATCCATTGACGCTCATTTTCAGGATGCCGCAGGGAGCATGTCGCTGTTGTTTTTGCCAGTAAAGGCTGCCAATATCTCATAAATGGATGTCTGCGACCAATCGGAACATAACTTACCCAAGATGCAAAGCTAAAAATTGTTGACACTCCATTGACGCTCATTTTCAGGATGCCGCAGGGAGCGAGTCGCTGTTGTTTTTGCCAGTAAAGGCTGCCAATATTTAATAGATGGATATCTGCAACCAATCGGAACATAACTTACCCAAGATGCAAAGCTAAAAATCGTTGATGCTCCATTGATGCTCATGCTAAGAATGGGGCGGTGACCGTGTTGCTATCTCTTTTGCCAATAAAAGCTGCCAATACGTCCATTATGCAAACAACGACCAAGTCACTGGTGAAGTACGGTACTTACAAGACCACAAATCGTTGACGCTCCGTTGACGCTCATTTTAATCCATGGTCCATTCATCATCTGCTGCTGTCAATAATTGTTTTCATCATGATTTGACTTTATCGGTTGTCTTTCTGCATGATTAAGACTCTGCCCTGTGGCAAAGCCGAGCGGCATAATAATCTTGCACTGGTCACTCTCACACAACTAAACATGATGTATCATGCCAAAAGATTCATTGCGTCTGCTAGATATCTATTTATGAACCGATATTCACACGCTACATCTTACCATTCGCCCATAATTTATCTCTAACTTAAACTCTCGGTCAGGCTACATTAAGCTGGTGAACCATTGACGCATTCTGTCCTACTTTTTCTTCCCTCCTTTATTTTTCTGCGTTTGTGCTGCATGGACCGTCATCAACCACTTTTCAGCCTGTCTCTTTAACTTCCGTGTCTGCGGAACCAATCCGGGCACAGTTGGCACGGCGCTCACATCCTGCTGCCCTGGGCATTCCAGATCCTCGATGCCATTGCTCTGCTCTATATCGGATTCATTGTCCACTGAGCAATCCTCTTCGCTGTCAGTTGATTTATCCAAGTCGCCATTCCAGTTTAGCCAATCATCGGTGTCCGAAATGCTGCCAGGTGCGCTATCGTCGTCACTTTCGACTGGCTGTCGGTTTATTCGTCGGATTCAGGGGACATTGAAGATTTCAGTTCGTCCTCCAGGGAGGTCCTTTGCAGACAAAGGTGGTGGCAAAGGTGATCTTTCTGACAATTTAAATGCAGCCGCACCATCATGTTGAAAGAGTGACCAGGATGCTTTGACGATCTCTTCCGTGTCTGAAATGTATCCTACAGCGGTCATCTGCTTGTTTGGAGAGCGAGATTCCTTCTGGGTAGCACATAGGCTTTGGCTGCCCTACCACATCTCCGAAAACTCGTGAACCTTGGCCATTCTGTGCAATTTCCTTTCCTCCGCCTCTTTCTTCATTTCCGAGTCGTTTTCTGTGTTCATGGTATCCAATTCTGGGTCAGTGCCTACCAAAATCCCCATATTGGCTCGAGCAAACGGCCTTACAACGACTTTTTCGCGAAGGGTCTTGCCTGTGGTTTTTTACTGCCTCCATCCCACAACATCTTGGCGAAGGGAAAAACTGGACTCCACTCCGAGACAATGTGGTATGATAGAGAATTTGTCGCGCGCCACATTGGAGAGATTGGCGTACTTTGAGTGTGTTTCTTCCTGTTGGCGCCACCAATCGGCTATGTCTGGTATCCAAAATAGACTACTCATCTTCACCGGGTCGGATTGGTAATCATTGAGATTTGGATTACTTTGTCCCCAGTTCTTTGGTGATTCAGGCGGCGAATTGAAATAGAGCCTGGCGGCGGTCAATAAGTTGGCTGCGTGATCGCTTCGTCCACGTGTCGTCTCAGCCACATTGTTAGGCATTAAGTATTCCTCATCATCGCTGGACAAATCATCTGGATCAAGGGATAAGTGATAGAACCCTGATGCCGTTGCAGAAGGGAGGAGATTGTTGCTCGGTACGGTTTTGAGTTCATTGACAGGCACATGCCGATGTTTGGCACAGTATTCATTCTCCACATACTTCAGAAAGGCTTCATGGTATTGTGTAGTGTCGGATGTCTCGTCCTCAGGATGAATATCCATTCCCTTGTCCCACATTCCAAACGATCACAACTTCCGGAAAGGATCGAGGATGTGTGCGGAAATAAGAAGCATGCCTGTCGGTGGAGTCACTTCAGTGTAGTATTCGGAAAGCTTCTGTTGAGCTAACTTCACGGCAAAGATCAAGTCTTCTTTCCAATCAGTCTTGTTCCTGGACAAAGCTCGCATTACGCCATCCATGTGATCGAACATGTCATTGTACACTTTGATGACGTGATGCAATGTGACTGTATGCCTCTTCAACATCCAAAGGGTCCAATATCGAAATGGCCCGAATACTTCCGTGACATACTTCACAATCATCGACTCATCCTGAGGTGGGAACAGTGGCCGGTATGGACTGTATTTTGGATTTTGAAGCCACTCGGGTGTGAATTCCCGTAATTGGTAGGCGCGCTCGAGCCACTCCAGTGTAGAGTTCCAACGTGTCTTCACATCCATAATCGGAAGTGCTGCAATGCAGATTTCAGCTGTTTGACGGTTAATGAACTCATTTTGGCGACCAGGTGTTAGCGTAATTAGTACAGCAAGCATTCTCAGCTATATGAAGGTCAGCTTCAGGAAATTCAAAATATGATGAAATACGTACTTTCTCAATCATCTTCGCTAAACCTGGTTTCATGGCCGACACCTTGTTGATTCTAGCATTGCCCTCTTTTTGAAGTATCTGACTCTTCCCAATGTCCATGCTTGCATTCTCTCCAAGTTACGGATCGCGCTCATGGGCTTCCCAAGACTTGGTGCGGCCTTTCACACCGAGACTGCTCATGAATGCACCTAAAGCCAGCTGTATGACGTGCGCCATGCATGGTATGTGGTTCCTCAATGCCGGCTACTCGATTCCGGAGGCCTCAAGTGTTGATTGCAGCTCGCATGTCATCGAGTAGTTTGAAGAAGCATTATCCGTTGTAATACCAAGTAAATGGCCGTCGGTAAGCTCAAAGCGATCCAGCACATCCTTTGAATGTACAGCTAGCCTTGCTCCAGTATGTTGGCCCTTGACCTATCATCCTTGATTAGCTTTCGAAACGGAAACAGAACAGGCAATGAACCTCATCGAAAGCGAGTTGACCTTCACGCATTGCCCAATTTCGATCAATATCGTAAGCAATGACCGATGTTATGGCTAGTTTGTTTGTCGAAGTCCATCTGTCCAAAGCTGAACTAACTTTATTTCGTAACGGCAATTGCTTCTTCATGGCATCCACAGTCAGTGCATATTCCCTCCGGCAAATGTTATCAAGGGTCGTAGCCAACGGTAGGACTAAGTCGTTGTGTAATGCCTTGTTTGACCGTCGTAGCTCAAGATTTGATATAGCTTTCCATGGTATGGGTGCCGAAACATATCGTATCATGAGGTAGCGATTCCACATCTCTTGGTGAAATTCGGAAGTTTCAAAGTCCTTAGCTGCCAGTTTGGAACGTTTTGTCTGTCATTTCGATTAATATGAATTTAACTCAGTATCAAATCTGATTTTCCTCTGCAAACTTACTATTGTGATTCCTCGACTTCCTTGCCTCTTCAGGATGGCCAAAGCTGCTTCACCCGCAGTCGAACTAGTCAATTAAGTAAGCTCTGACTCTGTTAATTCGTTTTACTTTGCGATGTGAGCTTTTGCCAGCAAGTGTTTCCCCATTGCGCTGGTTCCATGTTCGGATGGATGGCGAAGAATTCGATGACAAACGATACAGATGATGCCAGGGCTGCCGGTCTCCTTGATTCCGCAGTGTAAATAGAATCTCCACGACAGTGCATGTCTGGAATTGTTACAAGCAATAGGCCGCTTCGACCCTTCATTGATTGAAGCCCACGAAGCATCGAAGATGATTTGTAATGTAAGGTCGCTCAAATCGCGAATAAAGACCGTTTCATTTTTGGAAGAGAACATAACCTCGAGCAATGAGCTGTTCAAAGATTTTGTAACAGACATGGCGGTAAAAATTGGGATACTGGGTATTCCGACTCAAGAGACTGCCGAAAATAACGATACAGTAAAGCTGACCGCGTGTTCTTCAATGTTGACTCTACAGCTACATGGAAAATAATCAGATCAGTAAGACATTGCATGCACATTTGTGAAGTTGAATACAAGGACAGATTGCAACGACTGACCGCCTAAAACTCCTTTTAGGAACGGCATAATTCAGTTGATTGCTGTGTAGCGTTCGGAGCCTTGATGCACCATGGGTGCTGAATTGTAGGAGGCGGACGCGATGTCGTCACTTGCATTTCTGCCAATGAAGCCTGTCGACGGAATCATTGTGGTTTATCTGCGTTCGATTCCGGTTAGATTATCCAAGATGGCAGGGCACAAATCGTTGACGCTCCGTTGACCCTCATTTTGGGACATGATTACGTTCTTGTCGTAAACAGATTTGCCTAGATAGGCGACTAATAGTACGATTGTAGATAATTGTGGTCGCATAGCCCCTTGATTTTCCACGATGGAAGGCCTAAAACCGTTGATGCTCGGTTCACGCTCATTTTCAGGCCATAGTGACGATGTCGTCAAAAGCACTTTTGCCTAGAAAGACGGCCGATAGTTCGATTATGTCTTAATGTCGCCGCACTGCCCTCGGATTTTCCAAGATTCATGGCCAATAGTCGTAGATGCTCCATTGACGCTCATTTTTAGGGCATAGTGACGATGTTGTCGAAAGCATTTTTGCCTAGAAAGACGGCCCATAGTGCAATGATGTGTTAATGTCGCCGCACCGCCCTCGGATTTTCCAAGATGCATGGCCAAAAGTCATTGACGCTCTGTTGACGCTCATTTTTAAGGCATAGTGACGATGTCATCGAAAGCAGTTTTGCCTAGAACAATGGCTGATAGTTCGATTATGTGTTAATGTCACCGCACTGCCCTCGGATTGTGCAAGATGCATGGCCAAAAGTCATTGACCCTCCATTGATGATCATTTTTAGGGCATAGTGATGATGTCGTCCAAAGCATTTTTGCCTAGAAAGACGGCCCATAATTCGATTATGTGTCAATGTCGCCGCACTGCCCCCGGATTTTCCAAAATGCATGGCCAACAGTTGTTGACGCTCCGTTGACGCTCAATTATATGACATAGTCGCGATGTCGTAGTAACCGTTTTTGCCTAGAAAGGCAGCCGATGATCTGACTATGGCTCAATGTAGCCGCACAGCCCTAGGGTATTACATGATACAAGGCCAAAAGTCGTTGATGCTCCATTGACGCTCATTTTTCGGACATAGTAGCGATGTTGCTGCAAGAAGTTTTGCCTAGAAAGGCGGCCGATACCGCGATTATGGGGTAACTTCGCCGCACAGCTCATGTATTTTCCAAGATGCAAGGCCAAAAGTCGTTGACACTCTGTTGACGCTCATTATTAAAACATAGTAGAAATGCTGCCACCACCAGTGTTCCATAGAAAGGCAGCCGATATTTCGATTATGACGTAATGTCACCGCGCAGCCTACTGGAGGTTTCATCACGCAATGCCAAAAATCGTTGACCCTCCATTGACGCCTATTTTTATGATGTGGCTATGACCATGTCATTTACCTTTTTTGCAATAACGCCGACCTCTACATCCGCTTTGGAAGGATGTGACAATGCAGCCCATCGATTGCTGAATATATAAGACTCACAATCGCTGACACTCTGTTGACGCTCACATTAATCACATCAAAACAGCCTTTGTACACTCAATAATTGTATGCAACCAACCGTATACTCAGTATTGACCTCCATTATTGCGTTTGTATGTATCATCGTTTGCATCCAGGAGTTTCGTTACCTCTCAATTTCTGATCAACTGCTATCTATGCTATCTGAGTGAGACATGACGTGGCCGTATCACATTCCCGCGCTGTCAGCCGGCAATTCATGGCATGTGGTTCATTTCACTAGTTGTCAGTAAATATAGCTCGACTTCCTCACCATTTCGTATCCAGCTCCTTCTACTCGATTTCCATGATGTACCACAAGCAATTTCAAATATCTCAACCATGTGCACCCGGTCTGTGCAGAGAGTTATGCAGTTGGATACATGGATGAATTGAGCATAACGGTTGTCGTTCAGATCAATTCGTCATGCGCACTGAACTCTCTGTCTATGACACGTATGACATCACTCACTTAAATTTTGTTCGCACATTTCGTCACTAATATTGCTTTTGCATTGTCACTTAACAGTCACTTGCAGAAAGGAACTGCACATTTTGGCTATCTTACAGTGCGATTTGGATTCTAGAACTTTCACATGGTGCATTCAACTCTTGCACATGCACAGACGAATTATCAGGTGTCACAATTTTGTCACTGAAATGAAGAAAAAGCTGACGCCTAGCATACTTGGTACACAACGTGCTTTTGACCGCGATCGAACGTCAAGAATTACAGTGTGCATATCTATTCTTCCGCAGACTCAGGAGACGTCACCATCTCTTTGTCGGAATCCGATATCTATATGGTAATTAGCTGGAGGCTATATGCAGGGGTCAAAGCTTACTGGTCCAACAGAGCTTACTGGTTCAACTGGCTTCGCTTTCAGCAACTTTGACGAATCGGGCTCCGCAGCTGGTTCACTGCTAGGTATGCTCGATTCTGACTGCGGCTTCACTGAACCTAGCCTGATATGACTACTTCCTGGTCGAGAAGTCCCTTGCGGCCTTTGCCATATTCCGGGGATAATGTCACCACTGTCCATAAGCTCTCAAATAATTGTCGGTGGAGGTGCCGGAGCGTCATCATTCTTTTGTGGCTGGACGACTGCCGGAACCCTCAATTCGTATGTGCCGGACTTCTTATCTCATTCATGGAAGTAGTCGGCTGCATGGTCCCATCCCGGTTGAGTCAATCGGTCGAGCTTCATCTCCTTCGGCCAAAACCTTTCTGTGCGCTGCTGTACAGTTTTGGTGATTGTGCCCATCACCAAGCCAGGTTCATCATCGTCACTCAGCTTGCCCTGCTCAGTCTCTTCATCATCCTCATCTTCCCCATCCTCCCCATCGTCGGAACTTGCAAGATCACTCAGACTGTCTCCCATAGCAACCAGCATCTCCTGAAACGTCTTTTCGGGCTCTGTGTGCGTCAATCCCGCGATTTCAGCATGCTTCATATTGTCCTGCTCTTGCTGAACCGCTTCCTCTGGGTCATCAACTCGCTTTCTTGCCACAGCGGTCTCTCTCTCAACATAAACCTCAATCCATTTCTCTTTTTCTTTATTGCTTAAGAAGTGCGTTTCTCGTCGTTTCTCCGCGACAAGCTTCTTTTTGGATCTCAAGCTGCGCAATTCCCCAAGTGCTCGGACTCTCTCTTCTTCCAAGCCGCTCTTGCCTTCATTCGCATGATGACGTCGTTGGGTTGACCGCTTTGTCGAATTGCCATATCTGCCAGCCGGAGGTGGCGAAATGTTTTTTTTTTGGAGCCTTGACCATTGTAGTTCGCGTGGAATTTGTTGTTGGGCGAGATGTTGGATGTTGCAAGTTATTGACAATATGGAGGCAAGCTGCATCTTTTATGTGAAGGTTGGTACGTTTACTTATCTCGAACGAAGCACAATCTCCCTCTTGACTGTCAATCACTCAGGAATAGTGACGCTAACCGTACAACATGACATGGTTGTTAGCATCATTTTCATGCAATATCCTGGAGAATATTTGAGGCAAACATCACCAGACGTTCTTTCCCTGGAACAACATCCTATTAATATATAGCGATTAGGCGATTCCGGCAATCGTACCCCGCAGTTTATCCCTGTGACCAAACATACAATATCAGACGGACTTTTTGCAAATTGCGGGGCGGTGGGAAGCCTCTGCAACATGCAGCCATACTCAGCAGGATTCATCTTGAGCATAACGATCATGTGGGCTGCTACTTATTCCATTCGGACAAGAAGCCAACTATATAGTCCTCAGGGCTTCCCACTTCGTCTCGTTATCATCTTCCTCTCCTATTCCTCACCAGCATATCATGGATACACATTCTCCTCCGTCAGGTGAGAGCGGATCGAATACCAGCCAATTGGCGGGCGCTACAAGAAATACGGACATTTTTGGCACACAACAAGAGCGCAGCCACAAGTTAGTTCACCGCAACGCTGCCAATGCAGCCACCAAACATATGACCCAGGATGCACATTTACAAATTGTCCGCAAGACTGAAAGCAGGAAAAATCAGAAGCAGCATGCAGTGGGATGTGGGTATATCTTTATCGAGGTAAAGGGCACTCAATTAACTGTATAACGTACAGTGGGTGTCTATAGAGAGCTACGTAACGAATTTATGGCTGCCCGTAACGGGTAACCTCCATGGTTGACAAAGGCATTTGTCCGCATAGTCCATGAAATCAAACATCATGATGTTGTCAGCTGTCGGATTTTCGCAGATGAATTTCCTGATAAGCATCCCTGTGAGTGGATGAATCAGGCATCAATGACCTTAGAGTAGGCCACGGAAGCGTATACGGTAGAGGTAACAGCCGAATTTCATTGTTAGAAGCAGCAACTAATGACTTGTAGGTTTTCAACATGTCTGCAACTATGCCAAGGCAAGGGGGTCAGGTACAGCTGGAATAGTCCAACATGCGCCTGGCGTTGAATATGGCCAAAATGGACAAAGAAGGCTTTTCGCGCGCCGCAATGGAGGAAACGAAATCCCTCATTAAGAAACCACGCGCCGAGGTCCAAGAAGAGAAGAAGCGGGGTGTCGAGTTTCCTGGGCACCAAAAGGTGAAGGCTGCGATACAAAGACACCTGGCAATGCTTCGTCAAAACCAAACATCTGGCTGCCTTCCTTGCCAAAATGGCACTGCAACGCATCCGCAGACACGCTGGAGAAGCAAAGGAACAGGTGCACCTCCACCCGACCAACGCAGAGAGCGGACTCCAGACGGGACCCCATCACTGCCCGGCACGCCACCCGCCCCAACCGGTAATACTTACAGAGTTCCACCTTGTAAAAACGTCAATTTGCCTGCCGGATATACGCATTCGAATACAGCTCTTCCCTGTACGGAATTTCTCTATGATGAGGATACCAAGCACAATACTGATTTAAATCCAGAGATGCTAACTGATGAAGGTTAGTACACTCTCTGTGGTGTGGTAATGCAGCTAACAATCATTTCGAAGACAACAGCAGCGGATTGAGCGATCCTGCCACTAATGACGAGCATTGAGCGAAAGACACGGGATTTTGGAGATTATTATTAATTATATCTATGTATTATTAAAGAACAACGTAGTGATCAAGAAGGAAGTAAACAAAAATGCCAGAAAGGCAGCCAAAACAATGTGAATGATGGACTGTGCCAAATTAAAAGATTGCATATTGCAGATACAGCCATGGCAAAATGAGCGTCAACAGAGCATCGACGATTTTTGGTCCTGCGTCCTGGGAAATCACACCACCAATAGGTTGTAGTCAGTCATAGAGGAATTATTGGCTGCCATTATAGGCAAAACAAATTGCAATACCCTCCCTGCCCCATCAAGAAAATGAGTGTCAACAAAGCATCAACGATTTTTGGTCATGCGTGCTGGGAAATCACACCTCCGATAGGTTGTAGTCAGTCATAGAGGAAATATTGGCTGCCTGTATAGCCAAACCAGATTGCAAGACCAAATATCGTTGACGCTCTGTTGACGCTCTGTTGACGCTCTGTTGATGCTCTGTTGACGCTCTGTTGATGCTCTGTTGACGCTCTGTTGATGCTCTGTTGACGCTCTGTTGACGCTCTGTTGACGCTCTGTTGACGCTCTGTTGATGCTCTGTTGACGCTCTGTTGACGCTCTGTTGATGCTCTGTTGACGCTCTGTTGACGCTCTGTTGACGCTC